>Ga0123353_10009113_pt1 | contig 13643 bp, 12 predicted proteins | sample TergutLab28metaG_3_FD_92763 | JGI IMG/M metagenome (GOLD analysis project Ga0123353, IMG submission 92763) | Labiotermes labralis P3 segment gut microbial communities from Petit-Saut dam, French Guiana - Lab288 P3 | ecosystem: Host-associated > Arthropoda: Insects > Digestive system > Gut ... | reverse complement strand
GCGAGTTGTGACCTGGCAGCGCTTGTTGGAATCTTCCGCGTCGCAGGCGGAACTTTCTGTGACCTCCAGCTCTATCTTGCCGTCGTTCACCAGAACCCTGTCACCCACGGACAGCGAATTCAATACGTCGATATCGGGCAGCTGCACGCGGCTGGAATCGCCCGGCGTCGGATCGTTGTCCAGAATGAATGCCTGGCCGGGTTTCAGCGGGTATTTGTCGTCGGTTGCGAAATCGCCTATGCGGCACTTGGGCCCCTGCATGTCCGCGATGATTGCGATGGGCCGGTCCAAGTCTTTGGATATTTTGCGGATTGTTTCGAATTTCTCGCCCTGGGCTTCCTGGGTGTCGTGCGAAAAGTTCAGCCGGCATACGTTCATGCCCGCCAGAACCATTTCTTTTAATGTTTCATAAGGCGACGATTGCGGTCCGATTGTCGCCGTGATTTTTGTAAGTTTTTGCATTATTTCTTTTCCTTGATTTTTGCGGATCGGGTGTTAATATAGCACAAGTTTTCAACAAATCAAAGGGAGATTTAAAAAATGAAGCAAGAAAACCACGGCGCGTTCGACAACCAGCAGTTGCTATCCATCATAGAGCGTGTAGAGAAAATGCACGAAGAAGCCGCGGCGATTGCGGCGGACGTAAAAGAAATATTTACCGAAGCGAAAAGCGCCGGATACGACCCGAAATACCTGCGCCAGATGATACGCTTGCGCAAGATGGACGCGGACGAATTGGACGAAGTCGACGAACTGACCAAAATGTACCGCAAAGCCTTGGGGCTTTAATTAACTAACAGCTAACAACTAACAGCTATTGTATCGCGGCTCTGCCGCGATAATTATTGCAAAAATTGCTTTGCAATTTTTGACATCTAGTTGTTAGCTGTTAGTTGTTAGTTGTCAGTTTTTACGCTTTACTCTTTTTGTTCCCTGTACTATACTGAAATTCCAGAAGGAGTCATCCTGATGGAAAATCCCAAAACAAAAATAATATTCGTAACCGGCGGCGTTGTATCGTCGCTGGGCAAGGGCGTCGCCGCAGGCGCCTTGGGCGCCCTTTTGCAGGCGCGCGGGTTTTCGGTCCACGCGCGGAAATTCGACCTGTACCTGAACATCGACACTAATTCCATGTCGCCGCTGCAGCATGGGGAAATCTATGTCACCGCCGACGGGTTCGAAACCGATTTGGATTTGGGATACTATGAAAGGTTTCTGGGGATAAAACTGTCCAAAAATGATTCCATATCCGGCGGCCGGATTTATTGGGAAGTTCTGAACGCCGAACGCCGCGGCGACTATCTGGGCGAAACGGTTCAACTGATTCCGCATGTCAGCGACAAGATAAAAGAATACTTTTCGGCCCCACCCGGGGTCGATTTTCTGATATGCGAATTCGGCGGCACGGTCGGCGACATCGAAGGCATGATATTTCTGGAAGCCGCGCGACAGTTCGCGAACGACATAGGTCGTCGGAACGCGATGTTCATCCATCTGACGCTGGCACCGTTTATCGGCACTGCCGGAGAGCTCAAGACCAAACCGACCCAGCATTCGATGCGCATCCTGCTTGAAAAAGGTATCCAGGCGGATATGCTGATCGTGCGCACGCCGCGGATGTTCGACATGGCGGAACAGAAAAAGATAGGGCTCTTCTGCAATCTTGCGCCGGAAAACGTCATATCCGGAATCGACATGGATAATATATATAAAATCCCGCCCGCATACGAAGCGCAAGGGGCGGCGGATAGGATATTCGAACACTTCGGCATGCCGGCGGCGGCGGGCGACCTTTTGAAATTCAAAAAGATATCGGACTATCTGGATGCGGACAAGCCTGCCGTGGACATAGCGGTCGTCGGAAAGTATTTCCAAGTCGCGGACGCGTACAAATCGCTGAACGAAGCATTGTTCCACGCAGGAATCCCGAACAATGTGAAAGTGAATATACATAACGTCGACACGGAAGTCCTGGAAAAAGCCGCTGACGCGGAACTGGATGAAATCCTGGGCGGCATGTCCGGCATCCTGGTGCCCAGCGGGTTCGGCGAACGCGGCGCGGCCGGCAAAATCCGTGCGACCCGATTTGCGCGCGTGCGCGGCATACCGTACCTTGGGCTGTGCCTGGGGATGCAGCTGGCGACAATCGAATTCATGCGGAACGTATGCGGGCGCCCAAACGCCGGCTCGCGGGAATTTTCCGATACTTGCGATCCCGTCATAACCGCTCCGGAAACTGGGGGGCGGCCGGCTATGCGCCTGGGCGCGCACAGTTGCGTTATAAAGCCCGGAACCCTGGCGCATAAAATATACGGCGCCGGACCCATTTCCGAACGCCACCGCCATCGTTATGAATTGAATATCGAATACCGGGACATTTTGGAAAAGCACGGCATGGTCATATCTGGATTTTCGCCGGACGGGGATCTGCCTGAAATAATAGAGATTCCGGACCATCCGTTTTTCATGGGGGTCTTGTTCCATCCGGAATTCCAATCATCGCCGTATACGGGCCACCCCCTTTTTTCAGCGTTCATCAAGGCGGCAATGACTTCCCCGCTGTTAAAGGGAATTGTCGGTTAGTCCCCCTTGTTAAAGGGGGAAATTTCGTTAGCGAACAAAGTAAGCTTACGAAATTAGGGGGATTATCGGTTGATGTAGGGGCGCAATGCTTGCGCCCTTTAACTTTGAACGTATTCATATTATGTGGGCGTGCGGAACCTCGGCCCGCAAAGCGGGACGGGCGGCACGCCCCTACAAAGCATTAACAAAATTTCCCCTCTAACGGGGGTACAAAACCGCTTGATTTCATAGCCATCCCATTATACAATCCAACCAGCATAGGGTTCACAAAAACTCGTGAGACTGTTCTTATGAACAATGCTCCTGTCCAAGAGGCAGGAGGATGGCGGAATATATTGAATACGCTGTACTACTGTCTTACGTAGTTTTGTGCCTCCTGCCGTCTTATTACAAGACGGCCATATGAAAGAATTCCTTTCCCGCCAGTATCCCAATCTTATTCTGTGGGCGCCGTTCGCCGCGGCGGCGGGCATGGCGATTTATTTCACCCTGCCTTTCGAGCCGAACATCCACGCGCCGTTTTTAATTTCCGCGCTTTGCGCAATTGGAATCTTCATTGCCCATCGCAGACGTTCGTATCCCGTTGTCGCGATTTTGCTTTTCACTTTCGGATTCTTTTATGCAGCGGGATACACCCGTTCCATCGGCACGAACACTATCAGGCGCGACATACATGGCGCGATAGTTTCCGGCCGCGTCACCGGTCTGGATTATACGGCCCAGCGTGTTCGGATTTTCATCGACACGGACAGCATAACGTCCGTATACTGGTCCGGCCCGCCCAGAACAGAACCGCACAGGATCCGCTTGTCCGTCAATCCGGACAATTTCGAAATCCCGAATCTGGGCGATATGGTCACGGTTACCGGCGGCTTGTTCAGCCCCAGTCCCGCTGCCAACATCGGCGGATTCGATTTCGCCGAATGGGCTTATTTCAACCGCCTGTCCGCAACGGGCTTTGCCAATAATATCGAAATCACAAAACGCGCGCAGAACGTAAACACTATATCAAGCTTGCGCGAGCATATCCGTTCCAATATCGCGGCGAACGCCAGTCCGCGCGCGCTAATGCTTTCCGACGCGCTGATATTGGGGTACAAGCGGGTGCTGCCCACCGCAGAATCCGAATCCGCCAAGGCCGCCGGCATAGCGCACGTCTTTTCAATTTCCGGATTCCATCTGACATTGATAGGCGGCTGGATATTCGCGTTCTTTTATTTCCTTTCGCGATTTGCGGCACCGCTTGCGCGCAGGATTCCGGTCCGCAATATCGCAATCGTCCCCACCGCCCTTTCGCTGGTGTTTTACCTTGTGCTTTCGGGCGCGGCCGTCGCGACCCAGCGTGCACTGTTCATGGCATTGATCGGATTTCTTGCGATAATATTCGCGCGTAACATATTTTCGCTGCGCACTGCCGCCATAGTATTCGGCGCGCTGCTGCTTTCAAACCCGCATTATATTGTCCAAGCCGGTTTTCAATTATCGTTCAGCGCGGTCTTTGGAATCGTCTGGTATTTCCAGACGCGCAAGTATTCTTATAAAACAAGGATGCAGAAAATATACGACTGGCTGAAAATCCTGGTGATGACATCCGTCGTCGCAACTATCTTTACGACACCGTATATCGCGTACCATTTCCATCATGTTCCGATATATACGCTTGTGGGAAACCTGCTTTGCCTGCCGCTGTTTTCGTTCGCGATTATGCCGCTTGTTTTGATCGGAACGATAACGTCGCAGCTGGGACTGTTCTTTCCGCTTGAATGGGCGGCCCATGTCTATGCCTTGGTTCTGACGATTACTGATTGGATTGCGACCTTGCCCGGAGCCATGACCCAGACGCCGAAGATGCCGGGCATTGCGCTTGCCCTGGCCACATTGTCATTGATGTCTTGGATATTTATAATTGACGATCAAATGGGTCTTGGCGAAGGAGATTTCTTGCCCGACAACCTAGCAGGGGATACAGTAAATCTCACCACCCAAACTAGACCTGTGGATATTATACCCACACAACCTCAGGAAGTCAATAAAATCAAAGTCAGCCGCTATCTGTCGATATTTTTTGCCGTCTGTTCATTGGTTATCATCGCTGCACGCCCCAGGCCCATATTTTATGCGTCGCACGACAATCGGCTGGTCGCGTTTATGAAAGACGATGGAACTTTGCAATTCAACCGCGGCCGTTCCAGCAGCCATCGGATGATTTTCGACAGTTGGGAAAAATCAAACTGGACCCGTCCGCCCGAAACCCGCCGTCCGATACGCCGCGGATTCGACGGTGAAAAATACCGCGCGACTTGTGCGGACCGGGTATGTATTTACGAAACGCCAAATTGGAAACTTGCGTATATCCATCAGTTCGTCCCGCTGGCGCTGAACATTGAAAAGCTCTGCAACAGCGATGTCGATTTCATAATCACCCCTTGGCGGATAAGCGCGCCGAACTGCGACGAACAGATTTTATCCGGCGGTCTGGTAATTTACAAAAACGGGCGCGTTCGGCGGATTCCCACTAATCGGATATGGCATAAATAACTAACAACTAGCAACTAACAGCTAACAACTGGAATGATAAAAATTAAATAACCGTTCGCGAAGCGAACACAACAGTTGTTAGTTGAAAAATGCTCTAATACTCTGCCGACACAAAATACAAACCCCCGGCAGGCGCGGTCGGCCCGGCAAATTTGCGATTCTTTGCTGCAAAAATTTCATCTATGTCGTACGGTTTGCCCAACCCGATTTCAACCAGAGTCCCGACCATATTCCGGACCTGATGATGCAGGAACGACCGCGCTGAAAATTCCAATACGATTGTGTCATTCCGGGGCTGCGCAGCAGAACCCGGAATCCAAAGTCTCGGCACCGCTTGCGGTGACGGATGGAAAGGACCGGGGATTGTTTTTATTTCAACTTTATCTAATGTTTTAATCGGGCTCTTTGCCTGGCATTCCGCTGCGCGGAATGATGTCCAATCATGTTCGCCAACCAGTCGCCCGGCCGCCCGGCGCATCGCATCAACATCCAAATGCCGCGGCATCCACCATACCCGATTTTTATCAAGAACCACCGGCGCGCGCCTGTTCAGGATGATATATTTATAATGCCGCATTTTACAATCAAACCGTGCGTGAAATTCACTATCAACCTGTTCACAAGATAGCACCGCGACCGGCCTGCCACCCGAAGCCTCGGCGAAGGGTGGCGCGCCATTCAGATAAAAGTTCACCGCCGCCATGATTGTGTCCGGTTCGCTTTCTTTTTCGATATCAAAATGCGCGGCCATGGCGATGGCGTGCACGCCCGCATCGGTGCGGCCGCATGCGACAACTTCGGTCCGTTCCCCGCAAAATTGAAATATAGCATCCTGAACCAAAGACTGCACTGACACGCCGTCGGCTTGCGTCTGCCATCCGACAGTATTCGTTCCATCATATTCAAGAATCAGTTTGTATCGCGTCATTTTCCCAATTCTATTTTGCCGCGCTGGCCATTGACGAATGAACGCCAATCCATCGGATTTTTTCCCGCCGGCTGCACGTGCAGGATTTCCAATTCGCCGTTCGCAATGCGCGTCTCCAAAATCTTCACATCAATCCCGTTTATCTTTGTTCGTCCGCCAATGCTGCGCACTTGATTATGAACCGCGCGCGCGCCGCGCGCTTGCCCGCCGGAGCCTTGGCGAAGGTGGGACCAATCAATCCATTCATCATCACTTGTCCATTTACGCGTAAATGTCGGCTCTCCCACTTGCGCGATGGCGGGATATTTTTCCGGCGCGGCCAGGAATTCCGACAGCATTTCCGACGCAATTTCGCCCACCCGCGATTCCACGTCACGCATGGTATCATTTTCGCCGATTGCGAAAGGCCGCCGCATATACACATCGCCCGCATCGACTTCTGCGGCAACCTGCATCAGGCAGATTTCGGATTCCTTGTCACCGTTATATACTGCTGTCGACATAGGCGCCGGCCCGCGGTACGCGGGCAGTTTGCTGGGATGGATATTCAGACAAGGCGCAAAATTTAAAACATCGTCCTTTAATATCATGCCGTACGAAGCGACGGCGATATAATCGACCGGCGGCAATCCCAAGTCTGCAAAACCCTTGACCTTGTTATGGACCGTTATTCCGCGCGCTGCGGCCCATTCGTGCACCGGCGACGGGGTTATTATTTTTTTGCGGCCGATCGGTTTCGGCCCGCGGGTGAATACTGCGATGATTTCATGTTCATTCGCGGCGCGTTCGAATATAGGAATTACCCAAGCGTTCGTTCCCATCAGTATAAGTCTCATATCTTCCTCTTTTTTACCTTGTTCATCACCATTTCGCGCTTTGCCGAAGACAGATAATCGATGAACAGAATCCCGTCCAGATGGTCGATTTCATGCTGGACTATGCGGGCAGCAATCCCGGAAAATTTCCGGCTATGCGGCTGGCCATGTTCGTCCGTCCATTCAAGCGTGACGGATTCAGGCCGCGCGACGTCCGCAAAAACCGGCAGGCCGCCGTCGCCCAGCACGGAAAGGCATCCTTCTTCCAGGACAACCATATCTTCGGATCTTTCTACAATAGCGGGATTTATCATACAAATCAAATCGCCTGGTTCCTGGTTCCCGGTTCCCGGTTCTTTCATAACCAAAAGCCGCAACAGGATTCCGACCTGCGGCGCGGCAAGGCCGACGCCGTTCTTTTCTTCCATCACCAGTATCATCTGGCGCAGCGCGGCGCAAATACCGTCGTTAATTTCCAAAACAGTTGCCGCGACTTCCCTTAGCACCGGATCGCCGCAGAGTTTCATTTCTAGCATTGTATTTCCATTTTTTTGTTTTATAATCATAGCAAAGGAAAATCAGATGTCTATTATTTTAATACTGCTTGGCGTTATTATAATCCTGTTGTTGGTCCTGCTTTTGCGGCGGCCCCCGGCGGCGGCGGACCTGTCGCCCCAGATAAACCGGCTGCGTGATGTAATCAGCGAACGGCTGGGCGCGCTGACCCAGAACGCGAATGATTTGAAAGCCATCAGCGGCGACATCGCGAACTTTAAAAATATTCTGATGGGGAACAAGCAAGCGCGCGGCCAGTTCGGCGAACGGCAATTGGAAGACCTGGTCGCCGACATCATGCCGCCGGAAAGCTATGAATTCCAATGCACGTTCGAAAGCGGGGTGCGTCCGGACTGTGTGATAAAATTGCCTTATCCGCCGGGCGACATGGTGATAGATTCAAAATTCCCGTTTGAAAATTACGCGAAAATGCAAAGCGCCGAAACGGAATCCGACCGAGAAATGTCACGGAAACAATTTGAATTGGCGGTCCGCGCGCACATCGACGCGATTGCGGGCAAATACATAATTTCCGGCAAGACGGCGGAAAGTGCGATGATGTTTATCGGCGCCGAATCGATATTCGAAACCCTGCACCGGGAATTTCCGGGGGTGATAGATTACGCCGCCCGGCGTCGGGTTTTCATCGTATCACCCGCGACATTATGGGCAACATTGAATACTATTCGCAGCGTGCTGTCGGACATAAAGATAAAGCGCGTCGCCGGCCAGATAAAAAAAGAATTGGAATTGCTGCTGACCGACCTTTCGCGCCTTTCGGACCGCAGCGCGAAACTGGCCACCCATTTCCGCCAAACGACCGAAGACCTGGAACAGCTTCAAACGTCGATAAACAAAATCACACCACGCGCGGAAAAGCTGCGCGACTTGGAATTTGGTGAATAATTCCCCTCCAAGGGAGGGGTGGCGCCCCGGCATTGCAAAGCAATGACGGGCGACGGGGAGGGTTATCGACCAAAAACACACTTTCTATATTCTTCATCATTAAGTTTGAACCAACATTGATCACTTACTGATGCACCGGGGCGGCCGGCCGGGCCGTACTGCATATTCGCACGGCTGATTGATTCAAAACCACATGCAGCGGGGTCATGCGGCATACAATCAGTTCCTTCTGTATTCGGCTTGAATCCGTCCTTGCAAACTAATATTTCGTCACCCGCCGGCGAGAAAGTTATGTGTGGATTAGATCTAGAGCTTGTGCTGGGGGCCCAATTGGCTTGACTTGCATGTATCTGGGCCCAACCGCCCCGCCCATTGGCCAAGAATCTGGTCATAAGCAGAACTTGGTATATCTTCTGTGTAGCGTTCCTATTACAACTCGGATATTCATCTGTTGCGTTTAATGTGATATGAATGCTCGGATGGGCCTGTTGGTCGGTCGGAATATTTCTTCTTGCCAGTGGGGTGCGATTACATGCGGCAGATTCGCCGGCGCCGCCCTGGCAAAGCCGGATACCGGTTGATTCACGTCTTTCTGCCGCCAGCCTGGCGATATATCTGCCACCGCTACTCCCCGGGACCGCAGCCACCTGGGCTATAAAAAAATTCGCACAGCGGTCACTTATACTGTTAAATTCAGCCGCCATAATGACACTGGCTCTATGAGAACTTGCTCGCAGCTGAGTCAGTACGTCTCCATGAGCTGTAGCGCCTGTAATGTTACCAGCAGTAGCCTCTATCAAATTAGAAGGTACTTGCTGGCGTCCATTTTGCCAAGGACGACAGTTACCATCGTTGGTCATGCAAACAGCCGCCATGTCATTTTCATTGACACAGTGTGTCGATGCAGTGCCACGCCAATTACTGCGTATTTGTTCACAGCGACCCCTATGTTCATTATTGTTGCACGCGAACGCCGGGGTGGAAAATATAAACACCGATAAAAAAACGGAAAATGCGGCGGCTATGCCACGAAGCGGTTTAGATGTGTGTGTGTGTGTGTGTGTGTGTGTGTGTGTGTGTGTGTGTGTAGCTTTCTGCGGGTTTCAGCGGATATGCACTGATTTTCACAGCCCACATCATTGCGACACGAATGTATGTCCGGGCCGCGGCCGACAATTGTATGCATGATTATACCCCTGTGTTTTATGACATATGTATCGTATCACAAAAAAGCACTGCGAATCAACACTTTTTTAGGCAACCCGACACCCGGTTTTTGGATCGATCCAAACCTGCAGTTCTGCCAGATTCATAATCGGTGTATCGACGATGCTGTCCGAATAAGTGCGGACGACTTTGCGGCCTTTTACAACACTATCTAGCGCCAAAATTTTATTCTGGCCCCAGTTTAAAAATTTGATTTTCCACGGACGTTTTTTATCGGTCTCGGACGCAATTACCAAATCGAATTCCATATCGGAAACAAGCGGCAGAATCAGATAAGCCGGACTGGCGCTGGAAAGTATAACGAAATTTCCGGCGGCGCGTTCTTTTGCAACCTGTTCGGCGGCCCATCCGAACCGGTTCAGCTTATGCTCTGCCACAAACCCCGGCAGCATTTTTTTAATCAGCCCCGGCGTCAGGAAACACCTGACCATCTGCCGCCATATGATGTCGACTTTGCGGACGCGGAACTTTGCATCCCGGCCGGCCATAATCCGCAGAGCCAGACCCGCCATAACGACCGGCATGAAAAACCAAGGCCGCAGGGAATTCCGGAAACAATACTTTCCGAATTCCACCGGCGCATCGCGTAAAGACAGCGTCCCGTCAAAGTCAAATAAAACAATCTTTTTTTTCATTATGAAACCTTTGTGTCCAACTAACAACTAACAGCTAATAATTATTAACTAATAACTAACAACTAACAACTAGTGTTTGGTTTTTGGTTGTCCAATATATTGGACAGTTTATATTAATCGTTGTCTACTATAGTGGACAACTTGTATTTCTGTTGTTTACTCTCTGTTGTTTGCTATTAGTTATTAGTTATCGGTTATTAGTTCTCAGTTATTAGTTAATAATTATTAGCTGTTAGTTCTTTTATTATATTATCAACCGCATTGTTCGGGACGCGCGCTTTTTCGGCCATTTTGGCAAGACGGGCCGGATTTGAAAATAGTTCCGACACAGTCGCCGCCAGCCATTTGACGGTGAATTTATCCCCGGCGACGGCAAAGCCGCCGCCTGCGCGCGCAAACGCTTCGGCGTTCGCCGGCTGATCCGGATTGACGGAAAGCGGCACCAATATGGCGGCCCGGCCCAAGGTTTGCAGTTCCACAACCGTACTGGCGCCCGCGCGCGAAATCACCAGGTCCGCCTGTGCCATCTGATCCGCCATATCGTGTATGAACGACAGGACATTGGCCTTGATTCCATTATGCGCGTAAAACCTTTGCAAGCGGGCGACTGCATCCGGCCTGGTTTGATGAACAATAAACAGTTTCTTTTTTATAGCCAAAGGCATCGCAAGGACAGCAGGCGGCACGACATCATCCAGAATCTTCGCACCCAAAGATCCGCCTGTAACCAACAGCCGGCTTTCATCGCCCGGCTTACGCGTTCCGACTTTCATGAAATCTTCCCGAACCGGCAATCCTGTATAAACGATTCTTATTCCTTTTTCCTTATTACTTATTCCTTTGACTTCGTGAAACGAAGTCATCAGCACGTCGACCCAGCGCAAAGCGAATCTGTTCGCCAGACCGATATGCGCGTTCTGTTCATGCAGATATGTCGGTATGTTCCAAACCCGCGCGGCCAGGATTGCCGGAACGCTTGCATATCCGCCGAACGCCACAACCTTGTCCGGGCGCAGCACCATAAACCGCAGCGCAAGCGCGCAAGCGGAACACATTATCTTGAACAACGATGCCGCCTGTATAATCCGCGACCTTGACCCGACGCCCGACGCCCATACGAACGATTGGCCCGCACCCGCCGGCTTGTTTTTGCGCATCATTTCCCGGACGCGCCCGTCGGCCGATATCGTGACGCTGTCGCCACGGCGCACCAATTCCGCGGCGACGGCGAGTGCCGGGAACACATGCCCGCCCGTTCCGCCTGTTGCTATCCATATTTTCATTTTATAACCTCATTTCCATCTATCTTCCCGGACCAGCGCCAGCATCAATCCGAACGCCAAACAGAACGACACGAAAGACGACCCGCCGTACGATATGAACGGCAAAGTCATTCCCTTTGTCGGTATCATGCCAAGCGCAGACGCCAAATTGATGAACACCTGCACGCCGAACAGCGCGAACACCCCGCCTGCGACATAGAACACGAACCTGTCGCGCGCGCCGCGTGCATTGTCCGCAAGGCGCTTCAGAACGAACAAAAGCCCGATGATCAAAGCAACGGCCAAAAGCGCGCCCGAATCTTCGGCAATCGCGGAATATATGAAATCCGTATGCGCGTCGGGCAGCGACTGTTTAATAAACGAATCCTCGCCCGATCCGAACAGCCCGCCGTGCCGGATGGCTTCGACGGATTTCCTTATCTGGAAATTGTCTGCGCCGCCTTCAAGCCCAAGCCATAACAGAACGCGGCCCCGAAAGTGCGATACGGTAAAGAATGCGACGGCGCCGCCCAGCGCTGCAACCCCCCCCAGCGCGGATACGAATATCCAAGGCAGCCCAGCCAGAAACAACATCGCGGCAAACAGGATGAAATACAGCGCCGCAGTGCCGACGTCCGGGTGCCGAAAGATTATGAACAGCGCCGGCAGAAACACGGCCAGATATGCCGGCCAGCCGTCCCATTTCCACGCCCGCACTGATGTGAACATTTCCTTGCCGCCTGCAATGCGGGCCAGACGGTCCAGAAACCATGCGGTGATAACTATGAATCCAGGCTTCATTATGTCGGCCGGCATTACGCTGAACCCCAAAAGCGGCACCCATCTGGCGGAACCTTTTATCGGAATCGGACTGATGAACGTGACAATCAGCAAAACCAGGCAGACCGCAACGTTCAGCCAGGCAATGCCCATGACCATCTTCCTGTTCAGCATGCTGGATACGAACATCGTGCCAAGCCCGATGATATAAAAAGGAATCATTTTCAAAAGGAAATAATGCCATGCCTGCGGCGGGTTCATCCGTTCCGCGGCAACGGATCCTGCGGTTACGGTCGCCCATATTCCGATAAGCGAAAGGAACAGGACCGCGAAAAGCACGCTGCGGTCTATTTCAAAATACCAGCTGGTAAGATGACTTTCTTCGGTACGCTTTAACATTCGCTCACTCCGTTCGCAAATGAGAGTTTAGAGTTAAGAGTTGAGAGTTTAGATTCTTTCAGATTTCTTGACGTCGTTTTTGTCGTTGCCACAAGAAGCTTTTTCAATTCATCACAATCGGCGGAAATACTGGCATATTGCTTTTCATCTATAAGACCGGAATTCTTCAACAATATCAGCCATTGTGATGTTTCTTCACTTTCCTTCAAAGAAATATAAACCTTGGCAAGAAAATCCTTTTTGCTCATCGCCCTCGTTGCTTCCGCCAGATTGGCTGCAATGCTGGTTCCGCTTCGCATGACTTGTTTTGATATGATAAATTCTTTTTTCTCTTTTTGAAGATAATCATACAGTTTCACAATCCTTACTGAAAATCGTTGGCTTTTAATATAGGTTATACTTTCTGCCATATTTAAACTCTCAACTCTTGAAAATCGTCAGATTTTCAACACCGCCAGCGCCAGGCCTGAAAAAATAATGGACGCTATAAAGAACCTTTCCACGACTTTCGTTTCGGCCCATCCCGACAGTTCGAAATGATGATGCAGCGGCGCCATCTTGAACAGACGCTTGCCCCTGCCCGACGGGTCTTTCGTCAGTTTATAGACGGCGGTCTGCAGGAAACTGGACATCAATATCAATGCCAGCATGGCCATGGCCAGGCCTATGACAAGCTCGGCCTTCAGCTGCATGGAAACCGTTCCGACAAAACCGCCCAGCGCCAGCGACCCGACATCGCCCATGAATATCTGCGCAGGGCGCGCATTGAACCAAAGGAATCCCAGAATCGCGCCCAGCACCGCGCCGATCACCGGATATAGACCCGCCGCTTCGGGCAGAAATATCCCCCCGGGCAGGAACCCGTAATGCGTGGCGCCGTACAAGGCCACCATAATCACAATCAGGACCGGCAGCAGCAGTTTGGACAGCATTCCGTCCAGACCGTCGGCGATGTTCGCAGCGTTCGCGCTGCCCGCTATGACAAAATACGCGAACACGAAATAGAATATCCCCG
>Ga0123353_10009110_pt1 | contig 13646 bp, 12 predicted proteins | sample TergutLab28metaG_3_FD_92763 | JGI IMG/M metagenome (GOLD analysis project Ga0123353, IMG submission 92763) | Labiotermes labralis P3 segment gut microbial communities from Petit-Saut dam, French Guiana - Lab288 P3 | ecosystem: Host-associated > Arthropoda: Insects > Digestive system > Gut ... | reverse complement strand
GTCAGGTGGGGTGCCTGGCGAGGCGGAGGAGGAGCGTCGCAGCAGCGCTGCGTCCGACGACGACAACGCGGCCAGGGGCCCCGCATGGCGGCGCGAACCCGGCATTTTAGGTGCGACAGACTATTAGTGACGCGCCGCCGGGAAAATCGGTGGATCCAGGTTCAGATGCCGCTGACGTGGAACAACGAACCGAGCACGTAGGTCGCCGCGGCAGCGCCCCACCCGATCGCGAGCTGGCGTGCGGCACGCCACAGCGGCGACGAACCTGACAGCAGCCCGACGACCGCACCGGTGGCCAGCAGCGCCACGCCGACCAGACCCGCCGACCACAGAACAGCGGTGAGGCCTTGCGCCCCGAGCAGGTAAGGCACGACGGGGACGACCGCCCCTGAGGCGAAGAACGCGAACGACGAACCCGCTGCCCCCCACGCGGTGCCGACCGCTTCGTGCTCGTCGTCCATAGCGCCGAGCCGACCACCGGGCAGGTCGGACAAGGTCCCGGCCGGACGGTTGGTCTGGTCGTACTGGGGGTTGTCGGACCACATGTGGTCAAGGTCGGCGACAGCATCGAGCACGACCCGCGCACGTTCGGCGGCGACCTGAGGGTCCAGGCCGTGGGCCCGGTAGACCAGGGCAAGCTCGTTGGTCTCGGCGTCCACGGCCCGCAGCGACTCGCCGGCGGCCAGCCCGGGGCGGCGCGCGAAGAGCAGCTCGCGCTGGGAGCTGACCGACACGTACTCACCGGCGGCCATGGACAACGCACCGGCCAGGAGCCCGGCCACACCGGTGAACAGCACCGTCGCCGAGGAGACACCTGAGGCCCCGATCCCCAGCACCAGGGCAAGGTTGGACACCAGCCCGTCGTTGGCCCCGAACACCGCGGCACGGAACGACCCGGACATACGCTGGCGGCCGCGGGCGGCCAGGCCCCGGACGACCTCGGCGTGGATCGCCTCGTCGGCGACCATCTGGGCGGTCTGGTCGCCGCTGGTCCGTCTCGAGGCGCGGGTCTCGGCGCGTTGGGTCAGCGCCAGGACGAAGACCCACCCGAAACGCCGGGCCCCCCACCCCAGCACCCGGCTGCGCAGCGCGTACCGGGGACGTCCGACGTGGTCACCGAGCAGCGCGACCCAGTGCGCCTCGTGGCGGCCCTCAGCCTCGGCCAGGGCGAGCAGGATCTCGCGTTCTTCGTTGTCGCACCGCGACGCCAGGTCTCGGTAGACAGCCGCTTCGGCCCGTTCGTCGGCCAGGTGCCGGCGCCACCGGCGGATCTGGGCGCGGGTTGGTTGGCTCACGCCGGTCATCCTCGCACGCGCACGGTGCTGTGGTGACCAGCTCGGGCGCTGGAGCGACTGTGTCACGTACGCTGGTCCTGTCCACCCCACACGTGAGAGGGTCCACCGGTGAAGTCCACGTCTGCATTCGTCGTCGGGGTCGGCCTCGGCTTGCTCCTTGGCACCAAGGCCGGGCGCGACAAGCTCGACCAGCTCAAAGGCCTGGTGAGCGAAGCATGGCACGACCCGCGTGTGCAAGAGCATGTCGCTGGGGCTGAGGAGAAAGCCCGGGCGTACATGCACGAGCACGGGGCAACCTTGCGCGAGCACATGAACCAGGCTGTGCACCCGACCGACTGACACGCTTCGGGCTGGCCTGTGCAGCACGCCGGCGTGGCACCGGGTGGTATCCGTGCCCAGACACCGGCGCCGACCGCTCAGGTCCGGTAGGGTGCTACGCGCGAACCCCGCCTGAAAAGGAGCCTGAAGCATGAAGAGCATCCGTGTCCGCGCCATCGCCGCCGTCGGCACCATCCTGCTCGCCGCACCCGTCCTGGCCGCGTGCGGCTCGAACAGGTCGTTCTGCGACGTGGTGACCGACTCCAAGTACGCCGACATCGATGACGTCGACGCCGACGCCATGATCAGCGCCCTGAAAGACCTGCGCAGCGCCGCACCGTCGGACCTCAAGGGTGACATCGACATCATGATCGACGCGGTCCGCGTGACCAAGGACATCGACACCAACGACCCAGCAGCGCTCGCCGAGGTGGCGAACAAGATCGACCTGGAGAAGATCGGTGCGGCCAGCGCGCGGATCGACGCCAAGGTCAAGGAGTGCGAGAAGTAGTCCGTCTGCACGTCGCGATGGGTCCAGGCTGAGCCTGGACCCATCGGCTTTTCGCCGTCGTGGCTCAGCCCAGGGCGTCGGCGACGACCTGCCTGGCTTCGGTCTGGACCTGGGCCAGGTGCTCGGGGGAGACGAACGACTCAGCGTAGATCTTGTACACGTCCTCAGTACCGGAGGGACGGGCAGCGAACCACGCGTCAGCGGTGGTGACCTTCAGCCCACCGATGGCCGCGCCGTTGCCGGGGGCCGCGGTCAGGCGCGCGGTGATCGGCTGGCCGGCGAGCGTCGTGGCCGAGACCTGCTGCGGCGACAAGCGCCCCAGGGTCGCCTTTTGCTCACGTGTGGCTGCGGCGTCGACCCGTGCGTACCACGACTGTCCGTGCTCGGCGACGAGGTCGGCGTGCAGCTGGCTGGGGGACTTGCCAGTCGTGGCCAAGATCTCTGAGGCGAGCAGGGCTGGGAGCATCCCGTCCTTGTCGGTGGTCCACACTGTGCCGTCCTTGCGCAAGAAGCTCGCCCCGGCGGACTCTTCCCCGCCGAACCCGACCGACCCGTCGAGGAGCCCAGGCACGAACCACTTGAATCCCACAGGCACCTCGATGAGCGTGCGGTGCAGACCTGCGGCGACCCGGTCGATCAACGACGAGGAGACCAGCGTCTTGCCGATCGCTGTTGCCGGCCCCCACCCAGGGCGGGCCCCGCCGAACAGGTAGGCCACCGCGACAGCCAGGTAGTGGTTCGGGTTCATCAGCCCGGCGTCGGGGGTGACGATCCCGTGGCGGTCGCAGTCGGCGTCGTTACCCGTGGCGATGTCGAAGGGGGCGTCGTGGGACATGCGGGCCACCAGGCTGGCCATCGCGTGCGACGAGGAACAGTCCATGCGGATCTTGCCGTCCCAGTCCAGCGTCATGAACGCCCAGCGCGGGTCGACGCTCGGGTTGACGACGGTGAGGTCCAGCCCGTAGCGCTCGCCGATCGCCGCCCAGTACTCCACCGACGCCCCACCCAGGGGGTCCGCCCCGATCCGCACCCCGGCGGCACGGATCGCGTCAGTGTCGAGCACCTGCGACAGGTCTTCGACGTAGGCCGACAAGAAGTCGTGCTTGGCGGTCGTCTCAGCGCCCAGGGCTGCGGCGGTGCTCAGCCGGGGCACCTGGCGCCACCGCGAGCGCAAGATCTCGTTGGCGCGGGCGGCGATCGTGCTCGTCGCGTCGGCCCCGGCCGGGCCCCCGTCGGGCGGGTTGTACTTGAACCCACCATCACGCGGCGGGTTGTGCGAGGGGGTGACGACGATCCCGTCGGCCAGGCCCGGGCCGGCGGTGCGTACTGCGTGGTCGGACCCAGCGCCGTTGTGCCGCAAGATCGCGTGGCTGACCGCGGGGGTCGGTGTCCACGAGTCGCGGGCGTCGATGCGCACCTGCACCCCTGCGGCGGCGAGCACCTCCACAGCGGTGCGCCACGCCGGGGCGGACAGCGCGTGGGTGTCCTGGCCGATGAACAACGGGCCGTCGGTGCCCTGGGCGCGGCGGTACTCGACGATCGCCGCGGTGGTCGCGACGATATGTGCCTCGTTGAAAGCGTGGTCGAACGACGAGCCACGGTGCCCGGACGTGCCGAACGCGACCTGCTGGTGCGAGTCGTCAGCGTCGGGCACCAGGTCGTAGTACGCCGCGACGAGGGCGTCGGTGTCGATGAGGTCTACAGCTTGAGCAGGGGTTCCAGCGCGCGGGTCCATACTGGCCATCCTGCCGCAGTCATCGTCGCGCGGGCTACCCCAGACACCAGTTTTTCGCGCAGAAAACACCGGCGCTGTGCAGCCTGGTCTGTCGCGTCAAAAATGCCGGACCAGGAGCGGCGTCAGGTGGGGTGCCCGGCAAGCAGAGGAGTCGCAGCAGCGCTGCGTCCGACGACGACAACGCGGCCACGCGCTCCGCATGGCGCCGCGAACCCGGCATCTTTGACGCGACAGGCGACTGACGCTCACCCAGTGAGGTAGACCGCGGCGCACAACCAGCGGCCCTTCTGCAGCTGGCACGCCACACCCATGCTCACGAAGCTCGGGTGCAGCAAGTTCTCGCGATGACCAGGGGAGTTCATCCAGCCGTCGACCACACCAGCGCCGTCGGTGAACCCCAGGGCGAGGTTCTCCCCAGCGCCGGCGCCGCACGTGCGGACGATCGGGTCGAGCGGCAGGTGGTAGAACCCGTTCTCGATGACAAGCTGGGCCACCCGCACCCGGGCCTGGTTCGTCGCGCACGACGAGGTCGTCAGCGCCGGCAGGCCCTGCGCTGCGCGCTCGGCGTTGCTGGCGGCGATGACCTCGGCCTCAAGGTTGAGCGCTGCTGGGGAGGGGACCGGCGGAACCGGCGGCGGGGTCGGCTTTTCCGGTGACGGGGTCGGCGTGGGCTCGTCAGATGGTTCGTCGCTCGGCTCCTCAGATGGTTCCTCGCTCTGGGTCGGCACCGGGTCTGGAACCACGCCACGGACCGGGCCGGAGGTGACCGCCCTGGTTGTGCGCACGAGGCTGACGTGCGCCTTGTTCGGCGTCGTCATCACCGTGATCGCGCGTTCAGAGTCCAGGCTCACCTCGACGACGCCCGACAGCGTCCCTGCGTCGGCGTGCAGCGCCGACTTCTGCGCGCAGGTCTGGGTCACCTCGCGACCACCGCAGACCACCACGTCGATCGGACCAGCACCACGCGCCGAGACGGCCAGGCGCACAGTCCCTTCGGGCAGACCAGGCAGCGTGACGATCGTCGTGTCCTCGACCAGCCCCTGCCAGCTCGCCTGGGCACCGGGCTGGCGCTGGTAGGTGACGACCGCTGCGGTGAGCACCGGGACGCCGATGGCGAGCATGGCAGCCACGGCTATGACCACTGCCACACGTGCGCTGCGGACGGGCTCGGGGCGCATGTGACGGGTGGGCTCCCGCAGCTGCATGGCACTCCTTCGGCGTGGACGGTCAGGTCACGAACTTATTACGCAGACGTCCCGGTAGGTGCGGAGCTGTGGTGGTGACACATCTGGCAACCACCTGCCATGCGGCCGACGAGGGCGTCGCGACCAGGATAAACACCGCGATTTGGCCTATAGGCGCGCAGAGGTGTGATATTCGTCACATTCTGGGAGGCGATGTGGGGCGCCCCGGTCGACCGCGGGTGAGACTACCAGCTCTCACCTGCCAGTTCGTCGTCGGTCTGGGCCTGAGGGGCAGGTTCTTCGGGCACATCGACGATCTCTGGCTCTGGTGGCTGCGGTGCCGGCTCCGCGCTTGGCTCAGGTTCTGCCTCAGGCTCGCCCGACAGCTGCGGTTCTGGGTCAGCCGGTGGGACGACCACGGCCGGCTTCGCGCGGGGCGCGGGCGCCGCAGGGGCCGGCGCGGCTGGTGCCTGGTTCCACTGCACGGTCTGCGGCGGGGCGGACCACGGCTCGGCGACAGGGTCTGCCACGGTGACCGACGGCTGCACCGGATCTGGCGGAAGCGCCCGGGACCCCGACGGGTCGTTCGGCACATGGTGGACCAACGGCTGGGACGGCGCGCTGCCCCCGGCAACTGCGCCGGTCACAGCCGGAACAGTGATGACGGCAGCAGTGGCGGCAAGAGCGACGCCCACAGCACGTGGACGCGCCCACACAGGACGCTCGATACGGACATGCCGGGCCTTGACGCTACGGGACCCCATCGTGTGTTTTTCCCTTCAGGTGTGCGAGAAACAAACTGGTTACTCCCGGGTCACGGAACCATAACACCGCCGTGCTTACCCGGCGACCCGAACCGTACATACCGCCCATACGACGTGCTGACCAGCACTGACACCCCGGCTTCTGCGGCCGTGGGCGAGCCGGCGACCACCCGCCCCAGGTCCCCAGCCCCTGGTCACCTATCCTGTGTTCCCATGAGGCTGCGCCGCACCCCCCGCCTGGACCGCGCGCAGACGACCGAGCTGGCCGTCGCCGCCGAACGCAACCGCATCGCCCGCGAGATGCACGACATCGTCGCCCACTCCCTGTCGGTCATCGTCATCCAGGCCGACGGTGGACGCCTGGCAGCCGCGACCGACCCCGACGCCGCCGAACGCGCCCTGGTCACCATCGCCGAGACCGGCCGCGCCGCCCTGGCCGACACCCGGCGCATCCTCGGTCTGCTGCGCGGCACCGACGAGGCCGAACGCGCACCGTTACCTCAGTCCGGCGCCGTCGACGAGCTTGTCGCCACCGTGCGTAGCGCCGGGCTCGACGTCGCGCACGTGCAGACCGGCACCCCCCACCTGCTGCCTCCCGGCGTCGGCGCAGCTGTGCACCGCATCGCCCAAGAGTCGCTGACCAACATCCTCAAGCACGGTGGGACCGGCACGCGCGCCCTGGTCAGCGAGGTCTGGCACGAAACCGGGTTCCGCCTCGTCGTGACGAACACCGCCGGTGGCGCCGTCCACGCCCGCGGCTCAAGCCCCGGCCACGGGCTGGTCGGGATGACCGAACGGGCCGAGCTGTTCGGTGGCACCCTCGTCGCCGCCCCGACCGACGACGGCGGGTTCCGGGTCCAGGTCGACCTTCCCTATCCCGACGACGACCAGTGGGAGACCCATGGCTGACCCAACCCCGATCCGGGTGATCCTCGTCGACGACCAACAGCTTGTCCGCGCCGGGCTCACCATGGTCGTCAACGCCCAGGCTGATATGCAGGTGGTCGGCGAGGCAGGCGACGGCGACGCGGCTGTCGCCCTCGTCGCCCGGACCGCTGCCGACGTCGTGCTCATGGACGTGCGGATGCCCCACCGCGACGGTATCGAGGCGACCGCCGCGATCACCGCCGACCCTGACAGTCCCCGGGTCGTCATGCTCACCACCTACGACCTGGACGAGTACCTGCTCGCCGCGATCAAAGCCGGGGCTTCAGGGTTCTTGCTCAAAGACGCACCACCTGACGACCTCGTCGGGGCGATCCGCGCCGTCCACAGCGGCGACGCAGTCATCGCCCCAGCCTCGACCCGCCGGCTCATCGCCCACGTCGCCCAGCTGTCGACGCTGGAAGAAGACCCCGACCGTTTCAAAGAGCTCACCGACCGCGAACGCGAAGTCCTCGTCCACGTCGCCCGGGGCCTGTCCAACGCCGAGATCGCCACGGCCTTGTTCCTCGCCGAGACGACCGTGAAAACCCATATCGGGCGGATCCTGACCAAGCTCGGCGCCCGCGACCGGGTCCAGGCCGTCGTCATCGCCTACGAGAGCGGCCTGGTCCACCCCGGCGTGGTCGGTTGAGCCGTCTTCGCTTGGGTCGGGGCTGGGGCGCCCCCACCAGCCCCGTGCGAGTCCGGCTCACCTTGAGGGTCTCGGCACAACCCGCGGGACTGGCATGGGGACTGCCGGTTCCCCGGGCTTCGGGTTGGGCCTTTGGGACGATGGGGGCTCGACATGGAGGCGTACTTCGGCAGGGTTGGGGTGGGTCTGGGGGACGACTGGGGCGACGACCGCGGGACGACGACACGTGGTGGGGTGGGTGCCTAGCGTGGCGGTATGACCGAGACGACACCAGACGGCAACGATGCGGTACCTGTTCCCCCAGCCACTGCGCTGCCGGCGCAGGACCCAGCCAGCGCTGCCCCAGCCGAGCCCGGCACCGGCCCCGTCCCACCGGACGCAACCACAGCCACCGTCACGACCGAACCAGCCCCAGACGCACGCCCGAGATTGGGTGTGCAGCAGACCCCGGGGATCTGGGCGGACGACGTGCACCGGACGTTCGGGGCGGTGCGGGCGGTGGACGGAGCGTCGTTCACCGCCCGCACGGGGGCGGTGACAGCGCTCATCGGGCCGAACGGGGCCGGCAAGACGACGTTGCTGCTGATCTTGGCCGGGTTGCTCCAGCCGACGTCAGGGGCGGTGAAGATCGCCGGCCACGAGCCTCGGCACGCACGGCACCTCATTGGGTGGATGCCCGACGAGTTCGGGACGTGGGACACCTTGACCCCCACCGAGATCCTCATGACCTTCGCCCGGGCGTACGGGATGACCACGTCCGCGGCGCGCGCACGTGCCGCCGCCCTGCTCGACCAGCTGCACCTGAGCGAGCTGGCCTCGTCGCCCGCGCGGGTGCTGTCGCGGGGGCAGAAGCAGCGGCTGGGGCTGGCCCGGGCACTGGTGCACGACCCTGACGTGCTCCTGCTCGACGAACCGGCCTCTGGGCTGGACCCCCGGGCACGTATCGAGCTGCGTGACACCCTGCGCACCCTGGCCGACCGGGGCACAACGGTGCTGCTGTCGTCACATGTGCTCGCCGAGCTTGAGGACGTGTACGACGAGGCGGTCTTCCTCGACCGGGGCCGCACCGTCGTCCCGGACATGTCGGTGACCCAGGCGACCACGACACGCGGCTGGCGTCTGGCGAGCCTGGACCCAGGGGCGATGCGGACGTTCTTGGACCACGCGGGTATCCCCTGGCAGCAGTCGACGAGCGCCGACGAGGTCATCGTCGCGCTCACCGGCCCGCAGTCCGCCGCGGACCTGCTCAAAGCCGCACTGGCGCACGGGGTGCCGGTGCACACCCTCGCCCCGGTCGCCGGCCGGCTCGAAGAGGCCTACCTGGCCCTGGACCGTGAGGAGTCACGCCGATGAGAACCCCAGCTGCTGTCCGTGGTGTGACGATCGTCGCAGGTATGGAGCTGCGCCAACGTGTGCGTTCGCGGCGGTGGCTCGTCGCCCTCGTCGCGTGGTTCGTCCTCATCGGGGCGTTCGCCCTGCTCATGGTCAGCGCGACAAGGACCGACCCAACGCCCTTCGGGTACGGGTATGGAGACTATGCCTACTGCGGCACAGACCTGCTGGAGTCTGACGACGGAACGACCATCGACGGGTGCCTGCTCCCGGCCCGGGCCGTGTCGGGGTTCACCGTCAGCCCCTCGGTCCCCGCCGGTTGGGAGGTCGACGACGCGTCCGCGGTCTGCGCGGCGAACGCTGACGGTGTCGTGGAGTGCTGGGTCGCGCAGTGGTGGACGAGGAACCGCACTGTGTGCTTCGACGACCGCTCTGCGCCCGTGTGCTTCCGCGACGACACGGCGGTGCCGAACGAAGCCCCCGTACCGCAGCTGAGCTTCACGTGCCCGAACACCGACGACGGCAGCGCCGTGTGCACCGTCCCAGGCGATATGTTCCACGGCGTCGTGCACTCCCCATCGATGACGTGCACCATCCACCCCGACAACACCGGGACGTGCACGTGGGCACCGATCGATGGCTGGACACCCAGCGCAGGTCCGCTCGTGTTCGGGGCTGTGGTGCTCTTCGTCCTGGGTCTGGGCCTGCTGGTCACCCCGGCGCTGACGGCCGGGTCGATCAACGGCGACCGGGCCGCCGGGACCCTGGCCACGCTCCAGGTGACCCCGTTGTCGGCCACCGCGATCGCCCTCGGCAAGCTCTTGGCCGCATGGGGGACGATGCTCGCTTTTGTGCTCGCCGCGAGCCCGTGGCTCGCCGTGGGGGTCGTCATCGGTGGGATCTCTCCGCTGCAGGTGCTCGGGTGCTGCGCCCTGCTCATGCTCGAGCTGGCCGTGATGTGCGCTGTCGGCCTGGGCTGGTCAGCCCTGGTCAACCGCACCAGCGGGTCGAACCTGTTGTCGTACCTCACGGTCGTGACGTTGTCGGTCCTGACGATCGTCTTCTTGGCGCTGCTCACCCCGTTCACCGAACGCGACACCGACGTCGAGGTCTTGCGCCTGCCCGACGACGTCAACGCCCGTTGGGAGGCCGAAAGCTCGGCGTACTACGAGAACCCCGACGCCACGGGACCGCCCCCGGTCCCCGACGGCCCGTGCGTGTGGCACACCGAAACCTGGTATCAGCACCACACCAACGAGGTGTGGTGGATCCTGGCACCCAACCCGTTCGTCATGGTCGCTGACGCGGCTCCCGAACCGCGTGTGGCCAAGACCCACCCGAGGGTGTATGCAGACTGGGGCAACGACCCACTGTTCGCCATCCGCGGCACCATCGCAGAGCTCGCGACGCCCCCCGCGGCACAGGTCGACGAGTGCTACGTCGCAGGAGACAGGACCCCCGTCGTCGACGAACCCACGCGCGTTCGCGTGTGGCCGTGGAGCCTGGCAGCGAACCTGCTGCTCGGAGGCGGGTTCTTCGCGATCGCGGTACGCCGCCTGATGGTCCCCTACCGCAAGCTCCCCAAAGGCACCCGGGTCGCCTGACGACCAAGACAGACGGCAAGACGGTGGGGACGGTTCCTGCTGTCTTGCGGGCAGCGGCTGCGCCGGTTGCCTGCGAGACAGCAGGAACCGTCCCCACCGTCTTGCCGGGGTACCCTTGCCAGATGGCGACTGGGGACTATGTGGCACGACCGTTCGAAGGCCTGCCGGGCGAGCCGGACTGGGTGGCGCTCAAAGAGCTCGTCCCGGCGGCGACGGCGACGGTGCGAACCACCGCTGAGCACGGCGCACGCGACGTGCTCGTCGTCACAGCGCTGCCCTCGCAGTGGCACGCCCTGCACCGCACCGACGGGCAGGTGCTGCTCGCGCTGCAGACCGTCGGCGGTTCCGGTGACGCCAGCCGCGACCTGGCCACAGCCCTGCTCAAGGCCTTGGACGCCAAACCCGGCACGGCTGTGGAGAACATCGGCCTGCCCACCGCCGGTCCGCGCCTGCAAGACACCCTCGACCTGCAGCTGCCGTTCGAGGTCACCGTCCACAGCTCGTTCGAGTTCTGGCTGGACCCCGGCACCGAACGCACCGACGAGATCACCCGGGCCATGGACGACGCCAGCAGCGGCATCGTCGACACCACCCGCCTGACCTGCGTCGACGCCGCCTACTGGACCCGTATCGGCGCCAAGGAGTTCCTGCGCTGGGCCCAGTGCGCTGATGAGCAGGTCGTCCTGGACGCCCTGGCCCGCCTGCACGGTGCCCGGACCTCAGCGGTCGACGACGGTCGCTTCCTCGGCTACTTCCGCTCGTGTGGCCTCGTCGTGCCCGTGTGGGAGCTGGCCCGCGGCACCGAAGCCGACGACGTCGAACCCGCCCTTGCCACGTTCGCCCCCCGCTTCGCCGCCGCCCTCGCCGACACCTCCCCCCTGGACGCCAACGCCCGCCGCGCCCGCGCCGGCCTCGTCGCCCGCCAGGTCACCCTGCGCTGACTGCTCAGCTCGACTCCACCTGGACCCGACAGGTCAGGCCGAGCCCTCGTCCATCTGCGCGAGCACAGCCCGGCCCTCGTCGGTGAGCGTGTACCGCTGCTTGCTGGATCTGGGCTTGTCGGGGATCGTCCGAGCCAGGAGGCCTGCCTCGACAAGCGGAAGGATTCGCCGCACGAAGTTGGTCGGAGATTGGGACACCCCCGCTGCATCCAGGAGGTCTGCGCTGCGCACTGGACCCTGGCCCGCGGCTCGCAGGAGTGGCACAGCCGACTTCGGCACTTCTACACCCTCTTCGGACACTTCTACACCCAGGCCAGGTACTTCTACACCTCCCTCGGACACTTCCACACCCAGCTTGGACACTTCGACACCCAGCACTTCTACACCCAGGCCAGGTACTTCACTTCCCCCGGGCACTTCTACACCCGACTTGGACACTTCTACACCTGACGGGCCCAAGTCGGGTTCCTGGGCGCCGTGCTGCCACGCGGGGACGAAGAAGCGGGGGTCGTGGTTGGGGATGTGGATGGTGATGCGCAGGCGCTCGACGCTCTCGTCGAACTCCGCCTCCGGCAGGCCGGCGTCGGTGAGGGCCTGGAGCACGGCTGGGATGCCGGTCCCCCATGCTTCGACCACTCCCGTCTCCTTGAAGACCCGAGCCAGCACAGGGTTGCGCAGGGACGACTCGCCACGTGTCATCTTCTCGACGGTCATGCCCGGGACCAGGCCTCCTGGGCTTTCGATCCAGATCTTCTCGTCCTCGAAGGCCACCTTGATCGGTGTGCCGTGGTTGCGATAGCTGGAGTGCACGAGAGCGTTGACGACGAGTTCCTTCAGCGGCTCCATCGGGATGGACCAACGTCCTCCCGGCGTCGACGCTCACCACGGAAGTCGGCGGACAAGAACGCGTTCGTCCTGAAGAACCCCATGACCTTGTCGGCAGCCGCAAGGACCGGTCCGTCTCGCCCGCCAGGTCACCCTGCGCTGACCAGCATGTCTGTCCAGAAGTGATCGTTTGCGAGAACTTCGGAGCAGAAACTCTCGTCATCGCCCCGATGACGAGAACTTCCGGACGTCAGGTCTCGCCGACGAGCACGCGCAGCACCGCTGGACACATGAAGCGGCGCCGGTGCCTGCCGGAGTCCACCGGCGCGAGGATGCCAAGCCCAACGAGCTGCTCGACGAGGTTGTTGGCCCGGGCGTACGACAGGTCGAGGGCGCGTTCGACCGTCTTGACCGTGAAGGAGGGGTGACCCACGGCGTAGTCGACCAGAGCGTGCGCTGTGTCGGCGCGCAGGGGCGAGCTGCGGATCTGTTCGTGCAGCTGAGCCTGGAGGTCGACCAACGCGAGCATCTGCGAGCGGGTGCTGACGGCCGACGCCTCCAACCCGGCGGCGAAGAACCGGACGAACGAGTCCCAGTCACCATCGGTGCTCACGGCGAACAAGCGGTCGTAGTACTCCTCGCGCCGCGCCTCGAACCACGGCGAGACGGTGAGGGTAGGTTCGCCAAGGACGTCAAGCTTGAGCAGGTGCACCACGACGAGCAGCCGTCCGATACGACCGTTGCCGTCGCCGAAAGGGTGCAGGGTCTCGAACTGGTAGTGCGAGAGCGCCGCAGCGACGACAGGGTCGATCTGGTCCGTGTGTGACGCGCTCATCCAGTCGAGCAGGTCTCGCAACCGGGCGCTGAGGTCCAGCCCTCCCGGCGACGGGACGAACCGGGCAGCGTGGACCAGCAGGTCGTCAGCCGCTGCTTCTGGACGACGGCCGACAACCACCTGGCCCTGGCGCACGCCTGTGGCAGATGCCTGGCTGCGGGTGCCCAGCACGAGAGTGCGCTGCAGCTCACTGAGCAGACCAACCGTCAGACCGTGCCCAGCCTCGATCCAAGTGAACGCCTGGTCGGCCATCACCACATAGTTGAGCACCTCACGCAGGTCGCTGTTCTCCGGACGTTCCTCGTCCGCGGTGAGCACCTTGGCCAGTGGCGCGTAGGTCCCTTCGAGGGCAGAGGTGCTCTGCGCCTCTGTGCGCAGTGACGGTTGCCGCAGCAGTCTCGGGTTGGGCAGGCGTCGGGCAGTGCTGTCCAACGCCGCCAGCGCAGCACGGGCGTTCGCCACCGCACGATAGGTACCCGGTGCCAACTCTGGCGACGAGTCCGACAGGGGGTCGGGGACGAACGCACAGTGGCGCCACTCGCCACGTACCGGGTCGGTGCCGAAGACTGGGACGAGCGAGCCGGGGCTTCGCACGCTGAAGAGTGTCAGGTCCATCCTCACACTCTAGACCCACTTGATCCTCAATCATGTGTTCACGATAGCTCCGTCTCGACTTCCTTGGAAGCCCGATGACGAACTCGACGCATATGCCCTGGTAACTGCCGC
>Ga0123353_10009109_pt1 | contig 13647 bp, 9 predicted proteins | sample TergutLab28metaG_3_FD_92763 | JGI IMG/M metagenome (GOLD analysis project Ga0123353, IMG submission 92763) | Labiotermes labralis P3 segment gut microbial communities from Petit-Saut dam, French Guiana - Lab288 P3 | ecosystem: Host-associated > Arthropoda: Insects > Digestive system > Gut ... | reverse complement strand
TCTCCATACCGCTGCCCACCAAACACAAAACTTCCTTCCACAACGCAGCCCTCCAGACGGTACCAAAATGTCTCCATACCGCTGCCCACCAAACACAAAACTTCCTTCCACAACGCAGCCCTCTAGACGGTACCAAACTGTCGCCATACCGCTGCCCACCAAACACAAACAAAACTGAACTCCAGTGCCCAACTCTTTTCCCTTCTGAACATCCCAACAGTCCACTGGCCATCACGCTGACGCCTTGTCTATAGCACATCTCTACAGAAGGACGAGCGGGCACCGTGTGGATATCTTCAGCGCCGTAAACACTCTGTCCACCCCTGTAATAATAAACCTAGCGCCACTCAATACGCCCACTCTCCCTCTCTTCAGTCCTCAAACTTTGGGCCTGAAGATATTCGCCGTGGTCCAAACTGCATACAGTTTGTACTCAGCCACTCTCTGTTGATGGGCCACTGTAGGCCTGGCGTGACTTCAGTTCCACTTCACATGTTGCAGTACATCCGGTTTTGTACAGCTCGGGGCTTGCAGGAACTCTAAATACTGTGAAAAAATGCGAATTGAATAGCAAAAAAAGAAATTAAAAAAGAAATAAAAAATTATAATCTTATAACAGGAGTAAATTGGGCGATTTAGAAGTTAGAGTACAAAGGGATCAATAGCTAAGGGCGCTCGCAGTTAAACTGAACTGTAAACAAACACCCAGTCCGTACCGCGCAGTAAACACTCCCCGTCTCAGTTATACAAACCAGTCAGTCAATGTTGTATAGGGAAATAATGGCTGTTTGTTCTGAGATCCACACAAAACACATAAATACAGTGTTTGGGGCAGAACGTGGGAACTGTCCACGTTAAACCTGGCGGTACATGCAGTAAACAGTCTCAGAAATATCAACAGGTTTGCCTTCTGTTTACCACATCAGTTTCCTGAGACATCAAGTGAAGAACCGTCACACGGAATTGCAGCCACAGCTACGCCGTGATAAGGACAGACATTCCTCATGTTTACTGCCTTGCCCGGACAGCAGTGATGTAACTGAAAGTGACGGTTGGCCTCTGACAGTCGCCAACCACTGACCCACATTCCACACAAACGCTATAGCACTCACCAGACAACAAACCGATCGCATTCTATATCCAAGGGCTAACGGACTTTCGAATAATAAAAGGCAGAAATGCTTTTGTTCACCGCTTCGAAAGGACATGTCCGGCAGAGCGCACAGGGTGGTCATGAACTGGCACAGCGCCATTGGCCACTGTAAGGCAGGGTCATCGCCAAGCAATTAACGAGGGAATAGATGGGCGAGGTATGTGAGACCACTTCCTAGAACTGGACATAGACGGGAATTTATCGCTGTTTTTAAATGTGTTATTTAAAGACGCTGTCCGTTGCTGATGTACAGCGTCAGTGATAGATGGACGAATGAGTGTGGAGCATCGGTGGAATTATACTGACAGGGGAAAACCGATTTACTGGAGAAAAGCATGTTCCATTGCGACTTTGTCCACCATAAATCCCGCCTGGGATTGAACCCGGCCTCCGCAGTGAGGGAGGCCGGTGAGTAACTGCCTGAGTCGTGGCACGACCTAAGATAATATTAAAATCGGTCCTTCAGAAATAAGATATAAGATTGATGACTGGGTCAGTAGCGGACTGTTGTGTTCACGGCAATGAACACCGCCCACAGGTTACACCACACTGCAGTACATGCAGTGCGCACCACAGCAAACGCCGGACGCACCCTCCGTGCTACAGGGCCCATCCCTAATGGAGGCGCTGCACAAAAGACTTGCTATTGGCAGTCCAGTGATTCCGACACGCAACAGTAAAGCTTGATTTTCCGACACAGTTTGGTCACGATGCTTCATGCGGTTGTTGTGACAAACATAGCTTAATGCGGTTGTTGTTACAAACAACCATTGCTTCTGCATGCAGCACGAAACGGCTGGCCTTCTAAAGGAATCTGTAGGTTATGTGACATAAATTGATTTTAGTGCTCAACGGTTAAGTAACTACACTCTCGTATTCAGTTTTATTAGACAGGACCCTCCGCTAGTTGTATTGTGGTCACTATATGTACCGCCAGTGGTCACTGTATGTACCGCCAGTGGTCACTATATGTACCGCCAGTGGTCAGTATATGTACCGCCAGTGGTCACTATATATACCGCCAGTTTAACATTCAGCAATTCTACGTTCTGCCCACACAGTGTATTTAAGTGTTTTGTGTGGATCTGAGAACAAACAGCAATTATTTCCCTATACAACAATGACTGACTGGTTTTATAACACAGACGGATTGCGTTTACTGCGCGGTACGGACTGGGTGTTTAAGTGCAACTGTATCAATGTTAGTCTCCCAGCGCCCCAAGATCCCGTCTTTAGCCTTCAACAGCAGTTTGCCACAGAGCCTAGACTGCTGATGGTTAAGGACGAAGCGTCACATCGTTAGTCTAATTATCATCTCAATTAATTACTAAGTAATTTGAAGATCCAAAAAGAGAAAATGCGATAATTTTATCTGTAGATCTATTTGCTAATCCTTACTATTAACAAGCTGCTGCTTATCTCCGATATTTCTCGTGTTCCGTAACTGACTCAGCAGTGTTTGACAGATTTAGCGTCTTAGGGCAGCAGCGCGTTGGCGATGTAACGGACCGTGTGGCTTCTTGGCCTTCTTCGGTTATTGTGCTGTATCTGAACTACACAAATTTGCCTGCTCTAGTTTCTGAGAAGCAAAGATTGGATTTGTGTGTTTATTTATGGCTTATTCAGCAAACAGTGCATATCTCTGTCTCCACGCAACGGGGTGCCCAGATTGCTGACAAGTTACGAAATGGATAAGAATGTGAGTGTAGAAGGTAGAAGACGTGACGAGACACAGGAACTGCCTTGAAATGTGCCTGATGAAAGGCAAGATAAACCTCAGGAATCAGGCGGTACCCAAGATTCAGAGCGGTCATGTCCCCTGCACCATTCAGGAGACATCAGGCCTGGCAATGACAGGGGGTGACGGCAGGTGTGACTACAGCACCGCGTTCAAATGTCGGCACTCTTCACCGACTGCGATTTTCAGCAAAACTAAGTTCCAGCAGTTCGTCCCAGTCGGCACAACAATTAACTTTATTGATGGGTTCACACTGTTGTTTCATCGCTCTTCTTTATCAAGTTCTTTAAGTTTAAAAAAATGGTTCCAACAATACAGTGATTTATAACGCGGTGTTTCAGTTTGTAACGTGAACTTGCCCTGATGAAGGCAGTGGCTGCCACCGAAACATGTTGCTGTGTGGTCTGATTTCACAAGAACTGTTGTAATGCGTACTGCTGGAACAAATGTTAGATGGAAGACTTCATCAGTAGGGTCACACAGACGCCTGTGACCTCACGCCACGTCGTATGAATGACCTGCTGAAGGTCAGTCGGTACTGGAGCACCGTTCGGCAGCAAATGATGTGTTTAACCCAGACGACGACCTACACCCGTCCGACGGGCTGCAGCACCGGTCTCTTGGTCACCCTCGGACGTCGACCTCGAAGCTCATCTCCAGTAACAGTCAACTTGAATGCTAAACTCAACTCATCACCAGTAACTCTCAACTTGGAACTCTACACTCGCCTCCATCAATGCGACTTTTGTTTCGTGGTTCCTTGAGAGCTGAAGGAACTGACAGTCGACAGAAACACAACATGTTCGATCTTAACACTAAATGCAAGGATGAGAAGCTAACAGTTCCTCAGCTAGTCAAGAAATTCCCCGCTTTTTGTTGAACCCAAAGGTTCATTACCGCATTCACAACAGCCTGCCATTTGTCCCTAACCTGAACCAATTAAGTCCTGTCGATACCCTCACAACCCACATCTTTAGTGTTCATTTTAATGTTATACTCCACTTTACACCTTCATCCCCAGTCTCGGATCTTCCCTTCACATTTAACCACCACTGCACTCTGTGAGTGTCTCTTCCAACTGACATTCCACGCGCCCCGCCCATCTCATTCACCTCGATTTTGTCGAATCGTAAAGCTACTGCTTATGTAGTTTTCTCCATATTCTCATTCATTCCTCCCTCTTAGGCCCAAATAACTCCCTCAGCCTACTCTGCAGTTAATAGCAAGACTGCAGTTCGGGTCCCAAGGGTTAATCCGGCCAGGGCGTCAACCTCACTTGCTGCCCATATTCAGCTATACTGTCACTCCCCGACACGTCATTAGAATGTGCAAGGGGCTGGCGGTCTATATACTGAACATGTAGCAGCACGCAACCAAAAAGGGTTGGTCCTTCAGACTGCCGATTGGACGAGAGTTCACACTTTGTGACTGCTGCGAAATATTGAGCAGGGTCTTGGACCTGAACAACAAGTTGTTAGCTGCGTGTTGTTACAGTCTGGGTGTTGCACTTGGTGTCTCGTGTAATGGGAGGAATATAGGCTTAGGGTGTTCGAGATTAGGATGTTGAGGGAGATACCTGGGTCTGCTGGGGGAGGGGGGGGGAGTAACAGGAGAATTGAGATAAATGCATTGTGTGGAGCGTCGTGATTTGTGTCCCTGACCGCACATTACTCGGTCGATCAGATCTCGGGAGATGCAGTGTGCTGGGCAGACGAGAAAGGCGCGCGCGCACACACACACCACACAGTTTTAATGAGGAAACTGAACAGACAAGACCACTGGGACAACATAGGCATATATATAAAGGATAAGATTAAAATGTATCTTACAGATGTGGGTATGAGGACATGGGTTGGATTGATCCGGATCGCAACAGGGACAAGTGGTGGGCTTTTGTGAAAACGGCAATGAATCTTCTAGTTCCACTAAATGTAGGAAACTTCCTGGGTGGCTGAGCTTGTCAAAAAAGACTCTTCTGTGTGGTTTTAGCTGTTTAGTAACTTACCTGGTTGCAGCACAGAACATGCGCAAAATAACGCGACGTTGCACCGTGCAACGTTATGGACAGTTCGTCCAGATTACGCAAATTAATTTCACAAAATGAATCATTTGTTCGAAATGTCTTGGTGGGAGGGGGGTAAATTGGTGTATTTATTTATTTATTTTCTGTAATTTCAGTAACTGATTTTGGGCCGGAACAGCTCAGTCGGTATGGCGACTCGCTACGGGCTGGAAGATCCGGGAATCGAATCCCGGCGGTGGCGAGATTTTCCGCACCCGTACAGACCGGCCATGGGGCCCTCTCAGCCTGCTGCACAATGGATATCAAGTCTTTCCTGGGGTAAAACGACCGGGGCGTGGCGTTGACCACCCACCCCGTCTAGCGCTGAAGTTAAAGAAAGAGTAGAGCTATACCTCTGCTCCCCCCTCTGGGCCTTCGTGGCCTGTTCTGGGGTGAATTTTACCTTCAATAATTGACTAACAAAATTTCCAAAATCTCCCATTATACATTTAATAGCGCCGAATGAGAGAACAACTGATAAACAGTAAACTGAACAGGTCGTCAGGAAGCCGTCCTGGCTTACCCTCTGCCACTATCCGGAGTAAACGCGGAAAACTGCAAGTATCGCCGGCATCCGGTGACGCCTGCTGGATACATCATTGGAGTGCCTACCGCGACATTCCGTCACAAAATATCTTGTGTAACAAAGCGCTGAGTTTGTCAACGCAATCACCCTGCACAATGAATGGTTATCCTTGTGCCAATGAACGCAAGATCTAGAACATTCGATGAACGTCCGCCAATTCCAGCGCTGTGAAATGTGACGGCGTTGGCTAACTTGCTGCCAGAGTCTCGAACTTGAGCTCTTGAAGATGAAAGCAACACGCCCTTCGAAACGTCTGAAGCATTTTATCCAATGAGTGCAGAGCTGCAGAATGCTCGCTCCCAGCTGTGAAGAACTAAGGACGTGAACGTGGCATGACGTGTTGTACCGGCAGCCGCCAGTGAGCCTGCCTGTTGTGTATCGCTTGTTGTCATTGTTTGTTTGTTTGTTTGTTTGCTGTTCCCATGCGTATTTATCGTACCGTCACACATGCAGCATGAACCTAACCTACAGAACATCTGAACTGTGCCACTCATGTTCACACAACATCTGAACTGTGCCACTCATGTCCACAGAACACCTGAACTGTGCCACTCATGCTCACAGAACATCTTAACTGTGCCACTCATGTTCCCACATCTGGACTGTGCTACTCATGTTCACACAATATCTGAACTGTGCCACTCATGTCCACAGAACATCTGAACTGTGCCACTCATGTCCACAGAACACCTGAACTGTGCCCTCACGTCCACAGTACACCTGAACTGTGCCACTCGTGTCCACAGAACACCTGAACTGTGCCCTCATGTCCACAGAACACCTGAACTGTGCCACCCATGTTCACAGAACATCTTAACTGTGCCACTCATGTTCACACATCTGAACTGTGCCACTCGTGTCCACAGAACATCTGAACTGTGCCACTCATGTTCACAGAACACCTGAACTGTGCCACTCATGTCCACAGTACACCTGAACTGTGCCACTCATGTTCATCTCTCTCACTCCAGGGATCGAAGTCCTTCTTGAGAAGCTGGCAGTTGCTAAGCTGTACAAGAAATGTTCGGTATTTACGGAACAGGCAGGATCATTACCATGTTCAAAACACCACGACATTTGTCACTGTCGTGAGCCAGATGAATCCTATCCACCTCTCATCCTGTCTTTTAAGATCTATTTTAATATTGTCATCCCATCTAGGCCAAGCCCTTCCCAGTGATCTGTTTCTCTCATTCGTCCCCACCAACACTCTGTATTTCCTTCGCCTCCGAATGCACCCGCCCCCGCCCCTCGTCTCATCATACTTAATCGGTCACTTAAGTAAGGGCACTACGCAGTCTTCTCCATTTTTCTGTCACTTCCGTCAGCTTAGGCCCAGTGTCTCCCTCAGCACCCCTTTATCGAACACCCTCAACCTGTTTTCTTCCCTCAATGTGAGAGACCAAGTTTCACACCCACAACAAACAACAGGTAAAATTACAGCTCTCGCTATTGCAATCACCATAACGCTCAGCCTGCACAACTGACTGACACACTTACCAACAAACTCCTCTACGCATCTAGCCCGCTCGCCAGCCCCTGCTGCTCTAGATCACTGCTGGCACTGCAGGAAGGACTGAAGTGCAGAACCAAGTGCACCACGTGACCCACATTCCTGTTCCTCCTGCAGAAAATAGTGACTGCTGATGCAGTCAGCCATCTTTGTGCTAGTGGATCAGCAGGGAATGGTCACGTGATCTGTCTGCGCCACAAGAGGTATTGTTAAATTCGGTAGGAAATGTGGACAAACAGGAAGGGGCAGACGGACCTTACGGCGGCGGTTAGCAGTCAAATGAAAAGGGTGTGTAGTTTGTAGAGTCTTATTGATGTAGCGGCAACGTAGAAAGAGCAGACGATTCGGCATGGACAGAACAAGCAGCTTCGAGCAATAAGTAGAGGCGACGGATTTGCTGTTTTTGAACTGGCGTAGAAATTATAATTCTTAACGAAATGCGACAAAAGCTGAGATTTCTGTTGACAGTACCTGGAATTGGCAGTGACACTGGCAGGGCTGTGCTGGGGCGGGGCGGGGCGGGTACAGTCGGGCTTGCTGAAACTAAATCCTACTTCATTAGCTAGTAATTAAAAACGCTGTTTACGGAACGCGACGTTTCATTACCGCGTTCACAAAAGCGCACCACTTATCCCTTTCTTGGGCCAGATTACTCCAATGCACGCCATCCCATCCCACTCTTGAATATCAGTTGTAAGTTTACCCTTCCATCAATTACAAGATTTTGCAAACAGTCTCTTTCCATCAGAGATCTGTAAACAGTTCTCTTCTGTTCCATGCGCGCCACATGATCAACCGAATTCTATCCGATGACTGGCACAAACCAAGTAAAGTTTTCTCCAGTCTCCAGCTATTTCCTCCCACTTAGTTCCAAATATCTCCCTCAGTACCTTTTCTCAAACAATGTTCTTCACGCAAGGTGCGAGACCAAGTTTCATACCCACACAAGAGACAGGCAAAATTATAGTTCTGTAAATATTTATGCTTTTGCCTGCCAATGAGAAGACACTGTGTGAACTGCGCACAGCCGGCATTGCGCTGCCTTCATCTGCACTGCATTCCTTACTGCATGAATTTGAACTGGCTAGAATAACACTGAGATATTCAGAAGATACTGAAAACGGCTGAAAATGACATACAACCTGACTAGCACACAGACTTTACTGTCAGAATGTCACACAGTACATACACGTGTAGATGTAATTGCATTGATACACACAACACGCGTGCCGACAGTCACGGAACTACAAGCGGTCAACAGCAGCATTACGTGCAGGTCTGCTGTATCGAGTTTTACACACACCAGACAGTACGTGTACACCGCACGTGGAGACACGTAAGTGCGCCACTGAATGTTGTCACGGAACTCACAGAAAGTAAATGGAATCACATGGAAATATCACCTTCGCCGAGATCTCACATCACGTGGAGCTCTCACCTCGGTGGAGATATCACCTTAGTTGAGATCTCACTTCACGTGGAGATGTCACCTTACGTGCATCTCTCACCTCACGTGCAGACCTCACCTCATGTGGAGATCTCACCTCACTGGAGATTTCACCTCACGTGGAGATCTCACTTCAGTGGAGATCTCCCCGAAGTGGAGCTCTCACCTCACGCACCGCAGTTTTCTCAAATCGGCAAAAATATGAAAGGCCAAGGTGCTGGTTCATTTACGCCATTAACAAAGCAACATGTCCCTGAGCCGACTGTCAAACACTCGCCCTTGATCGTCAACGTTCTGCTAATAATTCCTACACCGCATTTCAGAAAAATCCCACAGAAGGCTTAGTCGCTGCTACTAGGTGACTAAAGGACGGACGGACTGATTTGGTCCCACATTTGGCATGCCTTTTATTGTCTCAGTAACTCCCGATAACAAGCCCGATCTGGTCAGCTGCTGCTGGCACTGTACCCCGTCACTTTTCCTACAGGCGACACACTCCACTCCGAAAACAACAACAAAGATGTCAACTGACGATGCATCACGTGACAGCCCACACAGCAGGGTGCACACTGCTTGTCACTGTCTAAGGTGAAGTTCACCACAGACCATACCACGCATGTCTAGACAGGGAGCAGAGGTATCGATCTACTCTTTCTTTAACGTCGGCGCTGGATGGGGATGGGTGGTTAAAGCCACCCCCGGCCGCCTTACCTCTGGGAAAGACGCGGTACGCTTTGTACAGGAAACTAGGCAAGGCCTGGGCAAGTACGGAAACCCCCCCCCCCCGATTACGTCACAGGGCCGTCGAGGCCGTATCGAGTCGCTATACCGACTGAGCCATCCCCATCCGCGGGCAAGTCGCTGACTGCAGGAAACTCGGCCACACATCGAACACAGCGCCGCTCTCTGGCGGTTCTTGCCAACTAAAATGGTTGATCCGTGTTGCCAACATCTACGTCTTCCGGGCCGTGTCTGGGCGTCTTTCGGCGAGCGGTTTGTTATGTTTTGACGGCTCTACGATCGTTTCAAAGGTCGCCACGTACTCGTGTAACGAGTGTCACGTCACAGGTGACTCGTCTTCAGACTGAATGCGTGGATCCGCGTTTGGCTCAAGGAAATGTGGTAGGTCCAGATTAAGCATGAGTGCAGTAAACAGTGCCGTTTTATTGCAGCCCTACACAACATGCGCACATACTGAAATAACATAACTGGACAAACTAATCACTATATATACAAAACACAGGGCTAACATTTCGTTTTTGACGTTTTTAATATTGCTTTCTATTGAGTGAATGAAAGATTTATACCTTTGTTACATGACACTTTCATTTTGCTTCACTACTTCAATTGGGGACTAAAAATGTTTTCATCTAATATCAGTTCAGTTTATTTAAAGGTAGCTAAAAATACAGGACCCTTAACTATACAGGAGTCAACTAATATCTGTAAAAAATATCCTACTACAATCACGGCTGATGTTAAAGCAAACAATTTGTCCTTTGTAATAAATGTTTTGATTAGGCAAATACAAAATGTATACAGATGATTCCAGAAAGGAGGTGGAATGAATTTTCATAAGTGGTTCTGTAAAGAACTTGCATGCAATCAGGCAAAACACATAAGAAAAAATTCATTCCACCTCCTAACAAAAAATCCCTACCGTTTCCAAAATGCCATGACCTTCTGATAATTTGTGCTGTGTTCATGTGAAGTCGAAATGGGCGGTGGATGATCATTAGTTTTCTTACGAAGTGTGGACTTTGGTTTAGTTTCTTCTTCTTCTTGGGCTGCTGATAAAACTGCGCTTCTTGCTTGGACAATACCACTAACATTACGCAAAGCTTCATCACAGACGTCTTTCCCTTTCTGCTGCTCCTGAGAGCTAGCCAGTTCTTTCTTCCTTGCACTGACATTTCCAGGGGCGATGTCTGGAGATGGACACGTCCCTACATCCACATGCACACCGGAATCCACAGAACTCTGCTGCTTTAAGCTGTCTGTCTTTTTAGCACTACATTTAGCTGAGGAGGAAGAACAAGAAGAAACATTACTAACAGCACTGTGTGAGGGCACTGTGTTATTGCTGTTATTGCCACTACTGAAACCTGAAGTCATGTCTGTGGCTCTGGACTGAATAGTTTCACTTGCCACTGAAGAAATTTTACCACTTTTACATGCACCATGGACCATCGTTTGACTCAATTTCTCACCACAAGTTTCCTTTTCCTCACTTATAGAGAATTTCTTACTGAGTAGAACTGTTGCAGCGCACTGACAGTGGCTGTGAGCGGACGGAGCGGCAATGCTAGAGCAGTCGCTGATGCCACTGTCACTCCGTTCACTGCACAGTCGCGAGCGGCCACATTTGGTCAGCGTCATCTCACCAAACCCATTAATCACACTGTTAGTGTCACTACAGGCATTATTAGAGGCTGGAGTTTCCAAATCTTCTTCGTTAAGGCTCGACATCCTCGATACATTTCCGCAGCAACCAGACAAACTGGGCCTGGGACTGCTTGACGTGGAACTGGCGTTTGAGTTGCGGCGAGTGGCTGCTGAGAGCGTGGCCATGCGTCCCAGGGCACGAATGGCATTCCCGGTTTTCTGTTATTGGAAAGCAACAAGACACACACAAAACATGCAGTTTAGGATACACACACACATGCACTGATTGTTAAAACTGTGACTTTGTTGCAAATTCTCTTTACATTGCAATCAAATACCACAAACACTCTGAAATGTAAAACATCTCTGTCCAAAGCAGAAGAAGTAAAGTAATACTGACTCAAAATTTCCAGTGGTCTCGCAATTAAGGAGAATTGGGTGCATACTTGAGGAATGACAAAAATCACATCATCTGACTGCTTAAAGTGTATTTTCCTCTGGCACTGAAGCTACAAGAGGCAACAATTTCTTAGTTTTAATTAAGGAAGGAAATAATTAAAAATAGCTAAACTGTGTGTGAAAATTACTCTTACGTTAAAAACAGACATGGAGGGTGGTTCTACTGCAGTGCAGGACACAGAGTTTCCAAATATAAATATATTCCCTGCATTTTTTACCATTCGTTAATCATAGGTACACTTTGTACCAAGTTTAATTTCAATCTACCAAATGATTATGGAGATTGGTTTGTGAATATTTCATTACTTATAAAAATTTTCCTCAAAATAAATGTTTGTGGATTGAACTCAAAGACATAAAAAGTTACACTTTCATGTGAAGTAAGACATCCAATGGACAAACACAGACCCAAAAATGACTTTTTCTTAACGACTTTTAACACACGCTATGTATAACAAACCCAACTGAACTTGGCAGTAATTTTTGTACATTAGGTAGTCACAGTATCCCCATAAGATAAAGTTCACAAGGAATTCTATAAAATGGTGCTACTTCCTCTATAAGAGATGGCTGGGTGTTGAGGGCTGCCTCAGAAGTTTACAGCATGCAACATGTGATCATGTTCATACTGGGGGCAGTGACAGTAACACGCAACTGAACATTTCAAGGCTATCCACAGTACTGCTGTAACAGACATGCTGCTCATACAGCAGTCATTTCCTACAGACAGCTGAACGGTCCGGGGTCCGAGTCCCGGCAAGGACAAAAGATATTATCATTCTGAAAAAGTCTAGACCTGCATTGGAAACCACCGAGCCTCTTATTTGATAGGCAGGGGGCTCCTTCCCGGAGGGTTAAAGTGGCCAGATTGTCAAGCTGAACACTCACCTCCATCTAGTGCTGAGGTCAAGAATTAGTGGATCTATACCTCCACTCCCCCCATATGCCTTATTAGCGTGTACTGTACCCCACCATCCAGCCTATGACCTACAGCGCCTCGCTTGGTGCTACATTTTGGATCTTGACACTGTGTAAGAGAGTGAGTGGCATCAGTGCTTTTGGAGCAGACAAAATCCAAAATATCACTGAAAGATTGCCGAGACAAAACTTGAAATTGTGACCCATGTACCTGAGGAAAATGCAGTTATGGTTGTTGTTCAAACAGAAACGCAGTGTTGCCAGAACGACGAATGTGGTTTTGGTGCAGGAAACGGTAACGAGATTGGTCAAACCGACATAGTGTGTGTTTGTGTGTGCAATTGTTAGGTGACCCGTGTCTTGCAGACGATGATTTAGAACGGAATTCCTGTCTTATTTGTGGACAGATACAGTATGTGTACAGACTGTGTACTGGCAGCTGAAAATATTGGCAACAAAGTACGAGCATAATTTTCTACTTCCTACTGTGACCTTGACTGTTATGACACCACATATTTTTAGTGGCTAAAGAGAAAGCCTTTGACCTTGACAGCATGGATAGGTTTCCTTTATTTTGGCTGTAGCTGTGCAGTGAAAATATGCAGGTCCTGTCAGAAATGTGTCCGTCACTACGTCTGACACTGTCTACCAGCCGCCATTTGCTAGGTGTTCAATTTAAACAAGCCTAAAGTCTCACATGTACGCATAAGTGCTACCAGACGTAATGAATGCAGACCGTAATTATAAAGTTCATTATTAATGTGAACATTTTAATGTTATATTGCACGATGCTTTAGTTAACAGGAAACGAACAGTTGCAAACGCTGCACAAGCAGGCAGTTCATTATAGGTGGACTATGCCTGAACGTGAAGTGACGTCGCCTCGGAGTTTATTAAACTCCAAGGAATGTCCTAGTTGCAAAGTTGATTTTACAAATTTTACCGTTTGAAGTAAAATCACCCTCACTCGCTCACATACCGATGTACTGTTCGCTCGCTGAACTGCTGTGCACTACTGGCTGTATGGTGCCTACAGGCTGGAGATTTACTACAAGTGAAATAACACACAATTGATAAGCAGCAGTGTGACTAAAATGATAAAGTGCAGCTGTTCTTTATTGATAAAAGGTGAGTCTTGTTGACGGCATTGGAAATACAATTTGGTTATAATTTGTTTTTGGGAGTTGAGCAATTTTGGCAATTTTATTTGTTGTTCGATTGAAACTCTAAATACAAAATTTACGCAACTTAGGACTACGATTATATAAAGAGGTGAAGCAACATTTTAAATTAAATTTAGATTTAAATTTTGTACCTATTTAGGAACTTACTAAGTTTATTGGAAGTGATATTGATAGTTTGTTGGTAGTTTAGAATATCGTTATA
>Ga0123353_10009107_pt1 | contig 13649 bp, 13 predicted proteins | sample TergutLab28metaG_3_FD_92763 | JGI IMG/M metagenome (GOLD analysis project Ga0123353, IMG submission 92763) | Labiotermes labralis P3 segment gut microbial communities from Petit-Saut dam, French Guiana - Lab288 P3 | ecosystem: Host-associated > Arthropoda: Insects > Digestive system > Gut ... | reverse complement strand
TTATTATTGCGGGCAAGAATGCCCGCACCACCTTATTATTGCGGGCAGGAATGCCCGCACCACCTTATTATTGCGGGCAGGAATGCCCGCACCACCTTATTATTGCGGGCAGGAATGCCCGCACCACCTTACCGCGCGGTGGCGGTGGCGGCGAGGGCGCGGCCAGCGGCGCGGCATTTCTCGAGGGTCGCGGCATCGGGGGCGAAGCGGCAGGAGACGGGGTCGCACACGGGGGCGGCGCCCATCTCCGCAAGGTAACGGCTCATCTCCTCGATGTTTTTCTGTGCCCAGCCGTACGACCCGAACGCGAGGCAGGACTTGCCCTTGGGCTTTAGCCCGCGCAGGTAGGTGAGCGTGGCGGCCATGCGGGGCATGATGCCGGAGTTGAGCGTGGGCGAACCGACGGCGAATGCGGCGCAGTCCATGATTTCCGTCACGGCCTCGGTGTCGGATGTCGCGGCGAGGTCAATCACTTTCACGTCAACGCCCGACTCCGCCGCACCCGCGCCGATGGCGTCGGCCATGCGCCGTGTGCTGTCCCACATGCTGGTGAAGAGGATAATCACTTTCCGCGCCGGTGTGCCGGCCGCCCAGTCCTGATAGCAGGCGAGGATTTTGCCGAAGTGGCCGCGCCAGATCACGCCGTGCGACGGCGCGACGATGGCGAGTTTCAATGCGCCCAAGCGGCCGAGCGCGGCCGCCACAAGCCGGCCGTAGGGCTGGACGATGTTGGCGTAGTAGGTCTTGGCCTCTTGCAGGACCTCGCCCATGTCGGCGCCGTCGTCGAAACGCGATGAGGACGCATAGTGCTGGCCGAACGCGTCCATCGAGAACAGGACGGCGTCCTCTTGCAGGTAGGTCATCATGGACTCGGGCCAATGCACCATGGGGGTGTCGAAGAATTGGAGCGTCTTGTCGCCAAGCGAGAGCGTGTCGGAATCCTTGACGATGTGCCATGCCCAGCCTGTGGTGTCGAAGTGGCGCGAGAGTGCGTCCTGGCATTTCGCGTTGCAGACGACGGCGGCGTTGGGGCAGGCCTTGAGCGTCTCGGGCAGGCCGCCCGAATGGTCGGGCTCGGCATGGTTGCAGACGATGTACTCGACCTGCTCCAGCGGCAGGTGCCGGCGCACGTTCGTCAAAAAGTCCTGCACATACTTCGCCTTCACCGTGTCAATGAGCGCTTTCTTCTGGGCGTTGACGAGATAAGCGTTGTAGGTCGAGCCGCGGCCCGTCCTGTACCCGTGGAAGTCGCGGACGTTCCAGTCCACATACCCCACCCAGAAAACTTCCTTGGTCAATTGCGTTTGCATACGTTTCCCTTTCTCTGTCCCGATTCGCAACATAGGTTAACCCATTTCAGTCGTGACTTCCAGCGAAAAATTCAAAGCTGTGATTGTTTATTGTTTGTCGCGGCGGAATGCGCTATACTGGTGGCATGATTCGCACTGGAATAGGTTTTGACTCGCATCGGCTGGCGGAGGGGCGCAGGCTCGTCCTCGGTGGCGTGGAGATCCCGCACGGCCGCGGGCTACTCGGCCATTCGGACGCGGACGCGCTGGCGCACGCGCTGTGCGATGCGTTGCTGGGCGCGGCGGCGGATGGCGACATCGGCCAGCACTTCCCCGACAGCGATCCGCAGTGGAAAGGCGCGGACAGTATGGTGCTGCTCGCCGCAGTGGCGGCGCGTCTGCGCCGCGCGGGCTGGCGTGTCGTCAACACCGACGCCACGGTCATGGCCGAGACGCCGAAGCTCGCGCCATACATCCCCGCGATGCGAACGCGCCTCGCGGACGTGATGGGATTGGACATCGCGCAAGTGTCCGTGAAGGCGAAGACAAATGAAGGCATGGATGCCGTCGGCCGCGGCGAGGGCATCAGTGTCATGGCAATCGCAACCGTTGAGGAAACCACATGAACATCATTGAGCCGCATATCCATACGTTCTCACGCACGACCGACGAATATCAGGCGATGCACAGCGCCGGGATACGCGTGTGCGTGGAGCCGTCCTTCTGGCTGGGCGCCAACCGCCGTTACGCGGGGTCGTTCTTCGATTACTTCCGCCTGATTCTGGAGTTCGAGACCGTCCGCGCCGCGCGGTTCGGCATTGACCATTTCAGCGCAGTCGCGATGAACCCGAAGGAGGCCGACGACCGTGCGCTGGCGGACGAGGTGATTGACGGGATGATCCCGTACCTCGACCACCCGCGTTGCGTGGCGCTGGGCGAGGTGGGCCTGAACCTCATCACGCCGAACGAGGAGCACGCGCTCCTGCGCCAGCTTCAAATCGCGGAAGAACGCAAGATGCCCGTCATCCTCCACCTGCCCCACACGGACAAGCTGCGCGGCGCATTGCGCATTATTGACATCATCAAGACGGAGGGTTTCACGCCGGAACGCATTGACCTCGACCACAACACCGAGGAGACCATTAAGCATTCGCTGGATTCCGGGTGCTATGCCGGCATGACCGTTTACCCGTACTCCAAGCTCGATCCCTCGCGCGTCTCCGCGATGGTGAGGCAGTACGGTCATGAGCGCGTGATCGTGAACGGCTCGGCCGACTGGGGCATCTCCGACCCGCTCTCGCTCGTGAAGGTGGTCAACTTTATGCGCGCGGACGGGCACCGCGAGGCCGTCATCGAAGACCTCGTGTTCAACACCGCCATGCGTTTCTACAGCGCATCGCCCCACTGGAAGCCCGACTTCAACATCCAGCCCGTTGACCCCGCGACCTACCAGCGCCAACCGTAAGGCACCGTCCTGGCGTTCTCGGTTTCGAGCGTTCCGCAGATGAAAAAGGATTGAATGCGTTTATGTGTATGGCTCATCCAAAAGTGATTGCGTGGGAAGTGACGCGGCGTTGCCCGCTGGCGTGCCGGCATTGCCGCGCCGGGGCGTGCGACGTGGCGTATGAGGGAGAACTGGCCACGACCGAGTGTCTGCGCGTGATTGACTCGCTCGCGACGTTTGCGCCGCCGCCGATGATTATCTGGACGGGCGGCGAGCCGATGGCCCGGCCAGACATTTTCGGTCTTGTGCGCCACGCGACCGCAGGGGGCATCCGCTCGGTGATGGCACCGTGCGGCATGATGGTCACGGAGGAGACGCTTACGGCGTTGAAAGCGGCCGGGGTCATGGCGTGCAGCTTCAGCCTCGACGGCGCGACGGCTGAAACGCATGATGCGTTCCGTGGCGTTGCGGGCGCGTTCGACACCGTGAACCGCGCGATGGATGTTGCGGTGTCGGTGGGGATGCCGTTTCAGGTGAACTGCACGGTGTCGCAACTCAACCGCGCCGAACTCCCCGCAATCCGCGACATCACCATCGCGCGGGGCGCAAGGACGCTCGACCTGTTTTTCCTTGTGCCTGTCGGCCGGGGGCGCGGCCTGCGTGATGTGTCGCTCTCGCCCGCGGACACGGAGGCGGTGTTGCGCTGGGCGTTCGAGATGGACGCGCAAGGGCCTGTCCGCGTGCGCGAGACGTGCGCCCCGCAGGCCGTGCGCATCTGGCATGCGTTGGGACGGCCCGGAGCAAAGCCAGCCGGGTGCATGGGCGGCAAGACATTCGTGTTCATCTCGCATACGGGCATCCTCCAGCCCTGCGGTTTCCTCGACGTGCCGAGCGGCGACCTGCGCGGGCACAGCCTCGACTTCAAACGCGCCTACGAGGCCTCGCCCGTGTTCAAGGATTTGTCTGACCCCGGCAACTACGGCGGCGCCTGCGGCACCTGCGCGTTCCGCGCCGACTGCGGCGGTTGCCGCGCCCGCGCCTACGCCGCCACCGGCGACTACATGGCGACGGAGACCGCGTGCCCGTTGAATGAATGAGTGATTCAGGAAAAACGAAGCATTTGCCACTATCTTGCTATTTCGCTTCCGCCCCATCCCTGATTTCCGGGGCATCCTCCCAGATGCGCCTGAGGATGGCGTAGCCCTCTGCGTCATGCTGCTTCAATTCGTCGCGCGTGAAGGGATAGAAGTCGTTCTTCAGGAAGTAGGCCTCCGAAAGCTCGGCGAAATACTCGTTGATGTCCGTGAGCGCGTAGGCTTTCTTCTTGCCACCGCCGATGTACTCGACCGCATCGTAAATCCCCGTCTCGACCGCATGGTTATACGCTTTCCGCAAGCCCTCGTAAAGGGCGCTCCCCGGTTTCACGAAACGGAACATATAGGCGTGCGCGAGCTCGTGCAGAAGCATGGCGGGCTGGCTGTCGCGCGACCACCCCGTGAAGTTGCGGACGTTGTTGATCTCGACGCCGCCCGCCTTTTCCGGGTTGTACCCGTTGTCGCGCAGCCAGTTTGCTGACGGGTGGTATTCCGCCGCGCCGTTCGGTTTCTTCTCCCGCTCCACCCAGATGCGCACGGTGAGCAGCGCGGCAAGTTTGTCCTTCGGCAACACGCGGTGGATGTCGGCCGCCTGTTTGTCCAGCTCCCTGCGGAACGCGGCCATCTCCGCCTGATGCTCAGGCTCCATCTCGGCGGGGTTGACCAGCACCGTGAACCCGCGCACGATGTTCGTCACATACGCCGCCGTCGGCGTGTAGGGTGGCACTGGCTCTGCGAAGAGAGGGTAAGGAAGGTGCGCGAGGGCGGTTACAAGCGCAGCGGGCAGCACACGGGTGGCACAGGTTTTGATGACGCCCGCAGATGAACGCAACAAATGAAACCGGGTTGAATCGTGATCACGCGTGTCATCGGCGTGTTGGAAAAAAAACACCATGTCTCACTCCGTAATCAGTGCCGTCGTGTTGACCGTTTTCCTGAAAAATATCCACAGCATGAACGAGCCTGACGAGGCCTTGGTCGTCTTGACGTTCGCCAGCTTCCGCCCGTTCTCCATTTTGACGACCTGCGCGATTATGCTCATGTTGTTCTGCACGGTCACGGTGTCGTGAAACAGGCAGCAGGTGTTCGCGTTCGGGTAGGCCGGGGCGCCGGTGATCAGCGGCAACGCACCGAACAGGTAGTAGCCGTAGTTCTCCGCCGCGACCGTCGCGACAGGTTTCGACGCGCCGTCAACGGTCACGCCGCCAAAGTTTTTCGCGGTCTGCACGGTCGCGCAGCCGGAGAGCAGGCACGCCGCCGCGAGTGCCACCGTCATCATCAATGCCCCTGTTCCCCGCTTCATTTCGCCCCCTTTCTCGCCGTCGCGGCCGTGCTGGGGCGCACCAGCACCGCAGACATCTGCACTTCCTTGAACCACAGGATGCCGAACGTGGTCCCGACATACGGGATGGGGCCGAAGAAGCACGTTGACTTCACCTGCGGCTGAATATCCGCCATCTGGCTGTTGCGGCTGCGCGCCTCGTCAACCATGATGGCCTGCGTTTTCGCGAGCGTCACCTCGTCGGAAAACCAGATGGTGTTGCCGCGGCGGTCGGCCGCCGTGTTGCCGCAGAAAATCGGTATGCAGTTGAACAGGTAATACCCGAAATTGCTCACGTGGACATGCTCGACCGGTGTCCCCGGCGTCCCCTGAATCGTCACGCCGCCTGGCGCAACCCTCGTTGCCCGCTGGACGCTCACGCACCCCGAGAGCAGCACCAGCGCCAACAACGCCATCTGTCTCATAGACCCTCCTCTTTAAATGCGTAAAATTATAGAGGCGGCCGGGGGCGGAAGCAAACCTTTTTTAGGGGGCAACATTTTTTCTGAAAATTTAGGATTTTCCCCTTGCATTGCGGAACAGGAACGTGTAACCTCTTCAACATCACGGGAGGTATCCCGTGGTGCTGTGCCGCAGGGGCTACACTTCCCCTGCCGTATGTTTTGTACGCTTGTATAAAGCATACTATACGGAAACGACCAGACTTGTGGGTTGCGTGGAGTGTCACGTCACCAGCAAGAGTTTTTAAGCAAAGTGTGAAGTACAGGGTACGCTTTTTTTATAGCGTACCTCTGGAAACACCGTGTTTTGCTTAGGGCGCTTGGTCGTGCCTCGTATAGTGCATGGGAATCGGAGGCACGCTTTTTAATGCCCTGCGGGGGCGGGCCTCTGGGAAAAAAGGGACGGGGCGTAAAAAAGGCTGTTTGCCGCTTTCATTGCGCGGGGGATTGTCGTATGATAAACGCATTCCCTTCGGAATGCCTAAGCGGTTGCAGGGACAGGAAGGATGGGTTTGACGGGATGCGAAACGTGAAGAGGAGTTTAATACGGATGATTAGAGCGGCCGTGCTGACAGTGGTCATTGCGATAGCGTGCATCGCGCTAGGGCGGGGCTTGGGCAACAACGCCAGCCAGCCAAGCTGGATCGCGAACTCGCAGGAGGAATTCGATATAAAGCTCGGACTGTTCGTCCGGGTGGGGGATTTCGGCAGCATACTGGTCATGAGCCAGACGCAGCCGTGGTGGACGAAGGCGCACCCCGAGCTTTACGCCGCCGTCCACTCCCCGTCCGGCACGGTGAGCAACGCCGGCGCCGCCACCGGCGGCGGCGGGGGCGGGCGCGGGCAGCAGAAGACCTTCATGTTGTCGGAAATGGTCTTTGCCCCGCGGGGTTCCTCCCCGCAGAGCCCCTATTTTATCGCCACCCTGTCGTGGGAGGAGGGTACCGAACTGCCCGAGGACAATATGCTGGACTATTTCGGGAAGGTGTCCCTGGATATGCCGTGGGAGTACCTCAAATCATACCCGTTCAGCCATTGGCACCCGACAAACTTATGGGGCAGGATATTCATTGACATCTGGGAACCGAAATGGGCGAAGTCCGGCTTCTTCATGGTCGCGCCCCATAAGGACAGCGACAACGACGGGGTCAGCGACGCGGTCGAAATCCTGATTTACGGCAGTGACCCGTATGCGTTCTCGTCCGGGGGGGACGGCATGGGTGACGGTTGGAAAATCAAGTACGGCCTCGACCCGAACGTCTGGCTCGACCCCAACGCCGACCCGGACAACGACGGGCTGACGAACTTCGATGAATATACGAACAACACGGATCCCTTTAATCCCGATACGGACGGCGACGGTTACACGGACGGGTGGGAGGTGGCGAACGGCACCAACCCGCTCGACCCGAACGACCCCGGCGCCGCGGGCCCGCCCGCGGGGGACGACATCAAGGACGTCGCGTTCTACATCTACGGTGACTACGCGCAGTGGGAGATGATCGTCCAAGGCATCACCCCCGGCGGCGACGCCCGCACGCTCAAGCTCAGCACGCAGGCACCCGGTCTCTCCAAGAGCGTCATCCTTAAACTGCGCAAGGGCAACGCCTACAGGATCACCCTGCGCTGGATCAAGACCATCGCCGGCCAGTCGCAGGAGTGGTACTGCTGGCAGGCGCAGGCGGACGGCCTGCCGAAGACCAACACCTACGTCAGCTACAACCCCGCCCGCATCCCCGGCGCCGCCGAGACCATCTCCACCAACGGCTGGTTCATGGACAACACGGACGGGCTCTTCACCGACCACGTCCACATGAGAGAGAGCTCCGGCGGCAACGTCGCCGGAAAGCTGAAGGCCACCCTGTACGTGCCGAAAATCGAGCTGAAGGCCTATTCCGACCAGCTTCCCGACCGCACGGCAAACCCCCTGCCAGCGCGTAGCGGGGATCATACGATGTACATGGGTGCGCGGAACGACAACAAGGGATACCTGCGAGTCGTCGCGGACGTCACGCCGACCGAGTGCGCGAAATACGTGCGGGTCGGTGTACGGCAAATGGGCACGACGACCATTCTCACAAACGCGCCCTATCAGGCCGGGGAAATCCCCCTCAGCTTCAACAACGCGGGTAGCTTCCAGCGTTACGAGGTGGTGGCGGGGCTGGATTCCAATGCGGACGGCATCCTCCAGCCCGGCGAGGTCTCCGAAACCATGACCAACCAGTTCGTGCTGGTCACGCAGAGCGATTATAACAGCGCGGATAATACACTGGCGGATATGGTGGTGGGGAGTTGGTTGCCTCTCAAAACGGCAGCCAGCCTACTCCATGCATTCCGTACGGGTACAACGCCATCTGGTGCAACACGGGTAGCAGACTTGACACTAAACTCGACGCAACTCTCTCATCCCGTCGGCGCGGTCTGGGATGCCAATAATACGGCGCAGGTGGCGCATTACATCTTTGGAGATTCGTCCAGCGTCGCACAGACCGTTGCCAGCACGTCGCCAGTGATAGGTGTTTTTTTGAAGCACCTGGGGACCCCTCAGCAGAGTAATGAAGTCAGAACGTTTTTCGCAAATAACCCGACGGTCAGTGAACACACCTTCGGCACGTGGCAAGTCCCGGCTTCGACAAATACCTTGATTGGTTTTAGTCTGGTGAATACCGACCTTCTTTTTGCCTTTGGACACGTCCGTATCTCTGGGCAGATGCAGGTCACGGTGAGGGGTTCGGATTATAAAGTGATGTCTTTTGAGTATGAGGGAAGTTTCACAGACCTTTACGACTTTGAGCATAACGGGGAACTGCCAGCCCCGACCGCCGCCAGAGCACAGACCGGGTATTGGACGCTAGGCAACTCCGGCAAGGTGTTTTTCACCACAGTCCAGTTCTACCATAAGATGACTAATTTTGATTTTTATTTTTAACAAGAGGAGGCATCATCATGAAAAAAATCCAGACATTCGGATTAATAGGGCTGTTGACCAGCTCGGCGTTTGCGGTTGCAAACGGAACGGAACGGGAAGTTTTGGATAACTGGCGACAGGCTATCTCAACAAGCGACTTCAATAAAACGTTAACGAGCGTTAAGTCGCTCAAAGAAGACTGGCCAGCAATCCACTCGGTGAAACACACCGTAAGCAAAAACGAAGAAAAGGCACTGGTACAGGCGGACTACCGTAATGTAGCAAGGGCTTTTCTACAGGGGCTTGAAAGCTACGAGAGAGAGCTCCAAGAAATGCCGCCCGAAGCCTTCTGTGAGGGAGCAGATGCCCTGTTAGACGCACGAAAAAAGTTTTTGAAATACCCGAGTTATATCAACTATTTTCTAGTGGATGCCATCAACCGCATAATCTATGTTAACCTCGGCGAGCGGTTGGCGAAAGTTGGGGATGTGCCAATGTGTTATGACAAAATTGTGGGACGTCTTGCGGACTTCAGATGTGATTTGTCAAAGATTGCCAACCTTGTCAGCGAAGAGTATGGAGCAAACAAGTTTTCAATGACCACAATTGAGAATCTGCCTCTAGGAGACAAATTAAATGCAATTGGCAAGGTAATTGGACAGGATAGAAATTTTCTCTTTATTCCTCAAGATATGCACAATATGTATGGTCCGAGAATATTGGAGAAACAAAGTTTAACAGCTTTGTCACATCGCCTTGCCCTTTCCGACCACTTCATCGGGGCTTCTTTACCTGCATTGCTCTCTTATCGGCGGAAAGCTACAAATTTTACGCCGACGGATTCATGGGAGCAAATCCGTATCGTCCTTAGGGATGAACCTCGTTTGCCTCCGACTTTGTTGTACGGTGAGCCTCCTAGTACAGCCAGTATAGCCGACGATTTTTTGAGCATTGTTCGTTCCGAAAACTGGAGAAATATGTTGTGTTTTTTTGATGTTCTCAAAAAAGAGACTCTTTCGACACTCGAAAAAGAAGAAGCCGAACGTGAAACCAAAAGGGAGACAGAAGAGAAATGATCCGATGTATTCAATACGCTAAAAAAAACGCTTTCGAGAGCGGACATGAAAACCATAAAATCCCTTCGGGACATAATCGCTAAAGTGATAAGAGGAATCCTCATCGGGTGGGCGGTGATCCTTGCCGGGCTAGCCATTATTCCCTGTCTGCTCCAGTTAGGGTTTATGGCTGTTCTGCTCTTGGTTTCCTTGCTGTATAATCCAAAGGTAGATGTCACAAGTCCCGCTAGTCAGTATCTAGCTGAGAGTGTCTTGCGTGATTGCAATATTGGGACAGGAAGACTGAAGAAGGTTCGGCATGGGTATAAAACCATGCCGTCTTTTCACGGAGACCACTTTGGCGCGTATGCCATCGAAATTTCAGATGTGGATGTTTCCGCCCTGACTCCCGAGCGCGGATGGACACGGGGAGACCAGATGAGTGGTGAAACTGAAAATTCCGTCTGGGGTGCTATCCAATGGTTCAAAGGAAAAGTGAAATGGTTTCCTGGAGGGCATGAATTGAAATCAGCGGATATGTTTGTGTATTCACCTCCCCAGAAGAAGGAGTGGGACTTTTCAGTGGTACTTCTCCGTCTGTCGGATAAGATGGTGTTTTATCTGTATGTCCAGACATGACTATGTTTATCAACAGGGAATCCAAGAGGGGGGTGACGCCTTGATAACACCATGAAAAAAATGCAGGTATTCAGATTAGTTGGCGTATTAGCCAGCACGGCATTCGCCGTTGCGGCGGACACGGAAAGGGATGTGTTGGACAACTGGCGAAATGCAGTATCAACGAATGATTTTAAGAAAACACTGGTCTCGGTTAGGACAGTCCAAGAGGATTGGCCCGCCGTCCACTCGGTGAAACACCCAAGCGGAAGGGATGCGGAAAAATCCCTTGTGCAGAAAGGGTATCGTGATGTGGCAAGGGATTTTCTGAAAGGGCTTGAACATTATGAGAAGGAACTAAGGGATATGTCCCCGGAGGAGTTCTGCAAGGGAGCGAATACTCTGTTGGATGTACGTAGTCGTTTTCTGAAACATCCGAGTTATGTCAACTATTTCCTAGCAGACTGTATTAATCGTGTAATCTATGTGAATCTTGTAGAACGACTGGCGAAGGTTGGGGATGTGCCAGCGTGTTATGACAAAATCGTGGAGCGTCTCGCCGAAATCAGGTATGGGTACTCTCAGCTTTACGAACTTGCCAACAGGGAGTATGATGCCAAACCGATTTCAAGGGCGGAGGTAGAGGAGATGCCTCTCCATGACAAGGTTAAAGCCATCGAGAAAATGATTGGGCAGGAGAACTTTGTTTTTGGTACCCAAGATATGCATAATTCGTATGGGCTACGGATATTGGAAAAGCGTAGTTTGACTGCCTTGCTAAACCGCCTTGTCGTATCTGACCATATCATCGGCGCCTCCTTACCCGCATTGCTCGTTTATCGGCGAAAAGCTGCAAATTTTACGCCGACGGATTCACGGGAACAAATCCGTGCCGTCCTTGGAGAAGATACCCTTTTGCCTCCGACTTTGACTTCTCCAGAGCCATCTTCTGCCGCAAGTATGATCAGCAATCTTTTACGTGGAATCCCGTCTGGAAACCTAAGGATAATACTGGCCTTTTCCGACCCACCACATTTCACGAAAGAGTACATTGAGTACAAAGAAAAAGAGGAAGCCGAACGGGAAGCGAAAAGGGAGGCGGCTACGAAATGACAGGAATGAAAGCCATCAAATCCGTCTTGTTAATAGTCGCGAAAGTAGTAAAAGATGTCTTTAGCGGTTGTGTGACAATCGTTGGCGGGATAATCATTATCGGATGGTTTCTCGGATTTATGGTTTTGGCTCTTTTTTCTCTAGCAGACTGGTGGTATAACCGGATAGATGTTAAGAGCCCAGATTGTCAGAGTCTAGCCCGCAGTGTATTACATGGTTGTAATATTGAGGAAGGAAAATTTAAGAGGGTTCATCACGGGTACAAAACGAAGATAGATTTTCATGGGGGACACTATGGTGCGTATGCTATAGAGGTTTCAGATGTGGATGCTTCCAAGCTGACGACCTCGAGCGGATGGATACGGGGTGACCAGTTAAGCGTTAAACTCGAAATAACCATTTTGGATTTTTTCCGAAGGTTCAGAGAAAAAAACATGGAATGGCTCCCAAAGAAGCATGAATTGAAATCAGCGGATATGTTTGTGTATTCACCTCCCCAGAAGAAGGAGTGGGACTTTTCAGTGATACTTCTCCGTCTGTCGGATAAGATGCTGTTTTATCTGTATGTCCAGACATGACCGTGGTGTTTTTGTCTCTCAACAGAAGGCACTCCACATGGCAATGCCACAACATTTTTTATAATCGCCTCACCGCCGCCGCCGCGTCAAAAATCGCCTCTCTCGTGACCCCGGCCTCGTGGTACATCGCGAAGATGTTGTCAACGGACGTTTCGGGCGCGACGGTATGCGAGGCGGCGAGGATATACCCGCCGCCATCGGATGTCATGTCATCAATCAGCGCGCGCGTGGCTCTGCGCACGTCGCCGGGCGAGCCGTTCGGCAACAGGCCGATGGTGTCCACGCCGCCCATGAACGTGAGATGCTTGCCGAAGTCCTTCTTCAGCTCCAGCGCGTCCATTCCGGGACAATCGCACTGGATGGGGTTCAGGACGTTCAGCCCCATCTCGATGAGGTCAGGGATAATCGGGCGGATGCCGCCACACGAATGGTACGCAACCGGGAGGCCGTGCCTCTTGCCGACATCATAGACCCGCGCCAACTCCGGCTTGATTAGCTCGCGCCACATCTCGGGGCTCATCATCATCCCGCGCTGCCCCCCGACGTCATCGCCCGTCCAGAACCAGTCCATCGCATACCGCTGACACGCCTGCTCGGACAACGCCACCATGAAATCCGTCGAACGCCTCACGAAGCGCTGAAACGCCGGCGTGGCGTCCGCGATCTGATACATCGCATCCTCCATGCCGAACAGCCGCCCGAACATCTCGAACACGCACGGCGAGACATCGCACCCGATAAAATACTGTTCCGCAAACGGCGCGAGCGCGTCCATGTTGGACAGCAGGTCAGGAATCTTGTCATACGGGAACGGGTATGCGTCAACGTCGCCCGGAGACGCGCCGCGCAACGGGTAACGCTTGATCTGGTTGAACCCGTCCACGCGCTCCCATTCCACACCCCAGAAATCCGTGTGGCCCTCCCCGTCGCGTTCATGGACGATGCCCTCCATGGCGTGGTTATGCGCCACCCATTTCTGGCACACGTCATTGCCCATCACGCCCCCGACCTGCGCGGGCGGTATCTCCAGCAGGTCCGCGAGGATGCGCGTCGTCTCGGGATGAAACCACATGAAGATCGGCACACGGTCAACAGGCTCGCGGTTCATCGCCGCCTTCACACGCTCTTTTGAAGTCATGGCACTCTTACTCCTTTTGCCGACGAGTTTAGCAGAATCAGCGGTAAGGGGCAAGGAGCAAGAGGTAACCTGTCTGGTGTTCCCAAAGACGGCTAGACGGGACGCCGTCGCCCTACCTTCTCGAAACGCATCCCATTTCCGCCATTCCGTCATTCCGCCATTCCACTTTAGAACTCCCAAACGTTAGAACTTCTCCCGTCGGGATGCTTTTTGCGCTTGCTTTCCCGAGTGGGGTTGCCCTACACTTTTACCCCATGAAAAACACCCTCATAAAGGCATCGGCGGGGACGGGCAAGACGTTTGCGCTGGCGACGCGCATGATACGCCTGATGCTGCTCGGGACGGCGCCGCAGCAGGTCGTGGCGCTGACGTTCTCGCGCACGGCGGCGGGGGAGATTTTCAGCCGCATTGCGGAACGTCTCGCGGCGGCCGCGGCGGATGAGGCCGGGGCGGCGCGTGAGGCGGGCCATGTCTTTCACGAGCTGGACCCTGCGCTGGTGGATGCGCTCCGCGCGTTGCATCCGGAGGGGGTGTCGGCCGCTGTGTTCACGGGCCTCTTGCGCCAGCTCATCACGTCGCAGCACGTCAGCATGATCGGCACGATTGACAGCTTCATGACGCGCATGGTGC
>Ga0123353_10009106_pt1 | contig 13649 bp, 11 predicted proteins | sample TergutLab28metaG_3_FD_92763 | JGI IMG/M metagenome (GOLD analysis project Ga0123353, IMG submission 92763) | Labiotermes labralis P3 segment gut microbial communities from Petit-Saut dam, French Guiana - Lab288 P3 | ecosystem: Host-associated > Arthropoda: Insects > Digestive system > Gut ... | reverse complement strand
CTGCATACACGCTATTATGTGCCCGAGTGGGGCAGGTTCCTCAACGCGGATTCACGCCTCTTCGCAGGCAACCCCCTAACTGCCGCAAACATGTACGCCTACCGCAACAACAACCCCGTAACGCCCACCAAACCTGCTTTGCCGGGCATCTTCAACGCCAGGCTGCTTGCGCTTAACACGGCGGTCACGTCTTCCCGGTCGGGGTTTGCGGCTGTGGGGTCGGGGCTCTCGGTTGTGTCATTTGTCAGGCCGGTGGAGGCAGAGGCGGAGCCGGTGTGGGCGGATGTCACATTTATGGCTGCGTCTAGCTATGTTGCGCTCAGTCCGCCTACGCCCAAGGCGCCGGCGGCAGGGGTGATGCAGGCGGCTACACCTCTGGATGATATACTGCGCAATTCGTCGCCAATAATCAACGCGGTTATAAGATTGCTGCTGATTTTCATGCCATTTCTATTATTAATTCCTGGTTTCGCAAACACCTATACATGGAGAGCATATCTCCCAGAGGATACTACTACCAGCTGCAATTCTACCCAAGGCTTTGCTGTTGCTGTGGACACGGCTTATTGCTATTCGTTTAGAGTAAATAGTGGCGATACAGCCCATGTTCTCTATCGATACAATATGAATACCGATACGCTGCAGCGAATGACAAATACAAATAACGCTGTGCAGAATCTTGGGCATGCCAACGATGCAACCGCAATGACGATCGACGGCACAACTTTTCTAATTGTTGCCGCTAGCAGTGAATACACAAGTGTGACGCCTGCCATTGTCATCCTTGCGATTAATGGCAACAATTATAGTGAGGCGGCGAGATTTACCTATCCCAGCACCCTATCGCACGGCGGGGGAAACGTGACTAATGCGGCTTTTTATGGGATTGCGTATATGGGCCTGTTCAGCGGCAAGCGAAGGTTTTTGGTTAGAGATGGAGATAAGTATTTCACGGTCGATATTCCGCATAATGTAACGGGTACTCAAGCGCTCACCACAAACGACATAACAGCCGCCTTTTCGATTAGGCGCGGGACCAGTCTTCAAGACTATAGCACTTATGCAAGACAAGGAATTCATTGGGAAAATAATAAACTTTATGTTCCGCTTTGGGGTCGCAGCAGCAGAGCTAATCAAAACGTAATCCTTGTGTATAACAACATAACCGCTGCGAGCAGAGGACAAAATATACGAGCCAATAGAGCACCGACATTTAATTTGAGCAACGCGGCAAAGTTTGAACTTGAAGGCTGCGGGTTTGTTGGAAACACATTGTGGTTCAACACACAGGAGACGACACCCTATGGCAGTATATGTACTGATTCTCGCAATATAAAATAACACATTGGAGGAAAATATCTATGAAAAAGCTGTTCATCGCATTTCTGTGCATGCTGACTGCGATTTTATCTGCCTGTGGACAAACTGCCCCGCCAGAGGAAACAACGACCATCACGACTACACTGGAAGGAACGACACAAATGACAACCCATAGAACGTCCGAGGCATTAACCTCAACGGTTATAGTAGCTTCCAGCGAAATAACCCCATATTCCGATGCTATAAACGCGTATCATTCAGGCAACTTTATTTATTCGAATGCGGACCACTATGCCCTTTATGACATTGATAGCAACGGCACACAAGAATTATTGCTGAGCTGGCAGTTGGATGGTCACTTCTACCTGGCTACTGTTTACGCCATCAAAGATGGAACTGCGGTGCGACAGGAAGGGATTTTTGCGCAAGACGTTGGAAGCGAAGCTCCAGCTTTACTGTTTAAAAATGGCACTATATGTTTGGGTTTAAATGATGAGGGCGATTTATTTTATTACTATTATCGTTTCGAAGATAGTGAACTGAAATTTCAAACCATGATAAAAGATGAATGGAGAGGTTATTACCGCACCAATGATATTTATAAATCAACAAACCCCATCACCAAAGAGGAATTTGACCGAGTGAAGACTGAAATGGAAGGCAACGGGCAAGTGGTTGAGCTTGACTGGAAGCCGCTGGCGGAGTTTGGGCGATGAGGCAGCAACAACCCCGTAACGACCACCAAACCTGCTTTGCCGGGCATCTTCAGCGCCATGCTGCTTGCGCTTAACGCGGCGGTCACGTCTTCTCGGTCGGGGTTTGCGGCTGTGGGGTCGGGGCTCTCGGTTGTGTCTTTTGTCAGGCCGGTGGCGACAGAGGCGGAGACGGCGTGGGCGGATGTCACATTTATGGCTGCGTCTAGCTATGTTGCCCTCAGCCCGCCTACGCCCAAGGCGCCGGCGGCGGGGGTGATGCATTCGACACCGATGTTGGTGGGGGAGACGGGTGACAGGTCACCCTACTGCCCGCTCGTGAGTTGCTTCATCAGTTCGGCAAACCGCCTTACACCCTATTTAATTTTGTGCACCTTTTGCATTTTGGTTTGACCTTCCTCTGCCGATGTGCTAAAATAATCGTGCCTTCGTCTTCCGGTGGCGTGGGCGGCTCCCATGCGATGGGGGCCGTTTTTTTCGAAGAGCGGTCATCCTAGAGGGGCGCGCGGAGTACGCCCGCAGCGGCGGGGTCCTTCTGCCCCTGCCACTTTCCCGGGCCGCGAAGGCCTTGCGTATCAAGGGAACCATCCCCAGCCAAAACATTGTGGACACGGCCCATCCATTCCGGTAGTTCGCGGTGGGTAGTCGTGTCGTTCCACTGGTCGAAGTTGATCACGCGCTGCACTGCCATATACACAAGCAGCGCGCCCCAGTGGTAGAAGCGGTCGCTGCCGCGGGTTTCGGCAGACTGGCCGGTGATGGCGTTGTAATTCTCGCCCACCACGCCCTTCGACTCCCAGCAGTCGAGGAACATCCCAAGGCCCCTGCGCACCAATTCGTCCCAGGCTTCAATTTCTCCCATGCGCAGCAGGCCCTCGCCCACCAGGAAATTCGTCGGCGCCCAGATGCGGCCGCGCCAGTACGCCTGCTCTTGGAACGAGGGGTCGCTGCGGGCGATGTTGGGCACGACATATTCCCCCCAGAACTCGTTTTCGTCCAGCAGATGGGCCATAAGCCTCTGCTGCCGCTCGTTGGGGACTATGCCGCCCAGCATGGGATAGAAATGCGTCAGTGAAAGCGTGGGGTCGAAGGAGCCGTCCCAGTTCCTGTTGAGGTAAATGCCTCGTTCCTCGCACCAGAGTTCACTGTTGATCAGTGCCGCCAAACGATCGCGGCGCTGTTCCAGTTCCTCTAGCTCCGAAGGCCTTTCCAGCAATCGCGCCATTTTTGCCAGCAGATCGCAGTCGGCCACCATAAGCGCGTTCAGCCCCACGTAAGACTGCTCGAGGCAGCAGTGCTCCTCGTTGAACTTCGCCCGGTCGAACATGGTGGAGTTGTCCAGCCCGGATTCGTACATCGCCCCCTGTTTGTCCATCATAGGGAACAGCCGGGCGTAGGCGTCCATCTCCTCTTTTGTTCCGAAGGGGGTGGAGGCCAGTTCCAGCAGGCCGTCGCCGTTCTTGTCGCGCTCCCGGAAACGCCAGCGGTTCCACGACAGCAATGGCTCAAAGACCTCCTCGATGAATTCCCTCTCGCCGAACTGCTGGTAGAGCTTCCAGGCGCACAGGGAACCCACCTGCGGCTCGGAGCGGTCGCGGCTCTGGCCGTTGGCGCAGCCGAAGTTCGGGATCATGCCCTCGGGGGTGATCTCCTCCAGCATGGAATAGAACGCCGCGTAGGCCAGGTCCTTGCTGAACAGGGCGTATTGCAGCGCGGCGAAGAACGTATCCCAGTCGAAAAGCACGTAGTCGCCGAAGTGCCCGCCCCGCCGGCTGCACCAGTTGCGGGAGACCGGCGTGACCACGCGCCGGTTGCGGGGCTCGTAGACCATGTTCCACAGCAGGGAGCGGCGCATGGCCGCGATGCCCCCCTCCAGCCTACCCTTGGCGTGGACGGTATTCGCCATCCAGTCCTGAAGGCCTTCCGCGATTCTTTGATCGGCTTCTTCGATAGAGCAGTCCAGATTCGCGGTAAAATATGCGGCCCGGTCCCCCCGGACGATCAAATGCGCGGCCTTCACGGGGTCCCAGTTGGTCTCTGCCTGGGGTTCCAGGGCGCGTATGACATGTCGGTCTGCCTCTATCGCGCCGCCGTCATAGGAAATGTGCAGCCTGCCGCCCCATATCTCCGAAACCTCAAGGACGATAAAGGCCTCGGCATTCTTGTCCAGTTGCAGTGGCGTGACGCGCAGCACGAGGGCCTCGCCCCGGGCGGCGCTCTCGACGCGCCAGACATTGCCGCAGTACTTGATGTCGACTGAGCTGTACCGGCCGTCGTCGGAGTGCTCGCCGAAGTTTTCCACCTGGCTCCAAAGGCTGTTCTCGCTGTAGCCGCTGAGGCCCGGCACAACGAAAGAGACATGCAGCCGCAGCCTGTCCGGCAGCAGCACGTGCGCGGCCACGGACTGCACGTCCCATGTGTTCCAGCCCCGGGCGAGTTCGTCGTAGAGCCTTCTGGAAGTTTCTGCTATATTCATAATGTCCTACGTCCTCTTTTCTCTCTTGTATATTTGTCTGTTTAATTATACAATAAAAAAAGTGGAAAAATCAACTGGAAGGAACAAAAGACCATGCAACGGCTGATCGCATTTTTCACCGGCCTGGCGATGCTGGCCTCATCGTGGTCAAAACGGTAGCTGAAATATTATTTTCGTCCTTGCTGTATATACTCATGTTGGTACTGCGGGGGTTGTTTTATTACGATATTTACAAAGTTTGATAAACTCTTGCATTCCCGCCCGTGATCTGTTATAGTAGTGAGGCCAAGCATATTTGTGAAGGAGCGTTGCATCTATGGCAGGATTTTTCACTTCCATTGGTCGGCACTCATCATCTTCGGCATGCTCACCGGGTTCTACAACCCCTCCGTCGCGCCTTTCAAGCGGAAGGCAGTCAGTTTCCCTGTATTACGGGCGAGGGTTGGCAGTATATCCGGGAATATATTAGAAATTACCTCGGAGGAACTGACCGGCAGGACCATCGGCGGGGTGACCTGTCACACCAATTGCCTGAGCGGCTCCACGCCCACCGGCAACCTCGCCATGACAAACAACCAGGTGAAGTACATCGATAAGTTGATGTATCCCCTTGTACGGGTGAAACCCAAATCGGGTTATGCGAAATAGCTTTCGTGGCAACAACAAAACATATGGAGGAGATCAAATGAAGAAGCATCTCGTTTGCCTGATTGCCCTGACGTTCGCGTTCATGCTTGCGGCCTGTGGCGGGGCGCCGGCGGCCGATGTTGCGGGGACGCAAGCCATCTCGGCAGAACACGCCGCCACTGAAGGAACAACGATAGAAATGACAATCACCGAAGAGACAACCACCGAAGGCATGTCAACCGCGGATGCTTCCTCAATAGATTCAGGCGAAAGCCCCCCTGTTCCCACAGATACGGCGGGCATTATCCGTTATTACAACGAGGCGTTGGCAAAAACCGACATGCAGCGTATCTCCTACAAGCGCAGCATGACGAAGATCACAGGGTTTGCAAAGGCGCTCGGCATCACCATTCTGGATGAACCGGACCTCCAGGATAACCCCGACGTGATGCCCTATGTGCACGACAAAGATAACGCGATCAGGCCCAGCGACCTGGCCGCGCTCAACGCGGATTGGGTGGCCGACGCAAAAAGCACTGTGCGCGGCAGTGACGCTGTGCTCACCATCGCGATGAGAAATCATGCCGTAAACCCGGATCTCGACCCCAAACCGGGCGTGCGCGGCTATGTCAGCACCCTTGACAGGGCGACAGTCGAACCCCTTGTCTGCGAGGTCTCCATGGCGCTTGCCGCAGCGGTAATCTCTCCCAACGCCCTGAAAGAGGTCAACGTGACCAACTCCTCCTTCGGCCTGAGCGATGGGAAATATTCAGTTGTCATTGACATATCCACCGGGAAAATCAAGAGCCTTACCTTTACCGCGTCACAACAGGTGGAAGGCAACGCGAAGTGCGTGCTGAATATACCCTTGATCCCGGCCTCCGCCAATGCTCTTGTCACGCTGCGGGGCAACTTAACTGCGGTCTACGCGCCGAAATAATACTCTCGCCCCAGCTGCCGGGTTCTCACAGCTGTATTTTTGGACAGGGGTATATCCCCTGATACAATAGGCACATCGCAAACTGACAGGAGGCGCACGAATGCCCGACGACCGTTACCTTGCCTTCATGGGTCGGGCGCCCAAACGGGTGCCCCATTGGGAACACTTCAGCAACCCAGACGCCGAGACCTACCTCACCGGGATAGACCACTATGAGCATCCGCGCGAGTGCCGCCTGAAGCTCAACGCGCTGTATCCGGAAATTGCCCAGCATGTGCCGGAGACGGACAATCCCATTCCCCACCCCAAAGATGGAGCGGACAGGGAAAACCATGTGAGCCGCTGGGGCGACGGCACCACCGCCACCTTCCGGCACGGGGAGGCGTTTTTCAAGGACCCGGAAGAGGTCTTTGCTTTCAGCCCACTGGAACACGCCGACATGCGCGGCTGGCCCCACGTGGTGGAGAACTGGGATTTCAGTTCCGAGGAGGCCATCGCCGCGCGTTTCAACTGGAACCGGGAACACAAGGAGGGCGAAGCCAGCAGCGTCGGCTTTTACAACACCACGTTCATGTGGCCCATGCTTACGTTCGGGTGGGAGCTGTTCCTCGAATGCTGCCTGGACGAACGCTTCGGGCGCATTATGGACGAATTCGCCGAGATCAATCGGCGCGTGTTCCGTGTGCTCAGCCGCCTGCCGGTGAACTTCGTGATCTGCCATGACGACATCGTGATGACCTCGGGCCCTGTGTGCTCGCCCGCGTGGATGCACAGGTACGTCTTTCCCCGCTACGAGGAGTACTGGGCCATGTGCCGGGCGCAGGGGAAGGAGGTCATCTTCATGGTGGACGGCTGCGTCAACGCCTATGCCGAGGATGTGCTGGCCTGCGGCGCGCGGGGGATTATCACCGAACCCCACACCGACTTCAAAACCCTGGCAAAGCGCCACCCGGACATGTTCCTGGCGGGCGAAGGCGACAACCGCGTCCTCACGCGGGGCAATCCGGCCGAGATCGAGGCCATGGTGAAATCCATGGGCGAAACCGCGCAGATGTGCGGCGGGTACATGATGTGCGTCGGGAACCACATCCCCTGGAATGTGCCGGGCGCGGCGGTGAAGCGGTACATTGAATATGCGCGGCGGTATGGCGTGAGGGAATGACTAATACCCGCCGCCCGCCGCGGGCTGTGGCCCCATCACGAACGCCAATGTTCCGCCGTTGGCGATCATGTCATGGGTGATGCTGGCCTCGGTTAGCCTCTTGCCGTTGAGGGTCACGCTTTGCGCGTAGATATTCTTGCCGCTATTGTTTTCGGCGGTGATCTTCAGGGTTTTTCCGCCGCCCAGCTGCAGCGTGGCCTCGTCGAACAGCGGCGCACCGAGCCAGTAGCGGTCCGTGCCCGCAACGGGGTATATCCCCATGGAAGACAGCACATACCAGCTGCTTAAGGAACCGCCGTCCTCGTTGCCGTCATAGCCGTTGGGGCTGACCGCGAAGCGCTCGGTAAGGGACCAGCGGACATACTTTTGCGTCAGATCGGGGCGGCCCGCATCATTGAACAGATAAAGTGCGTGCCAGTTGTGCTGGTTGCCCTGCCAGTAGCCCGGGCCCGGGTTGAAGGCCGCGCGGTTGCGGCTGGCGCCCTTGGCGAAGGCCTCGAGTTCCTTGACGAAATATTCCTTGCTGCCGAACAGCCCGATCAGGCCCTGCGGGTCATGGGGCGCGTGCCAGCGGTAGTGCTGGGCGCTACCCTCACAGTAGGCCCGGGAAAATTCCGTGCCAAACAACTCGTCATAAAAGGCGATCATATTTGGGTAGACCTTTTGAAAACTGCCGTCGCTGTTGCGGGGGGCGAAGTATCTCTGTTTTGGGTCCCAGGTGTTGCGGTAATTCTGCCCCATGGCGAGGAATTGCTCCGCCTCCTTCTCATACCCAAGGCCCTGCGCAAGAAGGCCAAGGCAGTGGTCCGCCCAGGCATGTTCCAGTGTCATGCTCACGGAATTCGGGGCGGACAAGTCCTCTGGAATATAGCCGTACTCATTGTAAAGGTCGTTTTCCCTGCGGCTGTCCCGGTGCCCCGTTTCCAGGGTCGATTTTTTCATATAGCGGTAGGCCTCGTTGTAGTCGATGCCCTTGATGCCCTTGAGGTAGCTTTCGGTGATCACCATGTGGGCCGGGCTGCCGAACATGGAGCCCGTGTAGCCCCCGCCGGAGGGCCAGCGCGGCATGGCGCCGTCGCCGTCACGGGCCATCTGCACCAGGCTGATGACGCTGTCCCGCTGGATCTCAGGGGCAATCAGCGTATACAGAGAATGGGAGGTCCTGAATGTATCCCACAGGGACAGGTCCGTTCGGTAGGTATAGCCCTTGGCCGTGCCGATTTTTTGGTCGAAGCCCAGGAATCGCCCGTCAACGTCCGTGAAATTCGTGGGCATGAGCATGCTGTGATACAGTGCCGTATAGAACATCTTCTTATGCTCGGTGTTGTTCGTTTTGATGTCCACGCGGGAAAGCCAGCTGTCCCAGCTGGCCCGGGTGAGGGCGCGCGCGGCATCGAAATCCAAGCTGCCAGCCTCGGCCTTCAGGTTTTTCCGGGCATTTTCCGCGCTGACATAGCTGATGGCCAGCTTCAGCTCGATGGGCTTGCCCTTCATGTTGCCGAAGTTCAGCATCGCGCCGGTATCCTTGCCGTCGTTATCCCATGTTTCGCTGCTTTTGATCGGTTGGTCGAACTGAGCGGCGAAGTAGCACTTCAGCCCACCGTAGCGCCCCGCGAACCCGGAGGATATCCTCGCTTCGCCGCTGACCTCCCCGGTCTTGGCGTCCACGGAGATCTTGCCCTCGTTGGCGCGGTCGACATCCCCCTGCATATAGCTGGTGGCGTCGATGATCAGCTGCGCGTCCTTATCCGTGTTGAAGGTGTAGCGGTGAAAGCCCACGCGCTGGGTGGCCGTCAATTCAACCAGGCATGCCGCGGAGGGCAGCTGCACGGCGTAGTAGCCTGCGGTGGCGGTCTCGTCTCTGTGGCTGAAGGGCAGGGGACGCGTCGCGTTGAGCGCCGGGTCGAAATCCCCCGCCCGGGGCGTGACGCGGAAATTGCCTCCCTCTCGTATGCCGGTGCCCGACATGCGGGTGTGGCTGAATCCCTGGATGTAGGGCTGCATGTCGTACTGGTATCCGCCGTGGCCCATTTTGAAGGGGTATAGGCCTCCGGCCATGGTGGCGTCCGGCCCCAATCGCACCATGCCGAAGGGCGCGGTGGGCCCGGGGTAGGTCATCGCGCTGGCCCAGATGAATCCGCCGGTGCCGACGAACGGGTCAACATACTGGCCGTAGTCGCCGGGCTCCGGCGCTGGCATATCCTGTCTTGAGGGCAGGGCGCCCAAGCTAAACAGCGAGGTTACGAAGATCACGGCGGTCATGACGATTGCCAGGAAGTGTTGATACATAGGTGGTCCTCCTTATCATCTAAAAAACGATCTCTTTCCCCGTCCTTGCCGATTCGTAGACCGCGTTGATGATGCGCACGGCCTTGGTGGCTTCCATGGGCCCGACCATGGGGTCGCGGTCAAAGCGCAGGGCGTCCACCATGTCCTGGATCTGATAGGAGTGCCCGCGCACAATGGTGGGATCAGCCGAAACCGAGGCGTATTTGCCGCCAAACCGCTCCTTCATTTCGGCCTCCTCTTCGGCCATGTTGTCTCCCTTGATCCGCCAGGCGATCACCTTGTCGCCGTCGATGTGGATGGAGCCGTTTGTGCCCGTCACCTGCAACTCGGTGCCCATGCCGGGATAGGCGCAGGTTGTGGATATAAACGTGGCGACGGTGCCGCGCTTGAACTTGACGGTGGACTGGGTGAAATCCTCCGTCTCGATCTTGTGGTTCACCACGCGCATGTTGGCCTTGATGCTCTCCACGTCGCCCAGCAGCCACTGCATAAGGTCCACCGTGTGGACGCCCTGGTTCATCAGCGAGCCGCCGCCGTCCATCGCCCAGGTGCCGCGCCAGCCGCCGTTGGCAAGGAAATAGTCATCGTCCCGGTGCCAGTTGACACGGAAAAACGCGGCGTAGATTTCGCCCAGACGACCGCTGTCCACCGCCGCCTTGAAGGGCTCCATGATGGCGTTGCGGCGGTTCTGGAAGATGCCGCCGACCTTAAGGCCGGTCTCCTGCCGGGCTTTCTCGATGGCCAGGATCTTATCCACGGTGATATCCATAGGCTTTTCAACAAGCACGTTCTTCCCTGCGCGCAAAGCCTGGACCGCCATGTCGGCGTGCAGGCCACTGGGCGTGCAGATCGAAACGACGTCGATGTCCGGGTTTTTCAGCATTTCGGCGAAGTCTGTGTAGGGGATGGCGCTTTCTGCGCCGTCAATGTTTTTGCTCGCGTTTTCAAGCTGTTCCGGCCTGATGTCACACAGCGCCACGAGCTTGCAGCCCTCCGCCGCGATGGCGCCTTTCACGTGTGCCTTGCCGACACCAAGGCCGACGACCGCGTATCCGACGAGTTTTTCCATTGTGAGTCTCCTTTATTGTGATTATTTTTGCCCGAATAAGCGAAATGTTTTTAGTGCGCCATTCAAGTGTTCTTCCGGGATTGCGTTGTTCAGCATTGCTGTTTTGCACTTTTCAAAAATGACTTGATTGTCCTGGGCAAGCTGCTGCGATTCTTTTTTTTCGATCTTTTTCAGAGCCTTTTTATCCAATAAAAGACGCGTGCCGGCCGTGAAGTGGCATGGAATAAAGCCATTATAGGCGCATATTTCTCTGCTGTCATGTTTATGCTCGGCCAATCCGTATTTGTAGTCCGTATGCGAATCAAGGTCAATGAATTGGAAGCCTGCTGTGTCGTCGTAGAAAAAATTGCTTTTGCCCATGAAGTCGATCAAAATATCGTTGTCAAGCAATGTGATGCAATCGCCTATGAACTTATCGAAGTGCGCCTGCGGCACTTGAGATATGTAACATGTTCTGGCAAGAATGTACGCCTTTGCGTCAGCACCGCTAGAAAGATACGCGAGATTCTTGCGCCCCCGGACATAGTATTGTTTCATAATGGCGTCGTCATAGAGCTCCGCGCCTTTCGCACACTCTTGAATGATGTAGCCGTCTCCGTTTTCGCTGTCCGAATCATAACAATAACCCAAAATCGGAACGACCGAGACGCCCTGGTTCCGCAGCCGCATAAGGGTTTCTATCAATTCATCCAGATAAGCAAGGTCGTCGTCACACGTTGCGACGTTGCGCAGTTTGAGCCTGGAGGTCGTCAATACCGCATATTCGCCGATGAGGTATACCTGGCTGTCAAAACCCCGTTTTGCGGCTTTCATCCCCTTGATTTGCGACAAAAGTTTTCTTGCTATTTCCGGCTCAATGCAGAAAAATTTTTCTTGCATGTTTTTCATTGCTGAGTTTCCTTTCCGGGCAGGTCCGATAGCATCATTTTAACACAAACAGGCAGGCGCGTCAATAAAAGATTGCGCCGGCACCAGAAATAATAAATTTCTTGACAGCACTTCGTGCATAGGCTAAACTAATCTTAATGATAGTTATAGGAAAGGGTTGTTCGTCGCCATGAAATTTAAAAGAGCTCTGTCACTCCTGCTGGTCTTCGCCATCTGCTCCATGGGCGGTTCCGCCGCCCTGGCGTACGAACGGCAGGCGGAATACACGCCCGTCATCGTCGTTCCGGGGTATTCGGGCTCTCTGCTCCATATGAACCACGGCACGCCGGAGGATAAACAGGTCTGGGGCCTGGATAAACCCCCAGGACGCGCTGTTCATCGCGTTTGACAAGAGCCCCAAGGCTTCGTCACGCAGGACGACCAGGTGCTGCGCATCCTCAATTTATCTGAAAAATACCCGGCCAAACTCGTCTCCATCAAGCGCGAGGGCATGGACGTCTCGTTCAACCCGTGGGCGCTCAGAAAAATCCCGCCGGGCGAAACAGTTGAGCTTGCCTTCGCCGGACAGACACCCGAGGCGCACATCAAGCACGCCTCGATCACGATCAAATTCTTGCAGATCGGCTCGCCGGTGCCCGAGTGCAAGACCTTCGATTTTACGATACTGGGAGGATGACGCGCATGGATAAGAGAGACAACTGGGTGGAAACATGGGGTATGTCGCACGCGGCGCTGTCCCTGATGTCATTTCTATCGGGGAGACGCACGCTTCGGCTCGTGCTTCACTCCGCCATATCGGGGGAGCGGGTCAGAATCCGCCTCTGCAACCGGTATTCGGGCAGCGCCGTCGCCGTCAGCCGCGCAATCATTGCGCCCTGCGACAAAAACGGCGCAATCGGCGACCGGGAAAGTATCCGGCCAATCACCTTTGGGGGCAGGGAGGGGCTGGCCCTGCCGCCCGGCGAAACGGCCGTCTCGGACGAGACGGTGTTTGCCGTCCCGGCCGGCGCGTATATTTGCCTGACATTATATATCGAAAAGGGCAGATTGCGAAGCGGCAACTACATCAACAGCGCCCGGCTGCTGTGCGCCAGAGGGGACCGCTGCGGGGAACTTGCGATTCACCATCGAAAAAGACCGCGCGACTATTGTATAGCCCTCGCCGGCAAGCTGCTTGGGATGACGCTGCACAGTCCGATCCCTCTGTTCCAGGCCGTGGAGCTGCTCAACGGCGACGGGGCCTCCTCCATAGAGTGCTTCGGCGATTCGCTCACGCAGCAGGGCTTCTGGTCTAACATTTTCGAGGAGAAGATTCGCGAGATATATCCGGGACGCTATTCCGTGATCAACAAGGCCATCGGCGGCAACCGCGTCCTGCGCGACACAAGCAAACGCTTCCCCCTGCGCGGGTTTTTCGGCGTAAAGGCGCTTGAGCGCGTGCGCGACGACATACTCGCCTTTGAGGGGATCAGTCATGTTATCTTCTGCATAGGCACCAACGACTATCTTCAGCCCGGGACAATCGCCGGGCGCAGGAGCGAACGGGCCTCGGCGCAGGAGATCGCGGCCGGGACCGAAACCCTTGCCGCGATGATACGTGCGCATGGGGTCACCCTTATCGGCTTGAACTACGTGCCCATAGGGCTTTCAAGCGACGCCACCGCGGAAAAAAACGCCCTGCGCGTCCAACTGAATGAGTGGTTTGAGAAGTGCAGCGTGTTTGATTTCAGCTTTGATGTGAGCGGCGCCTTCGCTTCGGCCGAAGACCCCGACCTGCCCGTCGCCGCCTATGTGGGGAAGGACAAGACGCATCCGAACGGCGAGGGCGGGCGGGCGTTCGCGGAAACGATTGACTGCGGAATTTTTGCGCAGATGAAAACAATATAAGGAGGCCTCCCATGCCAACCACCCCCTACATCCCCTCAACCCAGCAGCACGAGATCGCTGCCCCCCAGCGCCTGTTGGTGAACGGCGACATTGCCGAGCCGGGCTATGCCAAGCGCCTGCTGTGGCGCTACGACCGCGGCGACATCACCGTCCACCCTGCGCGTATCAAGGAGTGGGACTGCTACTGCATCGGCAACCAGGACTACGGGATGGTGCTCATCATCAGCGACAGCGGCTATGTGGGCAACCTCAACTTCAGCCTGATCGACTACCATGGG
>Ga0123353_10009105_pt1 | contig 13649 bp, 7 predicted proteins | sample TergutLab28metaG_3_FD_92763 | JGI IMG/M metagenome (GOLD analysis project Ga0123353, IMG submission 92763) | Labiotermes labralis P3 segment gut microbial communities from Petit-Saut dam, French Guiana - Lab288 P3 | ecosystem: Host-associated > Arthropoda: Insects > Digestive system > Gut ... | reverse complement strand
TGGAAGATTCACCTACCGCAGAATAGGTAGTACCTCGAACCAGCATATGTAACAAGCTGCATTACAATTATTTCACACAGTATCATCATGATCTGATTGTAGAGGAAGGAAATGTAGGTATATTTTTATTGTGCATAAAATTATTTTTCACAGTTACAAAATTAGGGAGAAATACTATTTATCACATAGAATCACCTTGACTGTAAGTTCTTGGAGACCAGTTGCTTCACACTGTTCCAGTGTAGACAGCAAGGCAGAGCACTGCTCAGCGCGAAGCCATGAGTTATCATCCCCACCAGAGTGGTCAAGTTGTTTGATGGCTTGATCAAGCAATATGCTTAACAGGTCCAATAGCATATATATATTATTCCTGGCAAAGGAATATTGTTATCAGTTTTATATTTAAACAAGGTGATAAATCTTTCTTGTAGTAAATAAAACCAATTTTTTTAAGGAATTTTATTATATAATTTGTGTCAGCAGCCACAGTTGTTCATTAACTGCAAATGAATATATCTGGTTAAATTATTTATAATTATTTTGTAATTAGTATGTGATGTATTATTTATCTGAGTTCTATTCTTCCTTTGGTTGGATGGCACACCATACCCCTTGGCACAGATTATCAATTAAGGTTGATGATGTGGGTCAGACAAGTGGCACAGAGAAGAAGACTGGAAATGCATATATATTTTGTATGGTAATCCCAAGGAAAGAGATAATTTTCTAGGACTAGACATATGCAGGAGGGTGGCATTAACCTTTACGTCCTGCCTATTCATACCCTGGTGTTTAAACTTGTGCTGAGGCTATCTTTGCAATCCATACACTGGTGTATGCGGTTTTACTCAGCACAGTGCTGCAGGAAATATACCAAATAAATTATGTCTTTGATATACCTGGTTAATGAGAAGTGTTATGGTCCCCAAGACACCAAACACCCACTGAGAAGGATAAAATAAGAATATGCACTGGCAAAATAATAAGTATATTTTACTTTAAAAAAAAGTTTGTGTGGTAGGGTTCATAACACTCACTTCACAAATTTCTGACAGTTCTTCAATATACACATCTTTTTTTCATTTATCTTACAGTTTTTGTGATAACAAAGGTTTTAAGCTGTCACTTCATACCTCAAGAAGTGGCAATAAAACAAACCCTACACTGGCCTATTACAGGCCCAGAGGGTTCCAGGAAGTTGAGGCTCCCAGATTTCAAGACAATAGGCACATGGAGATTGTAAGGTTGTCAGCCTCACGCAGGGGGTGCCTTTACCCCCGGGCCATAGTGCAGCCAAAATGATTGTCAATGAAAAATTCCAGTGACACCAACAGGTATAAAACCTGCAACCTTCTGACTTGTAGTGCAGTGCCTAAACCAGATGTGCCACTGTGTGCCCTTCTAAGTGGCAACAACACAGATAATATGCTGGATTGTTGCTCTATTTACAGGTCATAAATTGCTTTCCCTTATGTGCAATAGATGAGGTGGTATACACTAGGGAATCAAACTAGCTAATGACTGCTGATGTAGACTTATGGCACAGTGCTTCTTAAAATAAATTCTTCTAGGGTATGACACCATGTAGTTTGGTGTAGGTACATATCAAATTGGCCTTCACTCTTCTGGGATATTACATGGTGTAAGTTGGTAAACAGTTACCGATATTTCAGGACAATCTTTCTGGGAGGGTGGAACACTGTCATGCTGGTACCAAATGAAGTAAAAAGCAGGAAGCTGTCCAGCACTGCCAAGTATAGCATATGGAAAAAAAGTAGGCTATCTTATTTGATCTAACTTCTCCAGCAACTTTGTGGAACTTTCAAACAATCAAGTCAAAAGAGAGAAAAGGTTACAGACTTAAATACTCAGTGACATGACACTGTGCACAGTGGTATATAGCTCTCAACATTTCATTGGAAAAGTTGCTCAAATAATATGGCTTCTGCTGAAATATTCTGAGTTGTGGTGGTCATAAGTTGGGGTAAACAACTGAACAGCATCTAGGACTGTGTGCCGGAGGCTGAAGTTATATATCATTGTCAAGTCTGAACCAACCTGTTTATCTGATCATATATTTCGAGTAACAATCAAGACCAGCAAGCAGTATCTTGGCTTCTAATTCACTGTCAAATAAATGATATCTTCTGTGTGTATTATGCAATATATGAGGCAGTATTTCATGTCTTGTATGTCAAGTGATTGTAGGTCAGCCACTGTGGAGCAACAATAACAGGTAGGAATGGTTTCTTCTGTGAAGCATAAATACTGTGACTTGCCAGCTGCATCTAGTTGTTCTGACCCCTGCTTCAGAAGTAACTTTGAAACACATGTTGGCACATTGTGATATTTATCCTCTCTTTCTATTCTCAGGGTAGTAACATACAGTCATGAAGTGATAATAATTTCTGGTCAAGCAAGTCTACCAACTGAGATGAATTCCATGTTTATCATTCAGCAACCTTTAACTTTTGACACTACTGGCTGGTACTCCAATGTTTACTGTAAACTTTAATTCCATATGGCATTATCTATGTATATATCTGTACATTGTTCTGTTGGATACTGAAACCCACACTGCATTTACAACCTGTTCCTCTGAAGCAGGCAGAGAAGTTTATTCAAATGGCTTGCATAATATACTGATGAGTAACAGGTGCCTTTGCACACTCACCTACAATGCGCAGTTGTGATGTGAATCAAGTGCTCACGAATCCCTGCATGTAGAGAAGAGAGGACCACTTTCCTGAGGTGCTCAACATTGTTGGATGGTTTCTTAACACTGTCCAGAAGATGCTCAAATACAGCGGTCAAGCTTGATGAGTAGAGAGATTGTACAGGTACAAACGGCGGCATGCTTGCATTCTAATCAAAATTCACTAGATGTACAATAACTGGCACATGATGTAAAATTCATGTATGAAATTAGTCATAATATTTTGTAAAACAATATTCTGTTATGTTTCCAAACTGGCACAAAAAGTATATTTAAAAGCTGGTCAAGCAGATATTCACAGAAGTACACTGAATGCTTTTCAAAAGTTGAATTAAAATTATCTTACGGATTCTTCGGGGTTTACATGATTTTGCCCCTGACCTTCAAGCAACCTGGAGCGCAGGGGTGGAGTAGAACGTAATATGGATCAGCTTTGTTGACATCAACTGTTCGCCAGTTTTTACTTCTTTACGAGTATGTTATAGATGACTTACGATGTATCCACACCAGGAGACTATAACAATCTCATAATATGAAATACAATTCCGTTTACACTGTGCAAAGCACAGGTTACCCTTCCATAAATCCTGGGTATTCCCTTGACAACCCTTCAGAGTAACCTACGCGATATGCTGACCCTCATATATTACGTTAAGGTTATTGACAATTTTGATGCTGAACTGCGAATATAATGTGCACTTCGGTCAGATTCACTTTTCACGTATAACATAGGTATTGTAAACGTAAAAGAATCACGTGAAACGAGTTCCAGAAACTTTTTTGTTACCCCACGAGGTAAATATGTACACATCCCAGCTGATATTGTGTGAAAAATAGTACATTGTGTCTGGTGTCCGCTTTTCTTTTGTTTAAATGCTATATATTGGTCATACGAGAAACGGTTAAAATTAAACATCATACACTTTATTAGACAAGAACAGTCTTAAAACTTAGTATTTAATATTAGTCCACATATACATATGGGAAGTATTCATACGCCCGTATCACCGGTGAGTCGCGCAGTCGTGTTTACGCAGTGTGTGTAGAATTCACGTCAAAGAGGTTTCGGTCGTACAGCACTTATTATGTAAGATTTATAACTGTTCCATAATTTTAGAAGTAGTTACAAACCGGTAAGGTTTCTGTATAAAATATAAAATGCTGCAGGAAACTTTCTTCAAGTATAACATTCGACCTCTTTAATTCTTTAGACTAATCACTGGGAATAGTCGCCATTTTGTATGTAGCCCGGCTGATGAATTAGACCATTTTTGGCTATTTAATACTCTTGTATTCATTACAGAGTGTGCTTGTTCTCGTATATAATTAGTTACATTAATGTATTGGTGTCTGTTTTTGTGATGTTTCCGGTTTTGTGAAAAATACAAAGAAGAAGGTTTGCAATTTGTAAGGTACCCCATTCGTTGCTGGAAGACAGGAGTGACAAATCAGGATTTTAAATAATAAATTGCCTTATAAAGTAGGAGAAATAAGATTACAGTAACGTAAAGGAATATTCTGGTGTCATGTGTGGCTTGTATGTTTAATAACTGTAAATACTGTGTATATGCAAATTGCTGGTTTTTAATGCAGTTGGTTGAGGTAAGCAAGTTTCAGGACTAACTACATACGTTTCTGTTATTTCAGATAATGTAGTTAGTGTGTAACAAGAATCATTTATGAAGTTTAAAGCGCACCAGACTTCAGAACCTATAGCTTTAATGTTATTGCGGTGGTTTTATTGACAACGTATCTCAGCTAGCCATGACCATAGCCACAAGAGGCCAAGGTGTAGTAGTGGACCCACCTGATGGCCAAACAAGCACACAGGTAAGTTTTCTGTCTTGTTCAGTAAGTTATGTACAGACAAAAGCGGGATCTACATAATGTATTTTCTTGGATAATTGTAATTGTGTGACATTTTGTAGCAGCAAAATGTTGAAATTAGGTAGTAGCCTTCTGAGTTGTAACACATGTAGTCTTGTTTACCTTGAAATTGGATGCAGCTGGTTTCTGTAAAAAATTAGTGACCATCTTGCAGATCACACAACATATAACCCAGAAGGCAAAATATGTATTTTCACTGCATTTAAAATTTCGTGCAAAATTTGAATATTAAGATGTGAAGCTGTAACATAGTTCCTGACATTTAAAACACAATGTATACGTAATGTTTCTTAGATATGAAAATTTAAGTATGGGGGGGGGGGGGGGGAGGTACGGTTAGGCTATGCGATATATGAGAGCGAAAGTTGCTTATATGGAACATTAGAGTTTTGTGTGCTCCTATGGAGACCTCTGGCACTTCCTAGATCCACTACTAGATTATGTAAAGCACCAGGTGTTGATCAGATTCTGGCAGGATTAATCCAAGCAGAAGGTAATATATTCTGAGATCAGTAAATTTTAAAATTATATTTGGCATAAGAAAGAATTGCATCAGCAGTGGAAGAAGTTTTGTACCTGCTTTTAAGAAGGGAAGTAAAACTTATTATTTATCAAGACGTATCACAGTTTTGAACCATGTACAAAATGGTGTGCATTTTTCTCAAGGTTAACTTCAACCGGGGGTGTGTGTGTATGTATTTTAATGTAATACATTATCTCTACTGGATTCATCAGATACATGAGAAAAAAATGGGGCAAAAATGAGACTGCTTCGTCTCAATATTTCAGCTATTTAGAGGCTTCAAGAAAGCCTATTGTTCAGTTAGGAGGGAAGGTAGGTATAATGTTCTCATTAGATTGCTATGCCCGTCATACTAATTGCGATTATTAAAATGTGTTTAAAATGAAACTAAAGTCTGGCTAGTTTTACATTTTCTGGAATGTTTCCTGTTCTGAATGGCCTGACACAAGGTTCCTTATCACCACTGTTCAGCTTTGCATAGGAGTATACCATTAGAAAGTTCAATAAAACCAGGAGGGACTGCAGTTGACTGGGGCACACCAGCTTCTGGTCCACACTGGTGATGCTTTATTGATCAAAAACATAAGTGCTGTAAAGACGAGGACAGAAGCTTGAATAAGAATTGTTGGTGAGGAGCTTGGTGTATAAATCAATATTGAGGAAACTAAGAATGTATTTATGTATAATTAATATTACATAGGACAGAATCACAGCATAAAGATAGCTCTCAAGTCATATGAAAATGTGGCAGAGTTCAAATATTTAGGAAGGACACAAAAAAATCAAAATTTGTTTTAGGAAGAACTTACAGGCAGATTAAATCTGGAGAATGCTTGCAGCCCTGCAGTTCAAAATCTTTTGACTTCCTATCAGCCATATAGAAATGTAAAGATTAAAATATACAAAACTGTATTTTTTTGTCTGTTTTATACGGCTGTCAAACTTGGTTTCTGATATAGAGGAAAGGACATAGGTTGTAGGGCGCTGGAGAGCAGGATGCTGCAGAAAATATTTTGACTGGTGAAAGAGGAAGTAACACCAGGCCGAAGGAAGATGCATAAGGAGAAGCTTTGTGGTTTGTAAATAAATATGAAGATGATGAAATCAAGAAGTATAAGATGGGCGTGGCACATGGCTCCAACATGGAAAAGTGCATTAACAATGTTGATGGGAAAGCAGAAGGAGAGAGATACTTGTGAGACACATGTGTATTGGAGGTTAATAGAGATGTACCTTAATTTATCAGGCCCAGGATGGGGACTAGTGGGGTGTTGTGAACCTGGTAATGATTCTTTAGGTTTCATAAAATATGGGGAAATTCATGACTAGCTGAAGAGGTGCTAGTTAACTTGAGAACTACCCTGTTGCCTGGAGTAAGTTTTATGTCTCTGTAAGATGGGAGATGCTGAATATGTTCCCTGTGTGCAGGGATGCGTTTTCTACACCTAAGCAGCCTAACACAATGAATTGAAGTCCAAAACTGGAAGTCGCAAAGCACACAGTATTTCATGCACGGCAGTTGCTACAGAAGTCGGATTCTCTCCAGTCAGTGTTTACCATATCCTACCAACAGCCTGGGGAAATCAGGGTTTGTGCAAAGTGGATTCGACACGTGTTCAACAGTGACCAAATAGCCAAATGTGTTCTTCTTGCTACCACCCATCTGCAGCATTGGAGAAATGAAGGCATTTCATCCCTCAGTCACATAATGGCTGACGAGTCATGGATGCATTCGTTTGACCCTCAGCTGAAATGACAATGCTGAATTTTATACCTAAATGTCACCGAGGAAGAAAATTGCACAGCACAGTCAGTGTGCTCTAAAAATCATGTATGTCATATTCTTCATTCAAAATGGACTTGTGGCTGACCATCCTGTACCAATTTGTACCATAGTGACCACTTTTACTGTGCACTCTTGTAGGGTAAGGTGAGGCCGGCTCTTCATTTTAAAAAACCAGAACTGCTTGAGGATGGTGTCATTTTGCTCCGGGACAGTGTAACACCTCATCACCATCATGATGTGCAAAATCTGGTGCATTGTTGGGGCAGGGAGGTGTTGGTACATCCCCCTTGCTCTCAAGATCTCACCTCATGTGATTACTGGTTTTTGGCTAGTGTGGAAGAACATCTATGGGGTAAATGATTTGAATCATAAGACAGTATGATTACTGCTGTCACTGCCTCTTTATGTTGTGTGAGCAAGGATGAATACAAAGCTGCAGTTGACCATTTACCACATAGATGGGAAAAGTGTGTGGGCAGTGCTGGTGATTTACATTGATTAGAGGACTTGTGTGTGAACAATCAGGAATATCAGTAGTGTTGTTGTCTAGTATTTTGTTATTACAGTAAAATCATACATAGAACTTCTGAAATGAGCTATGTGCAGTAACCGTTTCTCCTCTTTTCTTTTCTCTGTAGTTCACAGTGACAGATCATAAGCACATATCACTTTTGGAGGGTAGGTTAAGTGTGTTTGGATGGTATGGTATGCCAGGGTCTATGGTAGGAACATGGTTAAGGAACTTTTTGGTGGATGAGCATAATGGAAGCTGCTGAGCAACTAGGTTATGGCACATGCCTAGTCCAGTATAAGGTACTATACATTAGGAGCTGAAATACAGAGGAGCTATTTTACCAGTGCAAGGCACTGTATAGCTGCTGTCAGCTTCATGGACTGAAACATGCAGTTATTTCAAGACTTAAAGAATTCTGGCCTCATGGCATGACATTCTGCAATGAAGAATGTGCTTCCTGATGCACCTGTACTATACTGCCTAGCATTTCCTAGAGCAGTGTTGGGTTGTTAGTGGAATAAAATTGTTAGTTAACATATTAACATTTAGCTAGGCAAATGATGGGCTGATTTTAATTTACAGACAACTGGGAAAACATTACAACTCTCAGTTCATGTTAACCTCCACATTCCGTGGTCTTGCAACTATTGTCATGGAATTTATCTCCCATAGAGGGGCTGGAATACTCTAATGTATAGAACAACACCTAGATGGCTTCAGTGTAAACAGATCTTGAACATAATGATGCCATCTATAAGACTTGCTTTATCCCACTTTATCTTGAACATGAAGACTTGCTTTATCCTACTGTGGTAGCCCAGTTACAAGGAAACCGTTTACCCATTCACAGTTTTCATGTCCAAGAATGGTTACCGCAGTAGGTCAGTTGCAGACTCAATGAGTGGCCATCATGAAAGCCTGTTGTGAACCCTTTCAATAGTGTGTGAATTAAGGTGAAGAAAACCATTTAGAAATCTTGACCTGAGTTCCCTTCTGGAAATTGGTGTGCTCTTGTGGGTTCCTATGCCAGATGCTTGGAATGAAGTTACTTTTCCTTGGTGTTAGTGCAGCCACCAAACAGTCTGTGCTGTCACAAACACGATCTCTGGTTGAAGCTCAGAGGTTTTGGTCTGTAATAAAGTTTTCAGGTTGGAAAAATGACGCTTTGAGGGGTCAACATAGTATTTATTTGTTTGTTTATTTTTATTTTATTTTTGCAAGTAATGTATGGGCATATACAGTGATGGTCAAACACAGAACAGTAGATTTTGGAAGAGTAACATAAATGTTTGCTTGTCTCGTACTTCTGTCCTTACCATTGCATCACAACTTGCTGTTGAAGTGTATCATTCAGTAATGTATCTGTACAGTTTCAATGAGTGTGTGACCACAAGAAAAGAATGTAATGGTGGTACAACTCAAAGTGGTGTACTTGACCTTTGTATCAAAACTAGTGTCTTCTCATTTGCCAGTGAATGTAGTTGTCCAAGCAAATTGTAGTTTTCGCCCTGATTTTGCTGTGGAAGGTAGGCATACATCCTGAAGAAAGTTAGTAGCCCTTTATCACCAAAATTTGACTGTTGTCACACACACACACACACATGCGCGCGCACCCACACAGTTTGATCCTTAGGAAACCAAACATCTGTTAAATTTCTTGGCTTAGAATTTGCAATGCAATGTTTGGCCACTTAAATCATGGGTCTTTTGCAGAATACACTGGACCCTTAATTGGAACTCCAAACAGTTATCATTGTACTATGTTGTTCTTCAATTTAGGTAGGCATGTGGTGTATTTGCTTAATGGGTAACCTTCATGTGCAAGCCATGAAGACAGGGCAATACAGGTATAGCTGTAGTTCTTCTTGATCTTCATATTAGAATGAGATGATTGGTTAGCCTCATGCTCTGCAGCTTTATCCTAAGGGAGAAGTGTTCACATATTTATCGAATAGGAGGTAGAGCTGGCCTGCTGTACATGCATGTGTGCACATCCACACACACACACACACACACACATTGTTGCCTATTGATTGTAGCTCCACACAAGGTGTAACTTCTGATTTTGCTCTATCTTGGGGCAGTTAAGTGGACGGTTAAGGCTTGATGCCTCTTTCCCGGGTGCATTATGTGTTTGCTGTCACACATTACTAAAACACTGAGTACATTCTGGTGCATAAATGTATATTATTTAGTTCCCTAGAACATTGTCGTGACACAGGTAGTGTAAATGAAACATTTTGATTGGACTTCAGTATTGAGGGATGGATCTGTGGAAAGCATCTGCAGAACTTTTTTATCTCCTTGAAAGCCATTTTAGAAGACTTGACACATTGTTCACAAATTAAAGGAATTGGTTCTGCTGTTTCCAGTAGTGTGAAAACTTGATATTGAAGTTTGAGTTTATTTTAGTGAAGATGCTTTGTTCTTTATCAATGGATAAATTGATAGTTAAATATGGAGTTATGTTAAGGTCACATTTTTTATTGAATGTTGGAGGGTAGTATGTAGTTTTGTTTTGGAATATGATTAGCCTCCTCTGTAGTTAAATTGTAGTTACTGAATGTTAATCAACACTTAATTTGACACTTCACTCTTCTTTTTGTGGGCTGAGTGATGATGCCAGTGGGACAGAGCAACCCAGCTGATACTGTAAACTTAACAGTGCAGGTTTTGCAAGAGTTCTTTGGTGATTTACAGTGTTTCTGTAAATGTGTAGTGGTCCATAGATCCAGCCCTACTCTCATCTGACATTTATTTTCAGGAAGTTTTTAAAGGTTAGAATTTACTTACAATGGAAAGCAGTATAGACTCTAGGTTATTGGCTTCTACAGGGAGGATTAACAGGAATCATGGTTCATTTCTCCACAGGGGCAGGAGGTTTTTCTCCTTTTCAAAGTGTCTGGATGTCTCTTGGATCCATTCAGCCTTTTATAGAATGGGTACTGGGGACTTCTTGGGGTAGAGTAGTCATGGTATAAAGCTGACCACTGACTGCTGTTTGGTGCTGAGGTTAAGGATGAGTAGTGCTATGTTTCCACACCCTTGTATGCCTTCATGGTGTGCATTGGGATAATTTGACCTTTACTGAAGCAGCTGTTCATTGGAAATAATGACACTTAATTCCTCAGACTATTTTACCATCATCCATAAAGCGCCTGCATACAGATTAGACACAATCAAATGGATACAAAACATATATTTTGTACATCACATCTACATCTTTCAGCTATCTCAACATAGCCATCATCAGGCTGTACACAGAATTATAAAAAGGAAATTATTTACATAAAATTTCGGACAAGATCTTGGCTTGGTTAAAGTGTGGATGCTAGCATTGCAATTATATAATTTCCTCTTTAGATTCTAAAATTGGTGGATGTATGCTTAACTGTTTCTGCAGTTTTAAGGTATGGCATCCCTGTTGTGTTGAAAGTGTATGGCATAGAGACAGTCAAATACAAAACATATTTTTCACATCACAGCTACTTGTTTTCAGCTACCTCACCACAACATGTACTGTGATGTGCAAAATATATGTTGTATATTTGACTGTCTCCATTCTGTATGATTTGAACAAAATGGGGATGCCATACCTTAAAAAAAAGAATTGCGGCACTTACTGTTATAATGTTATGTTGCTTCCAGTCAAGAACATTTTTTGCCACATTATCACAGATTAACGGTATTTAAAAGAGTGTCGAGAAATGTTTGGATGTGGGAGGGATGAAGTATGAGACTGGAGGAAACATTTTTAGGAGCTTCATCATTTATACACCCCTTAACATTATTATGTTGATTAAATTGGCTGGATAATTTAGCATCCATGCATGCATGGAGAAAATTTGATATTCATTAGAATTGAACAAAAAATATGTGGAGGACAGTGCACTTGCAAGATTTTGATGCAAGTGGGAAGATAACTTAAAATGGATGTTTGAAAAGTAGGATGTATGCATAAGTCCTACTTAACTGAGTGTGTGATATAGAGGGGATGGACAAAATAATGGAAACACTAGGCAGTATAGGAATAAAATTGTTTGCATTATCTGCACTGAATGAACATTAGTTGTGAGCATCTTTTATTGTTTTGTTTGTTTATGCTGTGTTGTGCCAGTGTCAGTGCATTGCAGATTGTGTTTAGTAACGGTCTGTATGAGAGTACTGCAAAATGGGAGACGTGTCAGATTTTCAGAGGGGGCAGATTGTTGGTGTGCATTTAGCTGGAGCATCTGTAACCAAAATGACAACTTTATTAGGTGAGCAGTTTCCAAGATTTTGAAATTATACACAAATTATGAGAAGACATCATTAGATAAGAGGAATAGTGGCTGAAGACCAAAAGTAAGTGAAAGGGATTGCCATACATTAAAAAGGATTGTGACTGAAAATGAGAACTACTGCAGCAAGGTGACAACAGAACTGAATATTTATCTTGAAGACCCTCCTTCCACAGAAACAGTCCAACGAGAACCACAAATTCAACATCCATGGTTGAGCTGCAATCGCTAAATCCCTAATTACTGACAACAATGCTACAAGGTGATAAAGATGGTGTGATGATCATAAAACCTGGACATCTGATGATTGGAAATACGTTATGTGGTCAGATGAGTTGTCCTACACGTTGTTCCCAACGTTGGACTGGGTTGTATTTGGAGAACACCCAGGAAGTCTATAGTCCTGAATGCCTGGTTCCAACTGTGAAACATGGAGGAGGATCTGTGATGATTTCAGCAGCAATATCTTGGTATTCTGCTGGTCCTGTAATTACTGTGAATGGTTGAATTACTGCCAGTGTCTCTGTGGACATTTTAGGTAACCAGGTACATCCTATGGTTCAGATGTTGTTTCATAACAACGATGCATTTTTTCAAGACAGTTCACCCATACACACAGCCGGAAGTGTTCAGCCTTGGTTTGAGGAGCATGAAGATGCACTTCATCTGCCCTAGTCAGCACAATAGCCAGACTTAATAGTCATCATACCACTGTGGTCAGTTTTAGGGAGTAGGGTGAGAAGCATATTCCCTCCGTCATCTCTGAAGCAACTAGAAGATGTTCTTCATGAAGAGTGGTTCATTATTACACTAGAGACTTTTCAGAACTTACATGAGTCTATTCTAAGGAGGCTACAAGCTGTATTACAGGAAAATGGTGCCCCAACTCCATATTAATAATGAAATTTTATATATATATATATACACATGGGTCTATGCATCGTTAATTGAATTTAATAACTGTCCAGCAAGATGTGACTTATGCAGTTTATTACATTTCCGTACGCAGCTCTACATGTTTCGGGTGTCTACACCCTAAACATGTAGAGCTGCGTACGGAAATGTAATAAACTGAATAAGTCGCAAGTTGTTGGACAATTATTAAATTAAAAAATGAAATGTTTATCTTTCACAGCTGTTTCCTTAATTTTGTCTATCCCCTGTAGCTGTATCCTGTAGTGAACATGGTGATGAATCTCTGGTTGTATAGGTACACTGTATTTCTTCAACACATGTATAATTAATTTTTACCCTACTTTTCATCCTAAGAAAGAAAGATGTAGGCTATTGATGACCACATTATCTGTGTGTCCCCCTGTTTCAACTTCTAAATCAGATGACTGGTGTACGCGAAACTTAGTGTAAACGCTACGTTACCGAGGGACCCTAACACCATACTTATTAATTTTTTATGGTAAGTGCAAACAGTGCTGTGTATGCATAGTAGTGTGAGGTGGGTGTTCCACTAGTACCACTAGTACATATCTTGGAAATCTATGCACCTTATGTTAGGATAATATTTTTGCAAAATGTAAAAATTGGGTGGTAATAACCACCACATTTTCTTTAGTTTTTGTTTATTGGAAATAATGAACCATTGGAGCTAGAGTTAGGAAAATAGATCGTTAATGTACCTACACTTCATGTACAAATTGTTGCAAGTCAGCAGTTACTGCTGTGCTAATAATGCAGAACTTTGAGGATATACCCATCATCATGTCTACAGAATCTCAGCGTCAGTTCTTTACAAATATAAAATGAAACAAAAATATTATTGCATGTATAGAATTAGAAATCTGTGCATTGGGAAGATAGGCTGTCAGTTCTGCTTTGAACTCCTGGTGTAAAGAAAGTGCTTCGCTGTATAGATACATACATGTAGCCCTTATGCGTGAGTCTTATGCGTATTGGACCGTGCATCATCTTGATATTTGAATAAAGGT
>Ga0123353_10009102_pt1 | contig 13653 bp, 15 predicted proteins | sample TergutLab28metaG_3_FD_92763 | JGI IMG/M metagenome (GOLD analysis project Ga0123353, IMG submission 92763) | Labiotermes labralis P3 segment gut microbial communities from Petit-Saut dam, French Guiana - Lab288 P3 | ecosystem: Host-associated > Arthropoda: Insects > Digestive system > Gut ... | reverse complement strand
CTCTATCACCTTGCCATGAAAGGTCCCATTAATTGACTTCATCCAGCATGTAATCAAGTCAATAAGCAGTATAGAACACAAACTAGTATGTCAAAACTTCTCCCTTCACTTGAATGTATAGGAAGCTGGTTGGGCCTCTGGGTCATTGTGGATGAGTGCAGAAAATGTTGCCCTAACTGGGGTTCAAACAGTAATCACTTCAGCACTTAAGACGTCACTATACTGACTCTGGTATACTCTGGGAGATGGAATTAAAAATGTCAAGAGTGCCATAAGCAGGAGAGGGTTACTTTCAGGTAATATCCACGTTTAACATGTTTTCTGGCATGCTTTGGTCTTTGTCCCTTTAGAAACCGAAGTTGCTTCAGAGCTACAACCCTCTATTCAGGTTAAACTAGGTTTCCCATCAATTATCCCTTTTCGGTAGGGGTTTCGTTGAAGTCACATGTTGATGAATCCGTCAAACTTCTTTTCAGTAAGTACTCTCTCTTTGACAAAATATTTATTATGATCATTTGTACTTTTCCTTTCTAAGAAAATTATTTCTAATGACCATTATTGTCCTTTAGTGAATGGAAGAGTTTTCTAATGCATTGAAAACCCTAATTTGTAAGAAACAGGGTAAATGTGCTCATTACTCTGATGCTACACCAGCTTACTGTGTTATAACAAGGGACTCTGTCTGCATTCAGTTTAGTTTGGAACATACGTGAGAACAGTACTGTCTCTTGTAAAGATGGATGTAACTAAGTTTTACGGAAGGAAAAAAATTAGTGAAAGTGTTCGTATTATAGAAATTGCTTATAATGACTCTGAATTAGCATCTGACAGTGACACAGAGAAAAGAATTTTTTCCATTAATTCTGCAAAAAATAAAATCTTTCCAGAAACAGACAGTGAAAGTGATGATGAAGCAGTTCACAATGGAACTCATCAAGAAACCAGGGAAGAAGCTACATCCTGATCTGACATGGAGGAGGAAGATGTATATGAGAATGGAAGCCAAGTCAGGCCAATAGGCATGGGACAAAGAAACAAAAAAACATTTGTCTGGAACAATGTTCCTGCACAAATGACCAGGCCTATTTTGCTATGGAAGGGAGACAGCACAGAAAATCTGAAACGCGTATTTCACAAGTTGCAGACATATGAGTGGGAACAGGTGGCAGGCTATAAAGACTAACATACACTTGAATGACAATAGTACAAGTGACCGAACTACTGATAAGCTCTTCAAATTGCAGCCTTTTATTGACTCACTTTCAAACAATTTACAGAAAATTCCCATACATGAGAAAGTGCGCACTGATGAACAGATTATTCCGTTCAAGGGTAGGCACAGTTTGAAAGTATATGTGAAAAACAAACCAAAGAAGTGGGGATACAAAGTGTTTGCCCTTTGTGATTGTTCTGGTGTCTTACTGAACTTTGAAATTTACGCTGGTAAAGAAGAACATGACAGCGAGTTACCTGATGTTGGAGTTAGTGGGAATGTTGTCCTTCGACTGACGAAAGTTTTGCAATGACATATGAACCATGAAGTGTATTATGATAATTGGTTCAGTATTGTGAATTTGCTTGTTGAGTTAGAGATAATGGGCATTCAATCTTTGGGAACTGTGAGGCCTAATAGACTACCAGGATGTAGTTTCATTAGTGATAAGGAGATGAAACGTCAGGGTAGAGGAACTGTAGAAGAAAAAGTGACAAGTGTCGAAGGTGTTGAGATAATTGCACTGAAGTGGTATGACAATAAGCCAGTGCATTTAGTAAGTTCTTTTGTGAGTGCTTATCCAACCTCTACTGTACAGTGATGGGACAAAAAAGAGAAGAAATGTATTCAAGTTCAATGTCCACGTGCACTCATGATATATAACAGGTTCATGGGGGGCGTGGACTTAATGGACTCACTTATAGCACTGTACAGAATAAATATCAGGTCCAAAAAGTGGTATCATCGCACCTTCTTTCACTTCTTAGACATTGCTGTGGTGAATTTCTGGCTTTTGTATAGGAAACTGTGAACTGTCAAAGGTAAACCAAAAAGATCAGTTGAGTCTTCTACAGTTCAAGGCTGAGATTGCAGCATGTTTGTGCCATCAAGAGAAAACAGAAATCAGAAAAAGAGGGAGACCAAGCGTGTCACAAGTACAGCTGGATATTGAAGTAAAGAAGAAGCCAAATGCAGCTCCAGTTCCTATCCAAGAAATAAGAAGAGACGAAACCGGACACTGGCCAACATTTACCGAGAAAAGGGGGCGTCGTAAGAAACCAAACTGTGCCAGTATTCCTAAAGTAATGTGTACAAAATGTAATGTACATCTATGTTTCAAACCTTCCTCAAATTGCTTCATGGAATTTCACAAATAAAATCAAGTCAGTCATATTATGTAAGTTTTTGCCTGTTCCTTTGTATACCAATGTATACCAGCGTTACTTCCAAGTCACGGCCACTTTTTAAATAAATTATGGAATATTGTCGAAAAAACCTATCATTTATGTGATATTAGATTAATACCATTGCTTAAAATTTGAAATTCAATTTTTTTCTTGCCATATAATTAATTTGGTATATGCAAGGGAGGTTTCATGAATGTTATTTTCATACTCATATCCAACCGAATAACCCACCTCAAGCCCACTTCCCAATTGCTTCTTCTAAAATGTACCCGCAAAATATCAATCCTCCCCTGACACTTCATCTCTCCATTCTCAAAACCCTTGTCTGTCATGTTTTCGAAAACCTTCTCTGTCACCATTCCCACAGAAAGCATTTCACCAGCCACGACACCTTCAGAGGAAGATACTAATATATAAGTGCTTTGAGAATAATTTGGCCTGATTTTAATATAAGTGTTTCAGCAAAAGTTGTTCTTAAACAAAAGTTCTGATTACAATCTAATTTTAAACTTCTTTCATAAACCACAATAATATCTATCTTACTTATATGTAATCCTTCAATTTTTCAACAACAGTCTCACACACTTCTGGAACAACGCAGCTGATTGCTTGTTTGGAAATTTTGAACAGGTACCGCAGGCTAACATACGACCTTGCCAAGAAACGCAGCGTCAGTGCCAACCTTTGCTGAATAGAAATGGCTTTCCTGAAGGCTGTCCTTTTTTGATAATTTTTCTCCAATCATATGGATTAAATATTCAAAATTCAATGGGAGACACTGGTGAAATTTTTATATAACCCAGTGACCGACTGAAAATTCAAGTCTGCCAACAAACTTTAACCGCTGTACACTTCCCTGCTTGTGTGCAGCTGCGTTTGGCACCACCACCGCTCTTTTCTCCTCTTTGCTTTACAAGAGAGCGTATGCACAGACAACTTACGCGTTGCAACCTGACCCATTTTCAAGGCAATGGAACTGTTGCCGGTGACAACAGGATGCATATGTTTCAGCCTGTCCACGCACACTTGTAACAAAGGAGTTGCTTGCTACCTGCAGTAAGGTGCACAAACATGTACTTCGTCATATGGCTATGTCTATCACTGAAGACATAAAAAGTTATTATGGGAAGTGGAGACAAGACCATCTTTAAATAAAAAAAAATTGCAAGCATAAAGTGATAGAAATCTGAAGAAGAAGTCGTACAAAGTTGCTAAGTCAGTCGCCATGAACTGGAGTGAGCTTCCAGCAGAACAGATAACAGAAAAAGGTTTGTTAATTTTTTTTGTTAATATTATTAGGGATCATGCTGATGATGTTAATATACTGGGCTGAAGCATACATACTATAAAGAAAAACACAGAAACTTAGTAGTTGCTAGTGAAGGGATAGGACTAGAAGAAAATGCTGATAATACTAAGTACATAGTCACGTCTAATATACTTGCGTGGTGCAGTCCAGAAGTAATGCATAAATTTTTATTGTGACTGTACAAGAATTGCTGCTGCAACCCCGCTAGTGGGGGAAGAAGCGGTTGACCTTGGGCTTGGACACAGCCACCAGTCAGTCTCCAGGGGCCAGTGCATGCAGACTCAAATGTAGTTTCTGTAAGTGACTATCTTTATACTGATAATTATGGAGTTCTCACGAGAAGAACAGCGTGCAATCATAAAATTTTTTTGTACAATCAGAGGACACACTATGTGTACTACCTTGCTGACTTCATGTCAAACACTCTCTGCCATGCACCTGCAGTCAACCAATTCACCCTCTTCACAGACTCTGTCAGAAGTGTTGACTGGGCACTCTGGCCTGCGTGTCATACACAACCTCCTTCTGCCACATTCAGCAAGTCCATCCCACAACTTCACACTCCACCCCTACCTGCTCCCTTGATACCCACTACCTTCAACTGCATAGAAAATTTCCCTTCCATGGTCCTGCAATGCAGTGGAATCAGAGGATGAAAGTTTTTCAGTCTTCCTGCGTTGTGTAAGATTCCTCACCAAGGTCATCTGCACATCTCATAAGATTTCATTGTAAAATGCTGTGTGGAATGACTCAACTGTATGCCAGAAAGTAGTCCTCCACAGTGTCCCATTATGTCAGGTACCATGTGTACAGGAACAGCCAAGAAGATAAATGTACCACACGTTGTCAGGTCAGGAAGATGGTCTTTCATCCAACAAGTCCAAGAACTGTCACTAATACATGTCTGTCTGTTCCATAGGCAGCAGTGTAACTCTTGTGAAACACAGCAAGGACATGCTAAGAGGAATGCCACTGTTGTTGATACTGGGGCCTCATTTGAAAAATCCTGGAGTTCCAGCAAATGGATAAACACTCCTGTGCCTTCCTTGTACATTTCCACTACCTTCTTACGTTAACTTACAAATATTCTCTTCACTGCTGCAGCATCCAGCCAACTTCTTGACAGGTGACGGATGGACAGCAAAAACACAACATGGGTTCCAAATGATGACATGGCTGCTGATCTATCTGCACAACATCCTGCAAACAAACAAATGGAAATACCACACTACTGAATAACAGAATACGCTAACGTCCATAACAGACAGGCTAGCACTTCATAAATATGTACAAATTCAATTGAAATATATTATATATATTCAAGTAAATTTCTTTTACAAATATCAAAGCAATAGCAGTAAAATACAGACTCCCAACAGGCTTTATTGTAGACCAGACAATGTCCAATTTCTAGCAATGCATCATCAGGTATATTTCATACAAATACAATATGCAACTGCTCATAAAGTGACACAGAGTAAGACCTCATCACACATGTCGCATTACATGACTTAACGCTGTTCCAGTGCATATTACAGTAAAATTTTTGAACAGTAGCAACAAAGTATAATATTAACAGTCTGTTGTTCTTTCAGTACTTCTTAAATGCCTCCCTTTAATATAACTAAAGCTGTAACTTTGCTGGCAACATTTATTCTACTAGGTGAGGACATGAAAAGGTTCACATGCAAGCATCAAGCAACAAGAAATTCGAATGAAATTAACAATTCACGCAACTCAGGTTCAGGTTCCCAATAACATGAACCTAGCTGTATGTGCTAATTACATGTAATATGGGCAAAGAATGCAGACACCACTCCTAACACAGCCTTCACTACTCCCATATTGTGTTCACAACCTGACAAACTGACCAAAATGTCCAGTGGGAGGTAACATACGTCCATAGCCTAGCATCAACACCTAAAATACTTGCCAAATTGTTATAAAAATTGGATATGGAAGACTCTCAATGTAAGTTACCAGGTAATTCCAATTTTGGGTAAAAACGGACATTAACAGACACTTCAAATAAGGAGCTATGTCAGCTTCTGCACACCTCTCGAGAGCAACTAAGTAGGTATTTCTGAAGAATACCTTTTATAAAACTGTGGACAAAAACAAAACACACAGTACATGCAACACACTCTTCCTGTAAATCTTATACACTTAAAGGTAATGGTAAAGCAATCCCATTACAGGCCTGGACAGGCCCTGGGAGTTCCAGGAGGCTGAGACTCCCAGACTTCAAGACAATCGGCACATGAAGGTGGTAGGGTTGTCAGCCCTACTCACTGGATGCCTTTACCCCCAGGAAATATTCCTGGTACTCATTTCTTTTAGAGGCTGAGTATACCCCAGAGCCAAAGTGCAGCCAGAAGGTTTGTGTCAGTGAAAAATTCCACTGACACCATCAGGAATTGGACCCACAACCTTCCTGCTTGTAGAGCAGTGCCTCAACCAACTACGCTACCATGTGCCCATACATTTAAAGGTGATGATTTTAATTTTGTAATAACATCTCATCATAGAGAACCTTTAAATTTTATCATTTTTATACTGACAAGATCCTCCCACAAACCTGTTCAGTATCATGTCATGTCATGTCTGTGACCGGGTATCACAGCCTCAACTGCATGACAGATTTTTTTTAATTCAACCAACCTGTCACTCAAATGTTACAGACATACAGCAGCTCTGGGACAGAACCACCTAAAAATATTATCAAACCTCACTACTTACAAATCTGTATCCCTGAATAGAAGGGTCTCAAACACATGGTCCACAGGCCACATAAGGCCTACTAGTTCATTTTATGCAGTCATCCACCTGGTCTTATTCTAAGTGTATAACATGACCCAGCAACATTAAGAATTCGTTTAAATGAAGGAATTAATTTTCTTTTGTTAACAATCCATACAAGCCCCAAGATATCAGCTATCCCTGGAGAGTTAAATTACAACACACATTCCAGAGATAAAAGTTACATAAAATTTAAAATTCAATAATTATAATATATGGGTAGCCCTTTCCTTACACTCTGGTTGTGTTACTGAGACAGTGGGTGTAAATCAAAAATGATATTCCCGTACATGCCGTCTGTATCTGTTGCATCCTCAGTGTGAGTGAGAGACCAGTTTCACACCCATACAAAAGAGGCAAGATTATAATTCTGCGTAACTTAGTCTTTATACTTTTTGAGGGCAAAGTTGAAGACAAAGGATTCTGCACCAAATGACAGTAAGCATTCCACTCCCTGATTTCAAGCTGCTCTTATTTGTTCATGAATGCAATTTTGATTTGTTACGGTTGTTTCCATAAATTTGAACTGTTCCACTATTTGAAAGCAGTTATTATCTACCTTTATATTGTGATTTTGTCGTGCGTGCTGTTGATGACACATGAACTTGTACTTTGTTTTCTCAGCATTTACTTCTCAACCAATCTCCTTACTAGTGAGTAATAAAACTTCTGTGTGTTTCTTTACAGTATGTATGGTTTCACCTAATATACTAACACCACCAGCACAAACCAGAAGCTGATGAGTACCATTTAATCTGAAGCTCTACTGGTTTGCCTAAACCATCCTAATGGCATAAGCGAAGCAAAAGCGAAAAGCAATGGCGATGAACCATCTGATAATTTCAAACCATTCTTAATAGGGAACATGTCAAATACAAAGTGGTATAACCTGTCAAGGTGGCATTAACACATAGAGGAGTAAAACAAATGGCTGCAAAACAGGGGCTACGTGTGTATCAATTTTCTTATTAAATGTAGGAAACACTCTTTGTGCAACACTGCACAAACCTCAGGCACCAGTTTGCCATGGTGACTGGATTTTGTATGGTGGTGCCTACTATCTGAGGATCCTCAGTACATAATTTCCTTCATGTCATATTTCTGGTGCCTAAAACTTTGTTGTGGCTCCTAGCTACTAGGAAAATACGTGCACCCCAGTCTTAAAGGCATGATTCATGTTAGCTAATATTTTTAAGATTTTCTTTACTAAAAGAACATGTCCTCGCCGTCATTGTCATCATCGTCATCATCATCATCATCATCATCATCGGCACTGCAACTCCCTAGTCAGCCTTGGCCTCCTTTTCCTGACTTCATAACAATAAGTTTTTACTGTCTAGGTTGCTAGCCACATGAAAAACCCCTTCCAGGAGGATCAGAAATACTACTTAGCAAATGACATAATTTCAAACACACCAACACATGCCATACAATTTTAACAAGAAATATATTAGCACCCAGAAGTAATTGGTATCAATTTGTAGACAAGTCAGCATAAACAGATGGCAAATCTGATAAATTAGGAAAGGGTAAAACCATAAAAAAGACAAGAGAAGATGCAAACAAAATTATACCAGAGTTCACCAAACAGTAGGTTGATAAGACTTCAAGGAAATGAAAGGTGAAAAGTAAAACCCTCACAGTGGCTATTCACAATCAAACAGCTGCAAATTTAGTAGGCATTAACAGTGAATTATACATTCAGATGCATCATCCCCGTTGTGTTTTATTTACAATTAAATAGGGGTTCTTTTGAGTCAAAACACAACTATCTTATGTTGCTTATTTAAGCTGATGAATCATAAAAATACATAAAACATATGTACTATTTTTACCACTTTTATGATTCACACTGTATAGTCTCCTCAATTACATATCTTGTGACCTGAAGATGGCCCAGTGCAAGGGCTGAAACACGTCGTCAGCTTAAATAAAGATAAGCAACATAAGATAGTTGTGTTTTGACTCAAAAGAACCCTTATTTAATTGTGAATTATACCAACCACAACCATCTGCTGGGCTTCATATAATATCCCTAAAGATGATATGCCCACATAACAGTAAAAAAGCATTTAACCCTTACCGATCATGTCAGTAAACCACTCTACTACGTTCACTGATAAAACCCGTAGAACACACAGTAATTTTTATCACAGCCACAACTGGAGACACACAACACTGAACCCATACAATTTCTTGTAGGTTCACAAAAAACACACACACACACACAGATAATACATATACATTTTTAACATTCACAGGGATTCTGACAAATACAACCTGCAGCCACACAGTCAAAGATGATCAACTTGAGGAATAACATCAAATGCCAATCAAATGACTGCATACAGTCAAACAATAATACAAGAACTTCATATAATGAAGTTTCCTACTGTACATAAACACAACCTCAAAGCCTTACCTTGGTACTACAAATAATTACCTTGAACCACAAAGCTCAGTGTAGCCCAACAATGGACCATAAAAAAAATGAATCCCTTGGCACAAACTGGAGATGAATGGTTAACTTCATGACCCAGCCACTTTACAAACCACCCACCCCCCCTTCTGGTGGGAAGTACCCTATTAACCAGTGAATATGGTGAGTCCTAGAGCCAGTCTTGATGTTTTGGAAAAGAGAAAAATCTCTTGTCCCAACTGGGATTTGAACAGTGAACTGCCAGCCAGTAGCCTCGTCACTATACACTGGGTCCGCCTCCCATAAATCCAACCCCTTGTCCGTACTTTGGGGTATCGTGGACTCATATTCTACTCTACCCTGGGTCACATGGGAGGCGGTAACAGTTGCGGAGGGCATACCCCGATGAGGGTTGCTATGACACAGGCTGGCTAACGGGGCTTTGGTCTACCCAAGCCAAGGTGGAAGAAGGTATCGTGCTGAAGACTGCATGGCACTGGGGTAGAGATTGCAGTGTCTTAAATGATCCCCTTGGGGAACCAGGCCATACCCCATTGTATGTAGGCCTTCCATCCATGTGGGGCTCCGTGAAAGGTGACTAAACATGTTCCCCGTTTTTTGTGGGAGGGCTCCTTATTGGGGACCCCGACAGATATAAATGAATAAATTAACCACTGGCCCTGGAGATGAAGTTTCTCTCTCCATGGGGACCCTGATGGGCAACATGGAGGTGGGGGGGGGCCATTTACCGGGGACTTTGAGGGAAAGGTGTAGAAGAAAATTCTGGAGACAGGTGCCTCTCACTTCAGGAGCCTGTTGGGGAATTTGTGGAGTTATTGACTCAGTATTTTAGGAGGGCTCTGGAAGGGAAGCATCTCTCTCTGTGGGAGCTCTGTTTGGGGATCTCCTTTCTGGGGACTCAGAAGGATATGGGGAGGAGGGCTCAGGGGATGGAAATCACCCCATGGGGGTCCATTAACCGGGAACTCTGAGAGATTGTTGTAAGGGGTCTCTGGAGATGGGGCATCCCTCTCTATGGCAGCTATATTAGGAAAACATGGAGGGGGGGGCTGCTTTGCTAGGGGCCCTGAAGGTTATGAAAGGAAGGCTCTTGGGATGGGCATCCCTCTTTATGGGGGCTCAGTTGGGCAACCTGGAGTGGGCTCCTCTACCAGGGACTTTGAGATATGGTTGAAAGGGGCTCTGGAGGTGTGGTGTCTCTCTCTGTGGGAGCTCTGTGAAGGTAACCTGGAGGGAGGGCTTCCTTGCTGGGGACCCTGAAGGATATGTAGAAAAGGCTCTGGAGATGGGAATCTTTCCATAGGGGCCCCATTTGGGGAAGCTGGAGGAGGGCTCATCTATCGGGGACTTTGAGAGAAGGATGAAGGGGGCTCTGTGGATGGGGCTTCTCTCTCTGAAGAGGCTCTGTAGAGGGGGCCTTGGAGGGGGGAGCTCCTTCAATGGGGACCCTGGAAGATATGTCCAGATAGTCTCTGGAAATGGGCATCTCTCTCCACAGGGGCTGCTATAGTACCAAGGGAAACCTGGTGTCTGGGGAGGTGGGGGGGGGGGGGCTTGGTATACCGGGGACTTTGAAAGATGGATGAAGGAGGGCTCCTTTACTGGAGAACTCTAAGATATGTTAAGCAAGGCTTGGAAATGGGTGTCTATTTCCATAGGGGCCCCACTTTTGGGGAACATGGATGGGCATTTCTTTCTTGGGGCCTTCTTATTAGAGGAATTTTTATTAGGTCCTTTAGAGATATGCTAATACCCTGTAGATGAGTATCTCTCTCCATAGGTGCCCCACAGGGAAACCTGGAGGGGGTTCGTTTGCTGGGACTTTTGAGAGAAAAGAAGCAGTATATCTGGGTTCCTTTCTTGGACTCAGAGGTCATTAAGATTTTAAGTCCGGGGGCCACAGCTCCCATGATCTGATATGGGGTACAAAGGGCCCGTCTTTTAAGGCCTAGGTACATCGGGGCTGAGAGGCCCTGAACCCAATTGCTAATCTATTCTATCTATCTATCTATACACTGTGTCCTCTACTTACATGTATGATACTAACATATGCCACGTAATATGTACTATAGATACACTCAACTGAAAGACACTTCTTTATGCAATTACCATGAAACTGCATGATATACTGCATTGTAAGTGGCCTACACTATGCCAGAAAGCCCTATACCGTCTTTACCGATTCTAGTGGATCTTCAGTTTCCATAGCAGCACAGTAACACACCAACCACCAGGATACTGCTTATCCAAACACAAAACCACCAAGAAAACCATGTCACACACACCAACCCACAGCACTGCCACCCAGGCTGGGTAAACATGTTGCAAGTACTATCAAGAACATCTAGCACCTATAGTTTCATATGACAGTAACTCCTGGTGAGCTGCTTCAGGCTGAGTGCTGAGAGCAAAAGACCCACAAGAATTCTCGAAATATGTTCTTTCCATTTACATACAAAAGTAAACTTCTGCTGCTTCTGACACCAATTTACTGGTGACGAACACTGTGATAACCAAATCAGTTTCAGACATGGATCACCTCCAAAGAGTAACATTCATGGGTGCCATGTGCATAGGTTTAGTTATAATGAGAGAAGAAATGGGTAAAGAAAATTAGTTAAAGCTGGTGTCCACAAGTTTTCAGAAAGTGTAGAAGCCACACCAAAATTCTGGGTGTCAGAACCGTAACATGAAGCAAGTGCCATACTGAATATCCACAAACATTAGGTAAGGTAAAGCAGTCCCATTACAGGCCTGGACAGGCCCAGTGGGTTCCAGGAAGTTGAGATTCCCAGATTTCGTGACAACAGCACAGGATGGTGGTAGGTTTTCAGCCTTACGCACCGGCCGCCTTTACCCCCAGGAAATACTTCTGGTACTCATTTCCAATAAAGGCTGAGTCGACCCCAGGGCCATAGTGCGATCGGAAGGATTTTATGCCAATGAAAAATCCACTGACACCAGCTTGACTGACACCAGCTGGGATCGAACCAGCAACCTTCCGATTTGTAGCACAGCACCTTAACCACTGTGCTACCGCGGTCCCCTACAAACATTAGGTACCACAGTAAAAAATTTAGGCAACCTAGGACCTACCATTTATGTAACCCTGCATTAAAGAGCGGTGAGAAGGTATTCCAATGTGGGAACATGACAGCTCATAAGTGAACTGAGGCATTAAAATGCCCATCACTTCAGAAATTCCAAAAGAATGTCTGCGGCTGAAAGTGCAAAACTTTGTGATACACTAGGACCTGTTACTGGCACACAGAATACTGTACTGAGAAACACCATTTCAGTCAAGGAATGGGTTATGGTAACACTTCACTTCCTTGCAACAAACAGGTACACAATTCAATGTTCATTTGTCATCGGCTCCATTTCTATGACAGTTCCACTCATTTAAGGAGTTCCTGGATAAACTATTAAATCTTAAAACTGTGTGCACTACATAAGCCACATACCTGCCTACATGACCGTGTAATGGCAAGGCAAGTATGGCGAGGTCTTACATATGCTCTAAAGAACTAATATTTGGATGTAACAGAAACAGCAATGTGATAATTGTATCTCTTACTAAACTAATGCGTTCCAGCATATATTTTGTGATTGAGTATAATCGCTTGAAGATTACATCAACTACTAGCTCAGGGTTTTCTATTGCACTAACATTCTTCAAACCTGAAACGATATACACAACAGTGTGCAAAATCGTAACTGTGAACGTACCTCGGTTTTTCATAGCGGACTAATAACCGCCGAAATCGTTCTGTCGGGCTCACGTCCTAACTACTCACAAAGAATTGGCAGGGCCTAATGAAGTAGTTTACCGTCTGAAATGTTACGTGGCAGTACTGGCCGAAATATTTTATCAGGTCGCGGAATTCCATAACGGACAGCCACTGCCAACTAACCGCCAGTCAAAACCCATCCGGACCTAAATTATGCAACATGTGACGATGCATGTATCATGGTAACCAGCTGTGTCTGCAATTAACTATTCTCAACTTGCCCAAAATTTAAGTATGAACATACGTCTTTTACACTCTGCTTTATACAAGAAATTGCTGTCTAACTTAAAAACTCTGCATCCATTTTTTCTATCATTGAAGCACCCCCAACTTGGCATGTATTTACACACGCTCTAATGTCATATTATTACATTAAGGATACAGCCGGAGAGAATTAACAGCAACGATCTAGAACAAAGAATATTGCACACTACTTACATCACCAGCATGCGTGCCCACATTTCGAATTCCACGAATCACAGACCACAGATTACTACTTGTGATGCACTAAACCACACATTCGGAACCGCATCCACTTGGGAAGACAGTGGAACGATGTCGTAGTCTGCCGAGTGTGGCGCTGCGGTCGTTCCTGAATGATTTACAAGTCTCCGAAAACACGACACGAATTGTTGCGGCGCGCATGTGCTTCTACCTATAGGTGTAGACGCTGAGAAGACGGGCGAGGAGATGAAGTTCTTATGTTGAGGGGGGGGGGGGGGGGGCCTTTCGGCCGCGAGCTACTCCAAAATTATAATAAAAACTCTTTTTAAAATATCAAAACTGTAACAATTTTTAAAATTTTTGTTTTTTAAATTGAAAAATAAAAAACAAAATATTTTCAAAAAACATCTTCCCCAACTTCCCCCCCCCCCCCCCCCTCAACATAAGAACTTCATCTCCTCGCCCGTCTT
>Ga0123353_10009101_pt1 | contig 13654 bp, 10 predicted proteins | sample TergutLab28metaG_3_FD_92763 | JGI IMG/M metagenome (GOLD analysis project Ga0123353, IMG submission 92763) | Labiotermes labralis P3 segment gut microbial communities from Petit-Saut dam, French Guiana - Lab288 P3 | ecosystem: Host-associated > Arthropoda: Insects > Digestive system > Gut ... | reverse complement strand
TGCCATATTTTTTCGCGATGTTAACAGCCTCGTTAACCGCTACTACAGCGGGAGTATCACCAAAAAATTTAATCTCGCCAATCGCCATCCGAAGCACCGTCAAATCAATTTTAAAAATTCTGTCCAGCGCAAACCCATGCGCATGTTTTTCAACAAGCGCATCTATCTCCGCTAAATTCTCGCGCACCGTTGCACACAGTTTATTTATATATTGAAGTTCTTTATCGTTCGGCAATTCATCTGCCACCATATCAAACGGTGTTTCTATCCTTGCATCAAAGCACAACGAAAATAATAATTTGAAAACTATTTCTCGTGATTGTTTACGACTCACAGGAGACTACCTCCTACGCGCCCATATGAGGCACATGTACATGCGCAATCTTCACATTAACTGCCTTGATTTTTCTGTCAAGCATACTGCTCGCCGCATTAAGCACGTTTTCTTGCACGCGATAACTGACATCCGCCGCGTTAAACCCATACTGAATCGCAATGCAAACATCTATAACAACGCCGTCTCTTTCATAAGTAATTTTCACACCGTCGGTTTTTATAAACTGCTTTGCTGAAAAGCCACTGAAATTTTTGGCAATCGCCGCCACGCCAGCAACTTCCTTCACCGAAAGCTGGACAACATTATTAACAAGCCCCGAACGGAAATTCGTGCGACCAATGAACTTGTCATTTTCAATGTGAACAATTGAATCCATATATTAAAGTATATACAAAAAACCTTGCACTACGCAAGGCTTTTAATGATGGTGTTGACCCTTTCTTCGAAAGGTCATTCATTGACAGGAATTAATGTCTCGGCTCGGCCAAAGTTAATCTGTGGCACATGGGTTGTCACCTTAGTGCTGCTGGGTTCCCCCCCTGACACGGTTCACTGATTCGCCATTGCACAGGACCTTGACTTCAACGCCGAAAGCAATAACCCCAAATCAACAAATGCTCTCCCTCATCAAAGGTATTCGGCCCCGGTTAGCGCACGGGATACAAGCAGTCGCTAGCTGCCCGCCTAGTCAACTATTTATTATACCACTTGAATGCCGATTACGCAAGTAATTGATTACCAAAGGTTTATTTCGCCTTAGTAGTACTGCTGTCGCCTTTGCGCGGACCTGTCCATGATTTCGCTTTCTCGGCATCGGCAATTCTCAAAAACTTTTCGCAAGATTTCTTTCCATGCTCGGCAAGCAATTCACGAAGCTTCGTCTCTTCTGCGGGACTCAACTGCTCACCTTTGTCTATCGCTGCATTTTTCTGGACAACAAGTTTTTTCAAATCCGCGGAATACCCTGCCACAGGGTCACTGACTGGTTGTTTGTATTGTTCATCCGCTTTGTCACGCAACTCTTTGATTTCCGTGGTGACCAGTTTCACAAGATGATTAACTTTTCCCGGAGTATACGTGGATGCCCAATATTTCCCTATACCGACACTTGACGCTTTGCTCGACTCTTTTAAATTCTGAATCGCCACATAACGCTTTTTATGCTCTTCCCAAGTTTTAATTTTTCCATCCCTAAGTCCTTGTTCAAGCTGTGCTCTTAAAATGCCGCTTTGCTCGAACAACTTGGCATCGTGAGCAACTGCGCGCCGTTCTTCATCACTTACACCGCTTTCAGGAAGCAACAACCACTTGCTTTTGATTATAACGTACTCGTCAAGCAATGCCGAAATACGCACACTTTCAAGTGCTTGCGCGCGAAACAATGCACTGATACGCCCATAAGAAGGCGCCCCTTTCTCACACGCATATCCGATACCGGGCTGATAAGACACAACGTTTTCCAAATCAACGTCAAAGTCTCCATAAAAGCCCGATATGTGCTTTCCCTTTTCTCTGGTTTCCACTTGCATTTCATTTGGATTATCCAGCGTCCTATTTTTACTCCAGGTACGAGCCTCGATTCTGTCTTGACAAAGTACCATCTCGCAATAACCCAAACCTACATCAAGTCCCTCGAAATGCCTTGTCGTCCTTACCGCTGTCCGAAAATCTGTATCCGAAAAAGTATCAAACGACCCGGGATGTGTGTGCGAAATAATAACTGTATCAAATGCCTCGACTCCAAAATCGCGTTGCCATTCGCCGCGTTTCTGTGCCTCGCGTTCTCGCTTTATAATATCCGTAATTGTTTTGTGCTCGCACGACACACTTGTCCCCGTTCGTTTCGTGTAATCCTTTGCAGTAAAATTAACAGTCTTCAATATGTGAGTCTCGCCATTTCGCTTTACAGCAAAACCAATGGTAAGTGATTCCAGCGGTTTCCCGCTTCTGTCTGTTTCGCCCAACAAATCGTCATATGATTTTAAAACACTTTCCGTCATGCGAAGCTTTGGTCTCTTTGGTGCCGACGAATCTTTCCCTGGTCTGTAATCTACCTCATTCTCTAAATCAACGTCCAATGGACAATAGAAAGCTGTCTTTCGTATTCCGCCGTCATAAAGTCCCATTTCATACGGATGGTTTTTGGTTGCGCTCGCATTCCAAGTACGCGCTTCTACTTTGTCCATATGAACAATTACGTCGCATATATTCAGATTCATGCCTTGTTTTTTATACTGATTAACCCACCTTACAACTGTGGTATTGTCACCGGATGTAAAGGTATTATGGTGAAATGGATGTCCAGGCGGGAACGGATGCGAATGCGTCAAAACAATAGTATCAAAATCACAACCAAACCGCCTTCTCCAATCACCTCGCCTAGCCGCCATAAGTTCAGCATCCATAATAGCCCTAAGCGCATCATTATTGTATGTCACCATTGTATCTGTCCGCTGGTCATATTGACTTGGCAGCGTCAAATTAACAGTCTTCAGGTAATGAATTTCGCCGTCTCTCTTCACCGCAAAACCAAGACTGACTGTTTCAAGCAAATTTCCGCTAGCCGGATCCCTTGCAACTTTATCAGAAAACAATTCGGCTAGATTCTCTTTTACACCCTTCTGGAAGCGCATTTTCATACTTTATTGTATCATTTTTCACTCTTTTTGCCAACTACTTGTTGACTGCAACAAGCCCACACCGTATAATAATAATATCATAATACAGAGGTAGCACATGAACTTTAACACACTGTCAGGAAGCGCAAAATTGTACAAAAAATTGGAAGTTTGCGCCTCAGGGCAACCCACGCCGTCTGGCGAAGTGCCTAACATTGCGATTTTGTGTGCCGTCGACTACTTTGCGAACCACCAAATCATCGAAAGTGTATCGTCCGGTATAAAAGCTAAAGGCGGGATTGTTGCGGTCCCAAATGTGCCGTCTTTTGGTTCCCTGCGTAAAATCAACCCGATGACAGCAAAATATGCTGCATCATTTGCTCGCACCGCAAGCTCTACTGCAGAGGCTGTCATCAAAAGCGGTCTCTATGACGGCGTTGTCATCGTCGCGGACTGCGATATAACAGCCGCAGGTCTTTTACAGGGCGCAGCAAGGGCAAACTGCCCTGCCCTCATTGTACCAATCGGAATCAGTCACAGCGCGGCACAACAAGCCGATAATTACAAAACACAAGGATTGATTTCCGGCGGAAGAATTAATTCGCGTGAAGGTGAAGCCATTACACAAAACGCCAAAACATTCCGTGGAATCCCGCACGAGTTTAACAGCCTCTCAACCTTTTTTATCCTTATGGAAACTATGGGTCTTTGCGTCCCCGGCACTTCACTCTCTCGCTTTGAATCTGCCCCGCACCTACGCAACGCTGTCGCAACCGGCAACCAAATTTGCGAAAATGCCAAAAGTGTACTGTCCCCCAAAAAGTTTCTTACACTTGCGAACCTTTGCAATGCTATCACACTATGCCTTTCAATCGGTGCCGATATAAGCGCGATCTCCCTCATCACAAACCTCGTGCAAGTGTATGAAAAAGTCCCTAACGGGATTATCGCGGAATACTCCGCAAAGACACCTCTGCTTGTCGCACCGGCAAACCAAAACTGCATATACATCGCACAAGTCGGCGGCATTGCAAGCATCCTAAAACAACTTTCCGAGGCAAGGCTTGTCGACGATGACACACTTGTGTACTCCGGTGAAAAACTTCGAACTGCACTTTCAGGTTGGGGTTGGAGGTCCGCCAACCTCGAAGCCGTATCAGACACAGCCCGCATAATCTTGGTCAAAGGCACGGCATGCGAAAACGGCGGTTACGTGCAACCAACGGAAAAAACCCCAATTGCAATTTCCGGAAGAGCATGGGTCTACGAGTCGCTTGAAGAAGCCGACATAGCCCTCGTCGCAGGCAACATCCCGGATGGCAGCGTCGTTGTCGTCCACAACTGCCCAGACACTTTTGTTTCCGCACTTGCCTACACCATCGAAGGCATGGACAAACAATCCAAAATCGCGGTTATCACTGACGGTCTTTGCGATAAAACCTCTGCTCTTGTCGTCACACGTTGCACACCGGATTCCCTTGCCAATGAATCCTTTGCCAACATACAAAACGGCGACCAAATTGACATAGACCTTGGTCGTGGAAGACTTAATATAAATGTCCTTGCAAAAGAAATGGCAAGCCGAGAAAAAAAGAACATGACAAGAAAACCAGCTATTTACTTTCAATACTAAAAGTGGCGAATGCCGCTTTTTAGTTTAGTTTATCTCCACAACCCCAAACCCAACCTGGTCACAGCTCGTCAGATAATACTTAACACTGTTTTTTACTGTAAGCGCTTCTGTCCGCGCCTGTTTGCCGTGCAAATGCCCATATACGCATGACGTAACACCATACTTTTCACAAAGCGCGGTAAACGGACTATCATCGCGCATCGAATTAAACGGCGGGTAATGAATTATCGCGATTAACCTGTCATCTTCCGCCATTTTCTTTTTTGCGTCTTGCAAACTCATCTCGAATCTGATAACTTCCCTGTCAAAAATCTTTTTGTCTTCGCCGCTTTGTTTTTGATATCGTTCAGGCACCTTCCAACCGCGAGTCCCGCAATAAACAACATTACCAATCTTAACACTGTCGTTTTGAAGCGCATGAACACCCGCAGGTAAACTCTCGCGCACCTTTGTAATCGTGCTCCACCAATAATCGTGATTGCCGCGTACAATTATTTTCGTTCCTTTCAGTTTCCCTAAATATTCAAAATCCTTTACAGTCTCCGGAACTCTCATCGCCCAACTTATATCCCCGGCAATAATCCCAACATCGTCGTCGCCAACGCGCGCGTTCCAATCGTCCATAATTCGTTGTTCATAATTCGCCCAGTTTTCGCCAAATATGTCCATAGGCTTTTCACATTGGAACGACAAATGTAAGTCTGATATTGCAAATGTTTTCACTTCTTGTCACGTCCCCTGTTAAAATCGAATCTATCCCACGGCGTAGTTTCCGGCGGGTTAACAACAAACTTAAGTATATCTCCGCTTGTCGGATGTTCAAACCGAAGTTCGTGCGCCCAAAGCGCCAAATTCCACCCCTTGGCAAGTTTGTCCCCGCCATACTTCGCGTCACCGAAAATCGGGTGCCCGATGCGCGCCATTTGCACGCGTGCTTGATGCGACCGTCCGGTAACAAGGTTTATTTCAACTAAAGAAACTTGGTTACCACCAACTTTAACAGTATTCACAAGTTTATAAAAAAGCTCCGCCCGCTTCGCATCTTTGGTAGCGGAAGGCACAACCTCCACAACATTTGTTTTGGGATTCTTAAGCAAATAATCCACCAATTCACCACTGCGTAGTTTGGGCTCGCCAACAACTACAGCCAAATATTTTTTTTCAAATCGCCCGTCCTGTAATTGTGCGAAAAGTCTTGCCGCCGCTTTACTGGTTTTTGCGAAAACCATCACTCCACCGGTAACACGGTCAAGTCTATGCACCAATCCGCAAAACGCCTCACCGGCTTTCCCGGAACTTGTTTTTATATACGTCTTAATCTCATTCAACAAATCTGCGTCGCCGCTTTCGTCGGCCTGCGTTGGTATATTTTGTGGCTTTATAACCACAACGATATGATTGTCCTCGTAAATAATGTCCGGCATTTTCACCCCTGGGTATTGTAATTCGACTGGCACTAGTATATATTATTCGGAACAAAAAACCAAGGAGAATTTATATGCGCCAAAAATTAACAAAACAAGACTTAAATGCTCACGTAAAAAATGTTGAAGACCTAGTCGAAAACTACGTCCCGGGCGAACACACACTTACTAATAATGAAGATTGCCGCCTGGCGAAAACACTGTGCGGGATTAAGTACAACAATTATGAACAAGTAGCGCAAGCACGTGCCGATGACATAACCCAAGCAAAAAGTACTGCTGCACCAACAGCCCTTTTCGCGTCATTAACAGCCGCAGAAATAGCCTTGCTAGTAATTGCGGTCAACGCAGATCCGGGGCTCATACAAAGCTTGCCAAACGCAGCACAGATAATGTCAGCCCTACTCGTCGCTGCAACAACAATCGGAACTGCAATTTTTGGCGGCATGACAATAAAAAACCTTGTTGAAGCGGCAAAGAAAAATTCGGTCCTGAAAAAAATCACAGAAAAAGCCGGAAAGTTACTTGAAAAAGTTACAGGCGATAAAAACTTCAATGGCAATATGCATGACACTAACAAACTGCTTTTCTTTGACCTAAAAGCAAAAAATGAATTACCTGGCATGCGATATAACCCATTCAACAATAAACGCCCGGACGATAACGAAATTTAGGAAAACGTAGCCAGCGCACTGCACCCGGCAGGAAGAGTAATCCCTTCATTCGTGGGCAACCCGATTTCATATGCTTCAATATTCGCATATTTTTTCAAGTTTGTTGCAAGTATGTTTTTCATTACAGTAGGCTGCAGCCCAGTTGTATAACTATTAATCAAAAAGAAAAACGGCTTATCGGATAACACTTCGCAACACTTGGCAACCAAATAATCCAAATGTTCTTCAATCTTCCATATTTCGCCGTTTGCACCGCGCCCAAAACTTGGCGGGTCCATAATCACGGCATCATATTTTTTACCGCGCCGAATTTCACGTTCGACAAACTTGATGCAATCGTCTACAATGTAACGCACGCTTGTCTCAGGAAGCTTATTCAGTTTGCAATTCCGCTTGCACACATCAACCATACCCTTCGAAGCATCCACATGCGTCACAACAGCTCCTGCGGCCGCACACGCCACAGTCGCCCCGCCGGTATAGCCGAACAGATTAAGCACAGTAACATCTTTGCGCTTTGCAATAATATCCGACGCCCTGTCCCAATTCACGGCTTGTTCCGGGAACAATCCTGTGTGTTTAAAAGACGTAGGACTTATAATAAACTTCAAATTTTTGTACGACACCTTCCACTCATCCGGCATTTTGCCCGACCATGCCCCGCCGCCGCTTTGGCTTCGTGTGTATATCGCGTTTAATCCCTTGTACGTTTTAAAATCGAACTTCGCCCGCCAAATCGCCTGCGGGTCTGGACGCAATAAATAAATCGACCCCCAACGTTCTAACTTTTCACCGCCGCCGGAAGCAATTATTTCATAGTCCTTCCACTCACTTGCGTATTTCAATTTTCGCTTCCTTACCGCCAAGTACTTCAATTTCTGTCGCCAAAACTTCCTTCGCGATTTTGTCAATATTCGCGCTTACAAGTTCAACTAAATCTTTCTCAACAGTAATCTTAAATTTGACACGCGCACTTATATCAAGCCCCGCCTCCTGCCTTGCAAGTTGGATACTTCTTATAAGTTCACGCAAAAACCCTTCCGATACCAACTGCTCGTCCAACGTCGTGTCCAAAACAACTGTTATATCACCCTCGGTCTCCGCCGCGAACTCTTCTCGCTTAGCAAGTTTTTTAACAAAGAACTCCTCAGGATAACCCTTAAAAGTCCCCTTATTCGCCGCCGCAATCATTTGCTCCGTTGTAAGACCCGCAAGTTCATCCTTCAACTTTTGCACGTCGCCCTTTAAAACTGCGCCGGCCTTTTTAAAATCAACCACCAAGAAAGGTACGTTAAATTTATCTTCATCTTGTACAATTTCAATTTCCTTAACGTTTACTTCGTCTTTAATAATATCAATAAACAACGACAAGTCGCGCTTGCTCGCCGTCTTAATATACATCGTGCGCAACGGTTGCTTAACTTTAAGTTGCCCTGCCGCACGAATACGAAGCGCAAGACTTATAATCTGTTTCACAAAATCAACCTGTTCTATGATGCCCTTGATTGTCTTGCCGCTGTACTCAATACGTTTTGGGAAATCTGTTGTCATAACAAACTCGCTTGCTTTCGGTTCGACCTCGCGAACAAGGTTTTGCCAAATATACTCGCCGATAAAAGGCGTAAGCGGTGCCATAACAACAGTAACCGCCTTAATCGCGTTATACAACACCCAATAAGCGTTAAACTTATCTTCGCCGTTTTCACCTTTCCAAAACCGTCTGCGATTTACGCGAATATAAAAATTGCTTAAATCGTCAATGAACTTTTCCGTCGCAACAATAACGTTGTGCGCCTTGTAATCGTCATACTCACACGTGCATGTTTCAATATATTGATTAAGACGTTCCACAAGCCAAACATCCGTTACATCCAAATTTTGCGGCTTGTGACTTGCTATATCAGGCTTATCGATAAAAGCATAAGTATTAAAAAATACATACGAATTCCAAAACGCAATCAGTTTACGCCGTGCTTCTTCGACCATAGTCGGTCCGAAACGCATGTCGTTGACAGGATTAGCCGTAGCAAAAACATACCGCACAGGGTCTGCCCCAAATATTTCGATTTGTTCGTCAAAAGTCACTTTTATATTCTTATCCGTCTTGGATTTCTTCTTACCGTCTTCACCCAAAACAGTACTATGCCCAACCACCCTTTCATAAGGCGCACGGTCTTCCAATACTACTGACATAAACAACATTGAATAAAACCAAAGACGGACTTGCTCTTTCATTTCCAAAACAAGTTCGCTTGGAAAATTCTTCTTCCAAAACTCTCTATCCGTAAAAAACTTCTTCGTTGAAAATGGCGCAATACCAGCATCAAGCCAGCAATCACCAACATCCGATACCCTAGCCACTTCCTTTCCGCACTTGCATTTGATTTTTATTTCATCAATATATGGGCGATGAAGATGCGGCAAGTTAACCCATTTAACCGCTCGCTCCTTCAGTTCCTCCAAACTTCCAATAACATTAATCTCACCGCAATCGCACGGATAAATCGGCAAAGGCAACCCATAAAACCTGCGCCGTGAAATATTCCAATCACCCATGTTCTCAAGCCAATTCACCATGCTTTTTTTAAGGAAATCCGGCTCCCACTTAACAGTCTTAACCGCCTTTAAAAGCGCCGGCTTGACGTCCGCGGTTTTAATATCCCACCCGCTTACAAGTTTAAACACGACATTTGTTTTGCAGCGCCAACAAAACGGATAATTATGTGTAAAGTCATGCACGTAATAAAGAGCATTATTTTCTTTCAACTTATCAAAGATTAATTGTTCGCACTCGTCCGTTTTAATACCTTTTAAATATTCAAATTCTTCTGTAAACCGTCCGGCTTCATCAATCGGCACAATTTGCTTAAGACCCAACTTTTTGCCAAGTTCAAAGTCCTCGGCACCGCAGCCGGGTGCAATATGCACCGCCCCGCTACCGTCCGTCGCGCTGACTTCATCCCACGCAATGAATTTGTGCTCAAAGTTTTGTATGCCAAGTTTCAATGCCGGCTCGTATTTCATACCAACCAAATCTTTACCCTTGACCTCGCGGACAATCTTGACAAAGTCTTTTTTCAAAACTTTGATGGCATCTTTACCAACAATCAACAAATCATTAACGCTCTTAATACGGCACACCGCATAATCCATATTCGGATGCACCGCAATCGCAACGTTGCTTGTAAGCGTCCAAGGAGTCGTCGTCCATACCAACATACGCGCATCTGTTTTTAAATCACCCAAAAGTTTGCCGGCATCAACCCTGAATTGTACGAACACTGCCTTATGGGTAAGTTCTTTATAACTGCCACTCATCTCGTGCTCACTTAAACTTGTACCGCATCGCGGACACCACGGCATAGACTTGTAACTTTGTACTAAATATCCTTTCTGATAACACACCTTTAAAAAATGCCAAATGCTTGTGATGTTATGGTCGCTGTTTGTAAAATAGCTGTTATCCCAATCCATAATCTGGCCGATACGCTGGGATTGCCTTGTTTGTATATCGGAAAAATGGCGCACACGCTCCATACACTTTTCCGTGAAATTATCAAGACCATATTTCAAAATCGCCTGCTTGTCATTAAGGCCAAGCATCTTTTCAACCTCAACCTCGACCCACATTCCCTGTGCATCAAAACCGTTTTGATACTGGCACGAACGCCCGCGCAAAGTATTATACTTAATAAAAGCGTCCTTAAGTGACCTCCCCCAAACGTGGTGCATAGCCATGCTCGCATTTGCGGTAATCGGTCCGTCCAAAAAACGGAAGTGCTCTTTCGCACCTGCATTTTTTGCAACCATTTTTTCGAATACTTTTCCCGTTTCCCAAAGTTTCAATATGTTATGTTCATTCTTTACAAAGTCAAATTGTGCGCATTCTTTTTTCATGTTCCTGTCCCTTTTTAGTGTTTATATCAATAGCCCTCAAGCACTTTTTTTAAATCAAATATGTCTGCCGCCGTAATTATTCCTATCGGCTGTTCCAAGAAGTTACCGCTTTTCGTAAAGATTACGCACGCAAGTTTCCGATTGCCGTCAAAGAGGTTTAAAATTTCTTCAATGGTAATATTGGCACTCACAAGACTGTAATGGTCATTTGCGGGATATTCGCGCAAGAACTCTTCAACCGTCGTGTTTTTCAAAAAACAATCAATCGTACGCTCACCTTTTGCGATAATACTTCCCTGAACTGACGCAATCTTTCGGAAATTCACAACACCAATAAGCGCGTTGCCCTTGTATACCGGCAAGTTGGAAAACTTTACACGGTCAATTTCCACCATAAGCTCGCTAACCGACAAACTCCCTTGAACAGTCGAAACGTTACGGCTTTTAATAACTTCAATTGCAAGCGGAGGCGTAACAACAATCCGTGCAATCTTTTCCGTAAGCTCAACAACATCCTCGTGCGGTTCTGCAATAATTTGCTCCGACTTGTTGTGCACAATTGCATTGCGAAGCCGTGCAAGCGATATCAAATCATCTTCATACCCACGAATTACAGTGTTAAGGTTGCTACACCTTCGAATCAAATCAGTGAACGAAATATTGCTTTTGAAATTATATTGCACCCTAAGCGCATGGTCAATTGCGTTATATGCATTAATAAAGCGCCTCGCATGTGTTGTATCTACATTAACTACCATGACAAATATATACCACAAGGTGACAGCAATTGGCAATGGAAAAGTAAAAAAGTATATTTGGGTCAATACTAATCTGCTGCTTTAAACTCTACCTGACGACGCGCTATATTAACACCCGCCACGATTACATCAATTTTGTCGCCCATACGCCAAGTGCGCCTTGTTCCGACCAATACCAACTGCTTTTCGTTGAAGTTATATTTGTCCTGTGGCATATTATCAATTTTAATCAAACCTTCAACAGTATTCGGCAAATATACAAACACGCCGAAATCCTGAATACCGCTTATCGTGCCACTGAATCGTTCGCCGATTTTATCCGACATGAACTCTGCACGCTTTAAATTATCAACTTCACGTTCGGCCTCGGTTGCCGCCAATTCTGTTTTGCTTGATTGATCCGATGCAAGTACAACGAACTCCTTAAGCTCGTTTATTTTGTGGCTGCTCAACTTGCTGTTAATCATTGACTTAATAATCCTGTGTATTACCAAGTCCGGATATCTTCGAATCGGCGAGGTAAAATGACAATAATACGGCGCCCCTAGTCCAAAGTGTCCGATACAAGTTTCCAAATATTTTGCCTTTTGCATACTTCTAAGGGCAAGACTTGATACAATAGGTTTTATTTCTTTTGAAAGACCTTCAAGCATCGCGGAATACGCATGACCGGTAGGATACTCCGGATTAATTTTGTGATCCACTACAAACGGTTTCAAAGTTTCCACAAACCGCGCAACCTTAAGCGGGTCTGGCTTTTCGTGAATACGATACACAAACGGCGCACCCAAATCACAGTACTGTTTCGCAACAACTTCATTGCAAAGCACCATAAAACTTTCAATAATCCGATGACTTAAAAAGTGCGGGTACGCTATGACGTCTTTGATTTTGCCGGTTTTCTCACACAGAATAATCTTTGGCTCGGGCACATCAAAAACAACCTCACCGCGTGCACGACGCTTTTTTTCAAGGGCAACAGCAAGTTCCCCGGCCAATTTCAATGTCTCGTCCGTTTTGGCATCCAAAATCTTTTGCACATCGGCATAACTGTATCTTCGCTTAACGTTGATAATAGACTCCACAATTTTGTGCTCAATCACATCTCCAATTTTGGAAATCTTCATGATAACTGATAAAGCCAAACGGTCAACATTCGGGTGTAAACTGCAAATATCATTCGAAAGGTCACGCGGCAACATCGGCAACACACGGTCGGGGAAATATACACTCGTGCCGCGCTTAAAGGCTTCCTTGTCAAGTTCGCTGTCCGCCACTACATAATGCGAAACGTCTGCAATATGTACTCCAAGTTCATAAGTCCCGTCCGCATTGCATTCCAAATGTATGCCGTCGTCCAAGTCCTTTGCGTCTTCGGGGTCAATGGTAATTATATTTTTCCCTCGCAAATCCATACGGCGTTTGATTTCTGCCGCGGTCGGCATTACCGCCACTTTCAGTGCCTCTGCCGTAACGCTTGATGGGAATTCTTCGTATAAATTATGCTGGCGAATGATACTTAAAATATCCACGCCAATTTTGTCCATAGACCCTAATCCCTCAATGATTCGTACACGTCCGCTTCTAAAATCTTCATCAAAGCGCGCAACAACCTTATCGCCTGAACGCCACCCTCCACCGCTGTTTCTTTGGTTTTTCGTAAGGCGCACCTCAAGACTTTGCCCAAACCTTTCATCATCCGGAACAATAAAAAGTGTTGTCTTGCTTTGTATCACTGTACCGACAATGTTCCTCACACGACGTTCCAAAATCTGGGCAACTATGCCCTCTGCACGTCTACCGCTGTTTGGTTTCATGCTTACTAAAACCCTGTCACCGTCTACAGCGTTATTAAGCCCGTCACGTCCGATAAATATATCATCCCTGCCGTCGCCAACAATTGCGAACCCAATACCGCGCGCGGTCATTTGCAATGTTGCTTCAATTAATCCTCTTTTTGTATCTCTTAGTACTTCCATTAAATTCCCCTATTTAAAAACTCCGCGCCTAGTGCGCGGAATTTCAATTTATCCGATTGGTCCTTGGTAAATAGTATAAGAAATAAAATACAAAATGGCACTTACGGCAATCACAGCCGCACAAATTATTATAAGGTTGCGAATGCGTCCTTGGTTGCTTGTCCCGCGGTTTTTTGTGTAATAACTTTCACTTGCACCCGTAATCGCGTTATTACCACGACCGGTTTGCGGTGGGCTTGCCAAAATCGCCACAATCATAACTACGCAAAGAATTGCGATAAGAATCACTAACCCGGCCTGTACGTACGGGAAGCTGTCTGCAACCCATCGTGGA
>Ga0123353_10009097_pt1 | contig 13656 bp, 9 predicted proteins | sample TergutLab28metaG_3_FD_92763 | JGI IMG/M metagenome (GOLD analysis project Ga0123353, IMG submission 92763) | Labiotermes labralis P3 segment gut microbial communities from Petit-Saut dam, French Guiana - Lab288 P3 | ecosystem: Host-associated > Arthropoda: Insects > Digestive system > Gut ... | reverse complement strand
TTGCCCATCAGTAATTTTTTAGGCATTTGTACATTCCTTTTTCTTTGATGTTATAAGCAGAATCATCAATACAGCGCCGCCTGCCGCCATAATAGATAATGCAAGAAATTTCATTAAATCATTTTGTATTAATCCGATAAACATCGGAAAAGTCAGAGCCGATAATGCAAAACCCATCATGACAGCCCCGTAATTTGCGCCGGCATTTTTAATGCCGAAATAATCCGATGTTAAAACTGAATATAATCCCGGCAAACCGCCGAAACAGAAAGCGACAAACAATACCGCAATTATAAATAAAACGCCGCTTGCAAAACTCAATAACAATGCGCAAATGGATGTAGCAAGAATAACAGTTAACGCTGCTTTTTCCCTGCCGATTTTATCTGACAAAAGAGGCACAATAAGGCGTCCGCAGGAATTGGCAACACCTGTCATCATGACAATGATAATTCCAAAAGCTTCCAAGCCGCGTTCTGTTGCATATAATTTAAATGACGGATTTAAAATAAAAAATGTGGCAGTAGCAACCATTAATGACAGAGTAATAAAATAAAATTCTTTTGTTTTGATTGTTTGCATTACCGTGTAGTCGCAAGTACGGACGTTTTCCGTTTTTGCTGCCGGAGCAGATGCTGCCGGAGTTTTTTCATCCGGAAGGCGGATAAATCTGAACAACGCAACAGTTGCAACAAAAAATGCCGCTGCAAGCAGAAGGAATGTACTTCTTAATTCAAATCTGCTTACCAGTGTTTCTATTAACGGAGCAAAAATAACTGTAGAAAATCCAAACGCACAGACAACAACTCCGGTTGCAAAACCGCGTTTATGGGGGAACCATTTTTGTGCTGCGCAAATAATTGCATTATAAGCTGCGCCTACGCCAAATCCGCCAATAATGCCGTAGGTAAAATACATTAACCAGGCTATATCCTGCGGCAGGAACGCTGTTGCAAACATTCCGGCAGCCAATAAAAGTCCTCCGCAAAGGACAACTTTGTCAGAACCGATTTTTAAGTGAAACTTTCCGCCTGCCAGAATCCCTATAACAAAAAAACAAAGCATAAAAGATGGTGTTAGTTTTACATTTTCAATTTGCCAAGCAAAAGTCTCGCTGACCGGTCTTACGAACACACTCCAAACATAGAGGATTCCCAAGAATAGCTGCATAATGCTTCCTGCTACCAGAACCGTCACTCCAGTACCTGACTCCACACCTGAATTTTTTGGCACAGAGGGGGTGTTTTCTTTAACGGTTGACATAATTTACTCCCTGAATTTGGAGTATACAAAATATAGGGGAAAATGACTAGTTACCAGAATCAGCCTCGCTCTATTATGTTCATTTCGTTGATACAGTCAAGATATGCTTTTTCCAGTTCCGATAAAGTTTCTGTAACAGCAGCTTTTTTATTTTCTTTATAACGTGCAAGGCGTTCTGTCAAATTGATAACCGGAGCAGCTTTAATAATTAATTTTCGCGGAAAGATATTTACCCTGTTAAAAAAAGCTCCGCCCATTGTACGGTTTGCAAAATCATGAAGGTTTTGAATGTACTCGATCTTGTTGTGAAGAGCAGTATCTTCTGTCGGCAGTTTGCCGTGGAAATACCAGCAAAAATTAGCAAGTTCTTCATGACGTGCGATATACCAAGCTTCCCCTGCTTTAAGATCCAATACGCTGCGCTGAATGGGAGATATACCCTTAAAATTATATACATCGGGCAAAAATATCCGATCCCAGCAAATCTGACGAACCATATGCTGCCGGGTAAAATAATCACCTTCAGTTTTTATTCCAAGCATCCGCTCGGCGGTTTCCAATGCGGCATATGTCACTTTTTCAAGACGCTCTTCGAATGACAGCGAAGTATCAGCTTTTATTTTATACCGCTCTTCGTTTGTTTCCAGAATGTAATTCCTGCATTTAAAAAGTCTTTCTTCATGGGAAAGTTTTTTAGTTTCTTTAAAGGAAAAATTGCAGATTCTCTCTATTTTTTTTAGAAGCAGTTTTGCGGTTACCTTTCCCCATGGACCAAAACGGAAATGAACAGATAACGGAAGAATCTCTACAGGACTGTCTATGTTTTTTTGTTTTAAATGCTGGGCTGCATTAAAGCCGATCCGGATAACGCCCGGCTCAAGACGCGGAACGGAATCCGCCATGTAGGAAACCTGTCCTTCCGGCGCGATAGCCAGCGGATACGGACCGTCATTTATGGCTTTGTAGATTCTTGCCATTCCCTTTGTGTCCATCTTTGAATGATAGATTGGCATTGCTCCGACATTCGGCATTATATACCGCGCTACCCAGCCGCCCCAACGAACAACTTCATAGCCGTATACAAATACCGCATGAGGCCAGCGCGGGAATTTTATTCCGTGTTTTCGGGCATATTTTCTTAGTTTAAAAAGGAAAAACCATGTTAAAAGCTGCGGTTCTCCTCCGTTTGGATGTCTGAATGCAATTATACACCTGCTTTTTCCTGATAAAGCCCTTTCAAAAGCTTCAAAGAGCGTTTTATCTTTATGAGGAACCGTCTGAGTAACTCCTAAAAAAAAGAAAAGATATGCTCTGGCGCAGATTTTTAACATAAACACAACAAATTTTGAAATTCTTGGTTCAGAAAGTTTTATATCGGGAGAGACTTTAATTATTGGCGTTCTGTATGGTTTGTACATAAACTAGTTACGGAATTATATCAAATTAATTGCAATGTTTTCAACATGGCTGATTCGCGCTTATTATGCGAAACCACTTTTTGGCTAAGTTGCTGATTACAATAATATTCCGGTTTTCTCCATTCTTTCAATTATTTTTACGCCAAAAGGACAGCGGCTTTCGCAGTTTCCGCATTTTATACATTTATCACCTTTATGTTTAAGGTTTTTATAATGTGATTTAATCGATGGCGGTACATTTTGTTCATCAAGTTCTGCAATATCCAGATATTTATTGACGGTTGCAATATCAATTTGTGACGGACAAGGCTGGCAGTGACTGCAATATATACAGTTTCCGTAAAAACCGCTGCGGACAGAACTTAAAATTTCTGTATAGTCCCGCTGCTCATTATTTAGTTCAAAATATTTCATTGCTTCCTGTATTTCTTCCGGCGTTTTGCAGCCAGGAAGTACGCTTACAACAGCAGGACGGTCAAGAGCATAATGTATACATTGAGCAACTGACAGTGGTTTGCAAAACGGCGTATGTTCGGGAGAAATTAATTTTCCGCCGCCAAGAGATTTCATCACTGTTATGCCAACATTTTTTTGTTCGCATAATTTGTAAAGTTCCGCCCGTACCAGATCGATTCCGGTAAACCTGCCGGCATTAAAACCGTTATCCAGATGCGTAAAAATATTTTCTTCTGCCGGAATTATATCAAATGCAGGATTAATGCTGAACATCAATATTTCCGGAATGTTTGTTTTAACCGCTTTAATAGCTGTAACAGGGTTGTGTGAACTAAATCCGATGTGCCCAATATCGCCTTTATCCTTCAGTTTTAGCGCATAATCGATAAACCCTGTTTCAAAAACATTTTTGTAGTCATCCTCAGAGTCAATAAAGAATAACATTCCAAAATCGATGTACCCGCCGCAAAGACGAAGATGATCCTCAAAATAACGCTGAACTGTAGGCAGATCGCGGCTTATATCATATTGCTGTTTGATATCTGTAGAGCCAATATGCCCCTGGATTAATATATCCTTGCGCCTTAAACCCAGGGCTTTTGCAATATTTTCCCTTACTTCCTTTCCCGGCATAAATATGTCAAAAATATTAATGCCATAATCAAGAGCTGCATCAATTGTGCTTTTTACCTGTTCGTACGGTGCCAAATCCAGGAACTCACAGCCAAGCCCGATAACGCCGGCTTTTTTTCCGGTTATGCCAATTTCCCGATAAATCATAATTATGTATATTATATTTATTTATTAAAAACCTTACAAGCAAGTTAGTGTTCTGTAATATACAAAATTTATTTTTATCACTTAGCGATAAATATTGACCTCCTTTTTTATAATGGGTAAAATGTACAATACCCGGTTAGCTTTTAAAAAGCAGGAGAAAAACAATGCAAATTAACTTGCCGTCCATGATGGCATATTTGGAAGATTTGTCTAACTTAACCTTTTCTGATGAAGAAAAAAAACGGTTGACGGACGAACTGCAGGACATTCTTAAAATTATTGACAGGATAACCTGTTTGGATACCGGCGGTGTATCAGAATATAGCCACCCTTTGGATTCCTGTAATTTTCTCAGGAATGATGAAGTACGCCCTTCTTTTGATCGTAACTTGATTTTAAAAAACGCGCCTGTCAAGAGCGATGAGTTTTTTATCGCGCCAAAAACGGTGGAATGAACATGGAATACAAATGGTATTTAAGAGGAAAAAAGAATTATGTATACTGAAACAGCGCAGGAATTAGCAAAAAAAATTAAAGAAAAAAAAATCAGCGTACAGGAAGCGGCAGAGTCCTGTATAAAAAATATAGAAAAATATAACAAAAACTTTAATACATTTATTACAGTTGCAAATAAAAGTTATCTTGATAAAGCCAAAGAAATACAGGCTCGGATCGATAAAGGTGAAGAGCTTTCTTCGCTTGCAGGCGTACCGGTTGCCTTAAAAGATAATATTCTGACAAAAGGGATTAGAACAACCTGCGCCTCAAAAATGCTTGGTAATTTTGAACCCGTGTTTAATGCAACTGTTGCAGAAAAACTGGAAAATGCCGGCATGCTTGTGATTGGAAAACTTAACATGGATGAGTTTGCAGCAGGTGGTTGCGAAGAGTTCGGCGCTGTCTGCAATCCCTGGAATGTTACGCGCATTGCAGCGGAAGGCGCAGCTATCGCAGCAGGACAGGCGCCGCTTGCGCTTGCAGGCGGCGGTGTACGCAAGACGGGTTCTTTCTGCGGCGTTACAGAGATTAAACCAACTTACGGCTCTGTATCAAGATTTGGAATAACCGCTTTTACATCATCTTTTGATCAGGCTAGTCCTGTTGGGCAGGATATCAATGATTGCGCAGCTTTACTGTCTGTAATATCAGGTCCGGATGAAAAAGACGGTACGTGCGTAATAAAAGAGCCGTTTAATTTTGACGATAGTAAAAATGACAAAGCGGACGTTCATGGCGTTAAAATCGGTATAATGCAAAATTTTCATGCGAATGACGATGTAAAAAACGCTGTTCTTGCTTCTGCAAAAGAGTTTGAAGCCGCAGGAGCGTTAGTTGAAAATTTTGAAATGCCGTTTATGGATTATATAATTCCTGTTTATTATATAATTGGCTGTGCGGAAGCATCATCCAATCTTGCAAAATATGACGGTCTTAAATACGGCTACCGCAGCCCGGATGCAAAAACGCTTTCTGATGTTTACAGATTATCCAGAAGCGAAGGTTTTGGCTTTGATATAAAAAAAAGAATTATGCTGGGCTCGCTTGTACTTTCATCTGATTATTACGATGCATATTTCAGGAAAGCCCTGCAGGCGCGTACCCTTATTAAAGATGCATATAATAAATTATTTGAACGCTTTGATCTGATTATTTCGCCTTTTGCGCCTGTTGTTTCGCAGAAGCCGGACGAACCTGCAGCGGAAGATATTTATGCAGCCTCTGTTAATCTTGCAGGGCTTCCTGCTGCAACGCTTCCCTGCGGTTTTGACAGTCTTGGAATGCCTGTTGGTTTTCAATTAATCGGGAGCGCCTTCTGTGAAAACAAAATTGTTAATGCAGCCAGGGTTTATCAAAGCCGAACTGATTATCATAAAAAGAGGACCGTCTTATGAAATGGGAAACAGTAATTGGTCTTGAAGTTCACGCAGAACTTTCTACAAAGTCAAAAATATTTTGCGGCTGTTCAACATCTTTTGGTTCAGGTCCAAATACTCAGACTTGCCCGGGCTGCTGCGGAATGCCGGGCGCATTGCCTGTGTTAAACCGAGCAGTGCTGGAATATGCTCTGCGGCTTGGGATTGCGCTTAATTGCGAAATTGCAAAACACAGCAAATTTGACAGGAAAAATTATTTTTATCCCGACCTTCCCAATGCATATCAGATTTCTCAACTGCATGCCCCAATTTGCCGCAGCGGATATCTTGAGATAGAAACAGCAGACAATAATAAAAAGAAAATCGGTATTCACCAGATACATATGGAAGAAGATGCCGGCAAACTTGTTCATGATCCCCGCACAGGAGATACATTCATGGACTTTAACCGCTGCGGCATACCGTTATTGGAAATTGTCTCGAAACCTGATTTAAGAAATGCAGCTGAAGTAGTTGCCTATCTGGAAAAGTTACGTGAAACGCTTTTGTACCTTGATATTTGCGACGGCAAAATGCAGGAAGGCTCCATTCGTGCAGATATAAATTTATCCGTGCGCCGTCCGGGCGAAGAACTTGGCGTGCGTACCGAAACAAAAAACATGAACTCGTTTAAAGCAATTGTACGTGCAATTGAATATGAAAGGGAACGTCAAATTGAAATTCTGGAAGATGGCAGGCAGCTTTTTCAGGAGACGCGCCGCTGGGATGATGACAAGGGAATCTCTTACAGCATGCGTGCAAAGGTGAATGCGCAGGATTACCGGTATTTCCCCGATCCTGATTTATTGCCGCTGCAAATTGATGATGCCTGGCTTGAAAATGTTAAAAAAAACCTTCCGGAACTTGCATATCAAAAAAGAGAACGTTATGTTCGTGATTTGGGAATTTCTGAATCCTCTGCCATTGTTCTTACAGTCCACAAAAACATTTCCGGCTTGTTTGAATCTGTTTCGCAGAAAAGCGGGGCAGCTAACGAAGCCGCCAACCTTATAACAGGTGAAATTATGCGGTTAATGAATAATACAAATATGCTGCCGGAAGATTTATGCGTTGATGCCGACAAGCTTTCTTTTTTGATTGGCTGTGTAACAAGCGGGAAAATAAACCGCAGCGTATACAAGGAAATTGTAGAACCTGTATTGTTTAAGAATATTGATCCGGAAAAATATATCCTGGAAAAAGGTTTAATGATGGTCAGTGATGACAATGCAGTTGCCGAAGCTGTAGAAGCAGTCATGGCAGAGAACCAGAACTCTGTTAATGATTTTCGCGCCGGTAAAGAAAAAGTTTTTGGTTTTTTGATGGGTCAGCATATGAAAAAACTTGGAAAGGGCGGAAAGGCGGAACTGGCAAAAAAAGTGATGGAAGATACGTTAAAAATTTAATATAATGTTATGTAAATAAAATTTTAAAAATATACCGGCTTTAATTCATAAGAACTATGAACCAAGCCGGTATTAAGATACAACTTAAGGCGTTACATAAGTCCTGTCGGGATTCCACATACCTTGTCTTTCTTCACCCCTTATACTTGGAATATTTAAAATAAACTCGGGATAAATTAAATGTGGATTGTTGGGATCCGGCATTCTTGTCCGGTTTGCTTCATACAGTTCCCGCCACTTTTCAGGATCTCCATAAACCCATGGATAGCCGGCAATTACCGATAAGCTGTCTCCGGTTGCTGCCCATGGTCTTACTGTATACTGACCTGGCAGCGGTAAAATAAACTCTGCTTCAGATTGAGCTGTTTCCTGTATAACTGTTTCTTGTGCAGCATCCGAGGCATCAGGTTCAGATGCAATACCTCGATCCAAAATCAGATAGGCGTTCATTAAGTTTATTTCATCCCAGCCTGTATTATAGTAGCTAAAATTGATCATGCCGGAGTATCTCATGGAACGCCAAAGTTCAAAATTCGTCAGCCTGCTTAACGGAATTACAAGTTTGCTGCCGTCCCATAACTGCGCTGCATCGGCTGCTGAGAAATTATTATCACGCCATTCCATTATTGCATCCGACAGGATTTGCATTTGGAAACTATTGCCAAGCGGAGCTGCAAGTTCCAGTACAAGGTGAGTAGCAGCCTTCAGGATCTCTACAGGAACTGTTCCGTTATTACCCCACTCATCCCACCAATCCGGCGTGCCCCAACCGCGCTGGCGCGGAGCCGCTCCGGCTGCAATTTCCGGAATAAACGGCAGTTGGTATATTGCCGGGTTCGGTGATCTTGCAAACGCTGCATCTCCGGTGCGCTCGAAGGTTAATATGTCAACATCTGCGCCGGAGGGATATGGATTGTCGTTTCTGGTGTTTACGTTTACGCCGTCATTTACAAAAAACAACTCTACTGTAAAATTTCCGGCAGGCAAATATATTTCTTTATCAGCCTCAAGCATCAGAGCGTTTTCCCATCCGTTTGTAGGGGGAGAGTTTGCCGGTACGATAAACTCTGCAAGAATATTTTGGTTTGCATCTCTAAGCAGAATTTTTTGATTCACAGCCGTTGTATTGGCGGCGCCCAAGATGACTTTATACATGCCGGCTTTTTTTATATTTAATTCATAGCGGATCCATTCGCCGATATTGGTTTTTGTTATGTGACCATTACTGACACCGCGTCCCCCTGCGGCATTAGCCGGAGCGAACGGCTCGTGGCGTGGACCTCCGAAATTGTCACAGGCAAATTCCTGTTTGGTGTGATGTGTAAAGTATCTTATTCTTGACTCAGTCCCCAGGACATATGAACGTCCGTCATCCATCCAGTCGAGTAAATCAACTACAGTAACGCCGTCAGATTTTATTTCATGGATATAAACCCAGGGCATGGGTATGTCACTTACAAGACTTATGAATCTTGTGAACGCAGAATTCAACTGAGCGTATGCTGCGTCAGTTTCCGCTTGTGCGACAAGCCTTTTTTCATAGACTATAAACGCCGAATCAAAAGCAAGCTGCAGTTCGGCTATTGATCCAAATGGATATTGACCTGCCCACAGACCTTCCATTGCCGTAGATAATTTTTCTTCGGTTTGTGTAACAAGTGCGCTTAACGCTGTTTTGTCGGTAGACGTCTCAAGCGCGTAGTATGCGGTGTATAACGCTATGTATGCAGCGTGAATGTCAGCAGTTGCTGCCGAAGATCCGACTGCTCTGGCTCTGGCGATTTCTGCCTGGAAAGCAAGCCAGCCAGGCTCAAGAATGTCGCCGCGTACAACCGCTTCACATCCGGGTATCAGAGATTGAAGATCTGCATAAGCGGCTGTTTTACGAATGGTGACGCTGTCGATCATTGCATTGGTATCTACGCGGTATGTCTGGACAGTAATGCTGTCGCCGTCCACTGTCATAACAGAATATTCCTGCACATTGGATCTGCCGGGAGTATAGGCAACCCAAGTTTGCATTTCCGGGTTATAAAATTTTGTGCCTGCTGTCGAAAGCGACAAGTACAGCGTGCCAACCGGAAGGATATATGCGCCCGGAGGACTAGCTATGGAAAAATTCTGCTCCAATATAGCCGGCATTTGATATTTTATAATTTCATCATTCTTTATAAAAAAAGATCTCGCATAAACATGGTCATGTCCGTTAAATGCAATATCGATTCCAAACTCGCTGAGGAACGGAGACCAGTCAGACTGCATTGCGGCAGAATCGCCGTATCCGGAACCGGCATGATCGCCTGCACCGTAAATGTCATGATGAAAATTTGCAATACGCCAAACTGCATCAGGATGTGAAGCGACAGCTTCTTTCATGAACGCCCTGTGTTTTTCTGTGTCTTTGATGCTGGAGTTGATCGTTATATACAGTGTATTGCCGTAACTAAAATAAAAATTATAGCCGCTGAACAAACCGTCTTCGATAAAATGCCTGTTAGCCCATTGATAAATCAAAGGCATGTACACAACAGGTTCAAATTGGCTAGTCATAAAAGCTTCAAGGTCGTGGTTTCCGGGAGCCGCATTAACCGGATAACTTCTAAGTTCCCTTGGCGATAAAAAACCTGTGTATTCGGTTGGATCATTAGCGTAATCAACAAGGTCGCCTGGAATCATAATAAAGACTGCATCAGGCGCTTTCTCAACTGCTATTCTGGCAGTGTTCCTCCATACTGCAGCGTCATTGTTGTTGCTGATTTGCGGATCAGATACGATGATGATTCTGTAAACTCCGTCCGGATTTTGCGTATTAAAAGTATATATCTGGCTCCACTCGCTGCCATTGCCTACACGGTAAGCATACGCTGTATTGTTTTCAAGACCTGTTACAGTAACTTTGTTGGTATCATACAACGATGAACCTGTACCATTCACACCGGTAAATTCTGCCGGATTTTCCGGCATTAACCAGTTAACAAGTTCTGATTGTTTTACCAGTTGAAGGATAGCTGTATTGGTATAACCTCTCGGCGTAAACCAGGCAAAGCCGATCTCCGCCGGAGTGGCTCCGGGGGCAAGGGAGATGTGTGTGAAAATAAATTCTTCATCACAAATGTACGGAACAAGTGATATCAATATAATTTTATTAAAAATATCAAACTCGGCTGCAAGGTTAATGCCATTTACATTATTTCTGGATGATGCGCCTCTGTTTCCTTCGGTTGTGCTTGCATCGTCAACATTGTCTGTAGTTAAAATAATGTAGATTTCAGTTGCTGCTCTGTTTGCAGTTTCATCGTAAAGGAGCTCTTTCGGAATTATTACGCTTGCAGATTGAGCTCCGGGTGGTAATAGGGCTGATCTTGCAACTATACCCGCCGCCTGATTTTCGCGCGTAGCAAAAGTAAAACCATTAATTTCTCCGGCATCCCCGCTTAAATCTGTCCATGCCAGCAGCCGCCTTCCGGAGTTGTGCGCGACATTAAAAGGAATTTCCAGTAAGGCGCCTTCGCCGGCAAGAATTTCTGCAATGTCATTCTGCTCAATATTTATATCAAGCTTGAGTACATGACTCAAACGGGTTACGTCTTCACCGTCAGGAAAAATATTCCATTGATGTAAAACAGATGCTCTTTCCGTTTCAGAGCCATATGCCCATGCGGAGAAAGCAAAAAATATCAAACAAAATATGAACATTCTGCTTAATATCCTTTTTGTTAATGTAATTGATTTTTTATTCATCCGAAACTCCTGAATGATTTTTGTTATTATTAAGGGAACCTCTAAAAACTAAAAGTTTTTCTCGGTTCCCATTGAAAAACATTTTTTGAAACACTTTTTAGCATTGTATTACATAAATATGGCTCGGACAATACAATAATAAAATTCATGCAGCATTATTCACTCTTGCCTTAAATCTTCTGGATAATTTCTTATGAATCAATATCTTCCCCAATTCTGTAAAAACCGGCATACTAAACATATAACTGCCGTTTAAACGGCAGATGTTTTGGAGTGACAACATGAATCAATATCGAACACACACTTGCGGACAGCTTCGGGAAGAGCATGTAGGGCAGACAGTCAAATTGTCCGGCTGGATTGATACCATCCGTGACCATGGCGGCGTAACATTTCTCGACCTTAGGGATCAATACGGCGTTACTCAAATTGTCCTGCACGAAGAATGCAAAATAAGCAAGGAAAGCGTTATTACAATTTGCGGTCAGGTAAAAAAAAGAGCTGAGGAAACTGTTAATCCAAAAATTGATACCGGAACTGTGGAGGTTCATTCCGAAACCATTGTTATCCAGAGCAAGGCTGTCCGCACTCTTCCGTTTGAAATAAGCGAATCAAAAAATACACGGGAAGAAGTCCGTTTAAAAAATCGTTTTCTGGATCTTCGTAATCCCGCAGTAAGAGATAATATTCTTCTGCGCGCGAAAGTGATTAGTCATTTGCGGGCAAAAATGCAGGAGCTCAGGTTTACAGAATTCCAAACACCGATTTTAACATCGTCTTCGCCGGAAGGCGCGCGGGATTACCTTGTGCCAAGCCGCAAGCACCATGGAAAATTTTACGCATTGCCGCAGGCTCCGCAGATTTTCAAACAGCTTTTGATGGTTTCCGGTTTTGATCGATATTTTCAGATTGCGCCCTGCTTCCGTGATGAGGATTCCCGTGCCGACCGCTCCCCTGGCGAGTTTTATCAGCTTGATTTTGAAATGTCTTTCGCAGAGCAGGAGGATGTTTTTCAGGTTGCAGAGACAGTTTTGTACGATACCTTTAAAACTTTTTCCAAAAAAGATATAAGCCCTGCGCCTTTCCGCCGGATTCCTTACAACGAAGCAATGTTAAAATATGGAACGGACAAACCTGATCTTCGTAACCCGCTGGTTATTGCAGACCTGACGCAATTTTTTGCAGACGTTGATTTCGCTCCGTTTAAAAATATTCCTGTCCGGGGCATTGTTGCTCCCGGTGCGGCGAAACAGTCCAAGTCTTTCTTTGAAAAAATGCTTGCCTTTGCTACAGAGATCGGCATGAAAGGTCTTGGTTACATTTCTGTTATTGATGCCAATGAACAGCACGGAGCTGCTCCAGCAAATCCAGCGGGTGCCGGAACCTTAAAAGGTCCTATCGTAAAGTTTCTTTCCGATGACAAACAGGCTGCGATCAAAAAAGATCTGTCTCTTCAAAATAACGATACTCTATTTTTTATCGCTGATAATCCCAAACATGTTGATAATCTTGCGGGTCAGATTCGCACTGCGCTTGGTATTCAATTAAATCTTATAAACAAAGAAAAGTTCGAGTTTTGTTTCATCGTGGATTACCCGATGTTCGGCAACAATGAAGAAACGGGAGCGATCGAATTTACACACAACCCTTTTTCGATGCCGCAGGGCGAACTTGAAGCTCTGGAAACAAAAAATCCACTGGACATTCTTGCATGGCAATATGACATTGTCTGCAACGGCGTTGAGCTTTCTTCCGGCGCAATTCGAAATCATCTGCCCGAAGTAATGTTAAAAGCGTTTGAAATAGCCGGTTACACTCAGGCTGACATCGAAAATAAATTTTCTGCGCTTTTCAATGCTTTCCATTATGGCGCTCCGCCTCATGCAGGCATGGCTCCCGGCATTGATCGTGTTGTGATGCTGCTTGCCGATGAAGAAAATATCCGTGAAGTGACTGCGTTCCCGATGAACAGTAACGCGCAGGATCTTTTAATGGAAGCTCCCTGCGAAGTTACTGAGCTGCAGCTTCGTGAAGTGCACATCAGAATAAGGCAGAAAAATTGAGGGTGAAATGGATAGAGACTACGCAAATTATGGAACGGGAAATTCCTGTTGCATGAGGAAGGTTGCTTTATGCGTAACAGAAATTGTTCGTGTGTGTGGTTAAATTCCCCGCGGAACTAAGGAGATTTTACATGAAAGATATTCAGGCTGTCTTTGGAAGTATGGTTTTTAATGATGCTGTCATGCAGGAACGCCTGCCAAAAAATATATACAATACGTTAAAAAAAACAATTTTGCAGGGGACGCATTTGGAACTGGACATTGCAAATGAAGTAGCCAATACCATGAAGGATTGGGCTATAGAAAAAGGTGCAACCCATTATTCGCATTGGTTCCAGCCAATGACAGGAACAACAGCTGAAAAACATGACAGTTTTATTTCTTCGGCAAGTTCGCTTGCAGGAGACGGCAAAGTTATTATCGAATTTTCCGGCAAAGAACTAATCCGCGGAGAGCCGGACGCATCCAGCTTTCCTTCCGGCGGACTGCGCGCTACCTTTGAAGCCAGAGGTTACACTGTTTGGGATATAACTTCGTTTGCATTTATCAAGGGCGGAATTCTTTGTATTCCCACAGCTTTTTGTTCGTATTCAGGTGAAGCATTGGACATGAAAAC
>Ga0123353_10009096_pt1 | contig 13658 bp, 10 predicted proteins | sample TergutLab28metaG_3_FD_92763 | JGI IMG/M metagenome (GOLD analysis project Ga0123353, IMG submission 92763) | Labiotermes labralis P3 segment gut microbial communities from Petit-Saut dam, French Guiana - Lab288 P3 | ecosystem: Host-associated > Arthropoda: Insects > Digestive system > Gut ... | reverse complement strand
TTGACTCTGGCAGTTCCTTACCGCATGCGACTTCTGACTCCTGACTTCTGACTTCTGACTTCTGACTACTTCCTTGCTCCAGAATGGGAAAGGGAAAAGTTGACCAATTATTTTCTGGCGAAAACCAAATTCCAGAAGCCGAATGGTTTAGCCCTTGATGAATGTCAAAACTTGGCTACAATGCCTTGTTAGACCCGAATCGGGGCAATAGAAAAGAGAGAGAATCATGTCGCAGAAAAACAACAACAGAACAAAAACCCGTCGCCGATTTCTCACCTCGGCAGTCGCTGGTGGAGCGGCGGTTGCCAATTTAGCGTTTGCATCCGGTGTGTCCGCTAACCCCTCTTCTCGTGACGAAGTTCAACGCAAGTACGAGCTGCTTGATAAAGTGCTTGAAAAGCCGATTTTGAAACGGCACCTTTTTCCTTCGCCCGTCAAGATCAAAACGCTTGAACTCTTGGAATACAATGGCACGTATTTGTGCCGGGTGCGTTCGGAAGAGGGTGCCGAAGGTCTTTCGGTTGCCCATCCTGACATGGCAACGCATGTCCCTATTTTTCTGCGAAGACTGCAATCCTTCTTCATCGGTCAGGATGCCCGGGAACTCGATCTGATGATGGAAAAGATTTTCCTGTATCGGTTTAACTTCCGTTTCAATGGTTTGCCTCTTGGGCTTCCTCTGGCGACGATTGAGTTTGCCATCGTTGATATGCTCGGAAAAATTGCGGGTAAACCGATGGCGGAATTGATCGGCGAAATCCGCAATCCGGAAATCGGGCTTTACGCAGCAACTGAATTCCGGGAGCAACCGCTGGAAGATCATTTTGCCCGCATCAAGGCGGAAGTTGCCAAGTATGATGTGAACGCCCTGAAAATTAAAGTCGGATACTCGTTTGCCGGTTCAAAGGACCTCCATGAACCCGGGCTGCCGGGAAAATCCGAAAAACTTGTACGGATGGTCAGGGAACATTACGGCGATCAGTTTGCGCTCTATGCCGACTCCAATGGATATTATGATGTCCCCGGTGCCATCAAGATGGGGCGACTACTGGAAGAATACAACTACGGCTATTTTGAAGAACCGGTACTGTACTGGCACTTTGAGGAAACGAAAAAAGTGGCAGACGCTTTGACCATTCCGATTGCTCATGGCGAACAGGATCAGAGTTACTACAACTTTCGATGGCTGCTGGCAAACGATGGTATTGGCGTTGTTGAGCCGGACACCTATTATTTCGGTGGATTTATCCGTTCGATGCGGGTTGCGCTGATGGGGCAAGCGGTGGGAAAACCTTGCGTGACTCACATGACAGGGGGCGGATTGGGCTATGTGTATAACGCTCTGTTTGTTTCTGCGTTGCCGAATCCCGTCGCGCATCATGAGTTCAAGGGATTTGAAACTCGCATCCCTTTTGAATGTCCCACTTCGCCGTTAACAATCGTGGGTGGAAAAATGAAAGCTCCGACCGGTGCTGGATTGGGTGTGAACATTGATCCCGAATTTGTTGCCAAGCACACTCCTGTGAAAAAGTGAACGGATGGCTCCGCATAGGAGCGGTCTACCAAAAAACTGACAAACAACCCTTGACCCTCTATGTACGACTTCCGCAGTGATACCGTTACCAGACCGACCGAAGCAATGCTTCGGGCAATGCAACACGTTCCCGTGGGAGACGATGTTCTCGGTGATGATCCGACAGTGCTGAAATTGCAGGAGAAAGTTGCCGACCTTCTTGGGAAGGAACAAGCTCTCTTTGTGCCTTCCGGTACCATGTCGAATTTGATTGCTATTTCGTTGCACTGCCGACCGGGTGAAGAGATGGTGTGCGACGAAAACTCGCATATTTTTATCCTTGAGCAAGCCGGTTACGCTCAAATTAACGGTGTTTGTGTTCGGACATTGCCGGGACAAAGGGGAATTTTCACCAGCGAACAACTTCGAGGGCATCTTCGCCCACCGAACATTCATTATCCAGACATCAAAGCGGTGGCGTTGGAGAATACACACAATCGAGGAGGTGGGAGTCTTTGGACACAGGAAAACATTCTTGACGTTTGCCAAGTTGCCAAAAATCATGGTTTGACGACGCATTTAGATGGCGCAAGGTTGATGAATGCGGTCGTGGCAACGGGTCTTTCCGCCCGCGAACTCGTAAAGCCATTCGACACTGTTTCCCTTTGTTTCAGCAAGGGATTGGGTTGTCCCATCGGTTCCATTTTATCGGGATCGGCGGACTGGATTCGCCACGCATTGCGACGGCGCAAGGTGCTTGGCGGCGGGATGCGTCAAGTTGGAATCCTCGCTGCCGCTGCAATTTACGCTCTGGATCATCACGTTCGGCGACTTGCGGACGATCACGAAAACGCCCGGCGACTTGCCGAAGCGATTGGTCATTTCGATCAAAAACTTGTCCGATTGAAGTATAAAAACACGGAGACCAATATGGTGTTTTTTGAAATACTGTCGGCTCGAGTGGTGAAGGCAGCGACGGAAAACGGCTTGACTCCTGCCGAGTATTTCAGTCGGATGCTTGCGGATTGTGGAGTATTCATGCTCGCCACTGCTCCGGCAACGCTCCGGGCGGTCACGCATCTTGATGTTGATGCGATTGCCGTTGGAAAAGCAGTGGAAGCGATAAAAACCTGTGTTTCCGCTTGACACTGGCGGTTAAAGGAGTAAGAACAAAGGAGTAAGGAGAAAGAATGGTGCTACCGCACCGTTTTTTCAGAGATGTTGCAACACCGCTTGCGTATTCTTACTCCCTACTCCTTACTCCTGTATTCTTCCGCCCGGAAAGGGAGATAGGAACAGTCCGCAAATTAAACCGACATTTGCGGACTGTTCCATAGTAAAACGGGGTATAAAACTTTCTGGCGAAAGCCTCAGTATCCATGAAAATTGACATGTTCCGCGCCGTGAAGTAAAATATCGGGCATCGGGTTGCTCTCTATTTGCATCTATGAACATTCACGATTATTGTGTTGATTTAGCCAATCGCGCCAAAGCGGCGTCGCTTCGGATGACCTCTGTGAGCGGTGCGCAGAAAAATGCCTGGCTGGCGCGCACAGCAGAACTCATGGGCGAGAAGAGCGAGTTTCTCCTCGCCGAAAATAAAAAGGATATTGCCGCCGCACCCGGTTTTGGATTGACCGCCGCCGAAACAGATCGGCTCCTGCTCAGTCCGCAGCGACTCGGTGAAATCGCTGTTGCTCTTCACGAGATTGCGATGTTTCCGGACCCTATTGGAAGTATCATCGAGTCGACGATTCGTCCCAACGGGATCGAAGTCCAAAAAGTCCGTGTACCGCTGGGAGTGATCTTTTTCATCTACGAATCCCGACCCAACGTCACTCCCGATGCAGCAGCGATTTGCATCAAGAGCGGTAACGCCGTGATCTTGCGCGGCGGCAAAGAAGCGATTCACTCCAACGCCGCCCTTGCCGATTTGCTGATCCGAGCCGCCGACGAGACCGGCTTGCCGAATGATGCCGTGCAACTCGTTTGCATTCCTGACCGCGAAGTCGTCGGCGAACTCCTCAAAATGCCCGAGCAAATTACCGTGACGATTCCACGCGGCGGTGAGAGTCTCATCCGGCGAGTCGCCGCCGAAGCCACGATGCCTGTCATCAAACATTTTGCGGGAAACTGCCACGTCTACATCGACCAGTTTGCCGATCCTGACATTGCCGAAAAGGTACTCATCAATTCCAAATGCCAGCGAATGGGGGTGTGCAATGCGGCGGAGTCACTCGTCATCCACGAGGCGGCAGTGCCGCTCCTGTCCCGATTGGCAAAGGCGTTGCTCGCTCGAAACATTGAACTGCGGGGTTGTGTCAAGACGTGTTCGCTCATCCCCGAAGCGATTCGGGCAACAGAGGCGGATTTCAAAGCAGAGTTTCTTCAACCGATCATTTCTGTCAAGATCGTTGATTCGCTTGCTGAAGCGATTGAACACATTAACCGGTATAGCGACGGGCATACGGAGGCAATCATCACGAAGGATGTACAGTCGGCGAGACTGTTTGCGTCGCAGATCGACAGTTCGGCGGTGATGGTGAATACCAGCACGCGGTTCAACGATGGCGGACAGTTCGGTCTCGGCGCGGAAATCGGCATCAGCACCGACAAGTTCCACGCCCGCGGTCCCTGCGGCATGAAAGAGCTGACGACGTACAAGTACATCGTCTATGGCAACGGGCAAGTGCGGGAGTAGGGGCGAAAAATCTTCCCCCCCTACTTGCCTTTCAAGAAAAACTGCCTCAGTTCGGCGGTCAGGTACAAAGACCCGGTGATACAAATCACATCTTCCGGCGTTGCTATTTTCAAGCATTGCGTCAGTGCGTCTTGACAGTCCTCGACAACGGTCACGTTGGCAATCTCCCGATCAATATCGATCGGGAATGTCACAGTATCATCAGCATCGTCCGACTGCAAACTGACCGAGGGATCCAAATAACCTTCACCATCGATTTCCTCATGCGGAATCTGCTCGGGATTCACGGCGAGGATCGACCGCAGTCCTTGCGGTGGGAACCGACGCAAATTGGAAGACTGCGTCAAAAAAATATGATGAAAGCGACCACTGATTTCGGCAAACATTCCTTCAATATCTTTTCCCTGCGAAACACCAAAAATCAACAACAGTCGTCGCTTGAAAAATACTTCCGAAACCATTTTGAGAAAGACACGAATGGACGAACGATTGTGTGCCCCGTCAAAAACAAGCGAGGGTGATTGTTGAGACAGGCGAACAATCTCCCCACGAAGCGGCAGAAAGGAGTTTTGAATTGCACTTCGAATTTTCTCGGAATCAAACTCATGGTTTCCCTGGTGCAGCAGTAAAAACGCCGAAATGGCTGCCGAGGCATTACGGATTTGGTGCCCTCCTCGCATCGAGAGCGTAATATTGTCCAGGGAAAAATTGACCGGACAGTCCTGCGAAAACGCATCATACCGAAAGGTGTATTGGGACGCTTTGGGCAAGCTGCTGTGCTGGATAAAAAAATGTTCGTTGAGAATGAAAAGTGGCGCACCGACCGATGTTGCCCTGTCCCGAATGACACCTTGCGGTTCGGGATGCAGCACCGTGGTGACGACAGGAACATCGGGCTTGATGATGCCCCCTTTTTCTGTGGCGATGGCGGTGAGCGTGTGCCCCAGTTGCAACACATGATCGTAACTGATACTGGTAATGACGGAGACATCGGGATGACAAATATTGGTGGCATCGAGTCGTCCGCCAAGACCCACTTCCAAAATCGCCACATCGACCTCTTTTTGAGCAAAATAGACGAACGCCAGGAGGGTGAGTAGCTCGAAGTAGGTTAACGTTTTGAGCATCTCCGGCTCAATGTTTTCATACACGTAAAAGAACAACTCGGCGAATTCATCGGGGGGGCACGCGACACCGTCGATGGTCAAACGTTCCAGAAAGGAATGGATATGTGGCGACGTATAACGTCCGACTCGCCAGCCTTCCTGGAGAAGCAGAGATTCCAGCATGACACACGTCGAACCTTTCCCTTTGGTCCCGGCGACATGCACTGTCCGATAGGCTCTTTCGGGATTGCCCAGTGCGGCGAGGAGGTGCTGCAAGGTGTCCAGCCGATCTTCCATGACCTGCGAAGTAAAACTTTGCACGTGTTCGAGGTTGATTCGGTCATTGAGCAATTGGACCGCATTTTCAAAGGAGTGGACGATCATTTCCCTGTCATTGCTGCGACAGACATGCTGTGTCCATCGGCAGTACCATCCATTATACCGTAAACCTGGGACAAATTGTTGTTTTTTCTGCTGAAGACCGCCGTTTTTTTTTTTGCGCTCACTTCACCGGTATTCCGTTCAGAGCAGAGCCCAGTCCGTCGACAAGTTCCGTTTTCCATCCCACCAGCGTATTTCCGTCATTCCCGCCTACGCGGGAATGACGAAAAAACGGCTTTGCAGTTCGCCTAACCATCCCCCCTGTACAAAAAAACCGGGTAGGGGTAAATTTTAGTGGATTGAAAACGTTACCGTTTTTTACCCTAACAATAGAAAAAAACTCCCATGACTCAACCCGGCTACAATCCTTTCGCCGTTGCTCAGCAACAGATCGATACTGCCGCCGCCGCGCTCAAATTGGATGCGGCAACACACGCCTTTCTCCGCGAACCGCAGCATGAGCTTGCCGTCTCCTTTCCCGTGAAAATGGACAATGGCACGACGCAAGTCTTTCGCGGCTTTCGCATTCAGTACAACACCGCTCGCGGTCCGGCGAAGGGGGGGATTCGCTGGCATCCCGACGAAACCGTCGATACCGTCCGTGCGCTCGCCTGCTGGATGACGTGGAAAACGGCAGCACTCGACCTTCCGCTCGGCGGCGGCAAAGGGGGCGTGGTCTGCGATCCGCTGAAACTTTCGGAAGGGGAAAAGGAGCGAGTCGCTCGCGGATACACCAGAGCCATCGGGCACAACATCGACCCGTGGCTCGACGTGCCCGCACCCGATGTTGGCACGACGGGACAAATCATGGCGTGGATGCTCGACGAGTACGAGACAATGGTGCATCGTCGGTTGCCGGGGGTTATCACGGGGAAATTGGTCGGAATGGGGGGGAGTCTGGGACGCAGCGAAGCGACGGCACGCGGCGGATGGTATGTTGCCCGTGAAGCGGCGAACGCCTTCAACATGCCACTCAATGGCAAAACGATGGTGATTCAGGGGTTCGGCAATGTCGGTTCTTATGCTGCGTTGCTTGGCGACGAAATGTTCGGAATGAAACTCGTTGCTGTCAGCGATGTGAACGGAGCAGTGCGGTCTCCCAAGGGAATCGACGTGAAGGCATTGTTCGAGCATTACGAAAAGAACAAAACGCTCATTGGCTGTCCCGGCACGGAAGAGATACCGCGTGAAGAGTTACTGTTGCAAGAGTGTGATCTGCTGATTCCGGCGGCGTTGGAAGGGGTGATTACCGAAAAGAACGTGGGGCAGATCAAGACCAAAATGATCCTGGAACTGGCGAATGGTCCGACCACACCCGAAGCGGACAAGATTCTCTATGAGCGAAAGATTCCCGTCATCCCGGACTTCCTTGCCAATGCGGGTGGCGTGACGGTTTCGTACTTCGAGCAAGTTCAAAATTGCTACAATTACTATTGGGACTTGGAAACGGTCAGGTCGAGTTTGGACACGAAGATGACGCAGGCGTGCAAAGAGATTTTCGATCGCGCGTTGCGAGAGAAGACTCCGGTGCGCAATGCGGCGTATTGCGTGTCGATTGCGAGAGTCGCCGAGGCGTGTAAACTCCGCGGCTGGGTGTGAGTATTCTGTAGGGGCAGGGCTTGTCCCTGCCCGCTTGTCGGTTGCACCCACGGGCGACCACAAGGGTACGCCCCTACCGCTTGCGTATTCTAACTCCTAACTTCTAACTCCTAACTTCTTTCTTCCGGCAAATTGCCCAAGTTAACACGCGAGAGAACGTAGGCGGGTGGAACAATTTTAGAAACCAGCAATAGAAAGTGTGGTTAAATGTGTTATAATGTTTACTCTTTTCAACAACACAATACCAAAATGAAAGATAATTACCGAAGTCGGAAGCCGCAACGCGGCGGTTTTACGTTGATCGAAGTGATGATCGTACTCTTCATCATCGTGATGATTATGGGAACAGCCGTTGTTGCTGTTCAAGGGCAAAGAAACAAGGCACAAAGACAGACAGCTCTTGCCTACGTTAAAATGCTTGCAAATGCGGTGGATCGTTACGATGTTGATACCGGACGATTGCCGACCACCGCTGAGGGGCTTGCAGCGTTGGTTACCTGCCCCCCCGGTGTCTCGGAAGGAAAATGGGGCGGTCCTTACATAAAGGATAGTGCGACTTCTGTTGATCCATGGGGTAACGAGTATCAATACGTTTCTCCGGGGAAGCATGGAACTTTCGATGTTTGGTCCTACGGTCCCGATGGGATGGACGGTACAGACGATGACATCGGAAATTGGAAGAATGACCTCTGATTCGTTCAAAACGTCAGAGGATGAGTTAGCGCAACGGCTTCCTGTGGCTTTGGCGGCGAAGGAACCAGACGACGGATCACTTCGCCGAGAAGCCGTTCGATCCCTTCGCCCGTTAAGGCACTCACTGGAAGACCGCCCGTCGGTAACGCGCGGTACTCCGCACTTGACGGTGGCATTTCCCGTTCTTGTCGGCTACCGCCGACGCAGCCGTTCGGCGAACGGCTGCCTACCTTTTCTGCTGCCGTCTCACTCGCTAAATCAATCTTATTCCAACAGATCAACACATTGTCACTCGTCGGGCAAGGCGGTTGTTGCGATTCTGCGATGGTCGAATCAATCACCCAGACGACCAAATCGGCATCCGCCATTGAGCCAAGTGACCGGTCGATTCCTTGCAATTCCAATTCGTCGTCGGTCGTGCGAAAACCGGCGGTGTCAAAAAAGGTGACCGGAAAACCATCGAGTGCCGTTTGCCCGCTCACGACATCGCGTGTCGTCCCCGGCGCATCGTAAACGAGGCTGCGCTGAAAACCGAGAATTGCATTGAGCAAACTGCTCTTGCCCGCATTGCTCGCTCCCGCCAGCACCACGCGAAACGGTTCCACGAGATGCTTTCCCAATGAGGCAAGTTCTTGCAATCGGACAAGTCGCCGAAGACGTTCTGACTCGCAGGAGAGTTGTTCGATGGCGGCGATTTCACGTTCGTAGGCACCGTGAAATTGATCGAGCAGGATTTGCGCTGTCCGCTCTGTCGGGGCGTAGGGCAAGAGCCGCAGTGCCAAGTCCCGCTGCGACGTGCCGGCAGTAAAATGGTCTTGCCAAGTTTTGAGCACCGCCCCGCTTTGCACAAACAACGTTTCGATTGCCGACGCAATCTGCTCACCGCCGTGAACGTGAATCTCGATGCCGCCTTCCGTACAATGCACAACGGCTTCTTCGCAATCTCCGTTTGCCAAGAGTTGCAATCGCCCCCACGTTGGATGTTCGCGAGTCGGTTTTCTGCCTTGCCAGTATTGCAGAAGAGTCTCGCTGGCATGTTCGCCGCAGAGCAGAAAAGAGGCAACAGCTCCGCGTCCGGGGGGCGTAAGGCGAATGATTGTGAGGAGTGGCATCTGTCAACCTTTGTCGAACTGGAAATCCGCCGGAACATAGAGGAGCCGTGCGCAAGAACTACAAACAATCGGTTTTTTGGCAAGAATCTGTGCCAGTGAGTTGACCGGGATTTGGTGATTGCAACCGCCGCAATATTTTTGTTGCTCCACAACAGCCAGAGCGTTGGCTCCGCCAACACTACGAACTAGCCGTTTATACACCTCCCGAAATTCTTTCGGCAGTTTGACTTCTTCCGTTTGGAGTTGTTGGTTATAATCTGCGATTTCCGATTCAATGTGAGGTTTTTCGGAAAAGAACTTTTTCTTGGTGGTGTCGTAAAGTTCCTGAGCCTTTTTCAGATCAGCTTCGGCGGGAAGAAAATTCGGAGCAAATCTTTCCGCCTTGTCCATGGCTTCAAGAGCCTCATCATCCAGAACGTTCCGCGCTGCCTCGTCCGCCTGAATTTGCATTTGCAACGCCTGATACTCCTTGTTCGTTTTTGCCTCCTGCAACTGCAATTTTCGTTTGATGATTGCCTGATCGTGTGCGGCGACTTCCTGTTCTTTTTTCTTCGCAGCGGCAACCAGCAAGCCATGTTCCGCCCGAATTTTCTCCAGTTTCTCCGTACATTTTTGGATGTTCCCCGCCTGGGTTTTCAGCAACAACGGACCCCGCCGTAGCCGACCATTAAGATCATCAAGCCGAGTTTGAATAAGATGAATGTGTTCCAGTACGTCCCGCGTTCCGTCAGTCACTGTCATAGTTGTTATGCAACGCCCTTGTTTCCACAAAAACGACGGGACAATTGTACCACGTTCAAGCCGCGAGGCAAGAGAGAGTGTCCCGCACATCTCGGCGGATTCTTCCAAGCCAGATAATCAAGGGCGGGGGTATACCGAAGCCGGTTGAAAATTCCACAAGCCAAATGTTTTAGCCCGACAACGAGAGACCCGACGCAACCCGAGGCGGCTGCGCGAGGGCGCATGCGAAAAATAATCCGCTTCGGGTCTATCTTTCCGGTCGCGGCAGTTTGGGAACAGCAGTGGGTCTGGCATTTCCCGAAGAATGCGACTCGACAGATTTCGGAGCACTTAATTGACAGACATCTTCAGCCTGAACCCACTCATAAAGAGGCGAATCATAGAAATGATCCATCTTCCAATCCGCCGGTGCTCTCGACGGCAATGACGATGACGATGGCGACGGCGGCTGCGACATTGCAAAATCAGAAGCAACCTTCGGCAGTTCACGTTGCTGACTGGCTAACGGGATCGGTTGATTGCGCCGGGCAAAACGCATCGCAACACGATCCACCACGTCGCAAAAACCCACACAAACGTCCTGCCGAATCGTCGAAAGTTCTTCCGCCGAGTTTTTCAGAGCGGCAGTATTGTGGGATGCAGCTTTGGAAACTTGACTGATAAAGGAGACCGTCACTTCCAAATTGCTATCCGCCACCTTGGCAATGGAGGTATAAAAGAGTTTTGCCAGAACGTCCGCTCCGACATTGTTGATTTGAACGAATGAATCCAGATCGCAAACGATCATCGGCTCGTTCGTGTTGTCCCTCACAAATTGGGTCTGCAACACCAAAATCACCTCCCCCTGATAAGGTTTGGCGATCAGCGGACCCCGGTATTCCCCCTTGGCATAGACGATACAAAGGTCATTGGTGCGGTACAAGACTTCGACGGTTGCCACTGTGCCAGTTGTTTCTTTGAGAACGAAGTGATTTTCCTTGACTTCGCGGAGCGACAGTTGCGTGGCTCCCCACTGTTCCCAAAAACCAATGACCACATCGGGATGCCTGAGCAAAAAGTGATAAATTTCGGGATCGGCGTAGACCGTCTGCTGTGGCAACCGACGAAAGAGAGGAGCACTGGACGTGACTCGCTTGATTTTGGCTTGGGCGGCAGGGGAAAGTTCGTTCCAAGGGATTTTTTTGAGAGAAGCCTGCATTTCCTGCATCACAACTTGGGCAGAATTGGCGGGGGATCGCGTTTCACGGTCGTTCCGAGATTGCCGACTGGCGAGTTGAGCGCAACTTTCCGAACAACACCAGGCAGTCAGCAAGAAAGCAGCGCATAGAATCAGCGAAATTTGTCGGACAAAATGGGGAAACACGGGTTTTGGGGGATTTGGTGAAGCAGCGAAGCCTGTTTTTGGTTGGCAAAAGGCTCTGATACCCTGTAATCGACCAAAAAGGGGAGTACCGCCAAAAAATTACCCACCTCCCGGTTTTTCCCGAAATATGGGAAAAATATACTTCTTTGTTATACCGTACCCTGCCACCAATGGGTCGTTTTTTGAAACCGCAATTGAGAGAGGGCAGACAGCAGACGGCAGCAGACGCAGGCGGTGCGGTGGTAACTCTGCTGCTGTCTGCCGTCTACTTCCCGGTGGGAACAAAGCAAAAATGACCCATTTGTACCCATTTGAAGTTTATCTCATTTCTCCCGCATTGTCAAATGATCTTTTTCCGGCTACAATGTCTGCATACAGTTACTCGCATTTTATTTTAGCGTGATGATGAACCTTTCGGAACACATTCGGTCGATTCCTGATTTTCCCAAACCGGGTATCTTGTTTTACGATATTACGACACTGATTCAGCGTGCCGACACCTTTCGAGAAACGGTCAGGCAACTCGCCGAGGCGGTCAAGGAATGGGGGCAGATTGATCTCATTGCTGCTCCCGAGGCTCGGGGGTTTATCTTTGCCGCTCCGCTTGCCATTGAACTCGGAGTCGGTCTCATTCCGATTCGCAAACCGGAAAAACTGCCCTTCACGACGATCTCAAAATCGTACGCATTGGAATACGGGACAAACACCATCCAGATTCACAGTGATGCTATTCGTCCAGGCAATCGTGTCTTATTGCTGGATGATTTATTGGCAACGGGGGGCACCATGGAAGCAAGTCGCCAACTGATCGAAGAACTTGGCGGGAAGGTCGTGGGAGCGGCTTTTGTCATCGAACTGCTTGCTCTCAAAGGACGGGAAAAAATTGCGACATCGAATATCAAATCGTTGCTGCAATTTGAATACTGCTAATACACCGTTTCTCAATTGGTATTGCTTTTGTTTCGCACGGAGGCATGGAGGAATCGATTGGCATGTTCGACTCCTCCGTGAACCCCGTGCCTCCGTGAGAGCAAAAAATATGCAATGGTATTTGTGAAATGGTGTACTGGGCTTACGCCAGAAATTTTATGCCCAGCGAGAGCCTCGGTTCGATGCCCCATCGGACTGCTTGACATGTTGGATTCTTTTGGGACAATGAGGGACTTGGCGTTCTTGCGGCTGCGGGAATGCGAGGAGATGTCCGCTTCAATGAGCCTTCCCCCAAACTATCCTCTGATCGAAGGGTTTTGGATCAGAAATTACAGAGTCTTTCGGCAGATTGCGATTGGATCCAGTTTCCAGCAATCAGTCGTCATGGATTTTGAGGGGGATATTGTGCCATACGAACTCACTCCGCTCACCATTTTCGTCGGTGATACCGGAACGGGAAAAAGTACCATTCTCGACGCTTTTGCGTTCCTTGCGGATTGTATCAATTACGGCATCCATGACGCACTCACCCATCGTGGCGGCTTCGACTCGGTCTATCACTTCGGCGGGACAGGTCCCATTTCCATTGGGATTGTCTATCGTCCGTGCGCCGAACAGCGATCACTGACTTACGTTCTCAATATTGATCGGAATCCAACAACGCGGAATATTGTCGTTGACACGGAAGCGATCATTTATCGCGATCATCTGCCGGGCAGTCAGCCACGTCCGATTCTGCTCTTTCGAAACGGAGACCAACGGACCCGGCTGATTCAGCCCCTGGTCAACATCAGCGGCTCCGCACTCGATCAAGTCAAACGGACCGATGCCACGCACCTCGGACTGACCTCATTGGCTCAATTTGAAGATTTGCCGGACATTCCGCCATTCAAACGCCATCTGGACAAATTTTTCATTTCGTGCTATGTTTCCAGCAATGCTGCTGCGCTCTCTCCTCCAAAATTCAAGTTGCCCTCCGCCGGCAATCTTGCCACAGACCTCAAACGACTCAAAGAGAAGCACCCTTTCGAATTCAACAACATTCTCGACGTAATAGCAAAAAGGATGCCGGGGATCAAAACCATCAACTTTGAAGTCGTGGAAACGGGGCGATCCGTACTGTCGTTCAAAGCAACGGGGCATGAGGGCGTTGTTTATCCGACCCAGTTGGGCGAGGGCAGCTTGCGGCTGCTCTCCCATTTGCTGTTGTTTGAAGACCCGATTCCGACACCGCTCTTGGGGATCGAAGAACCCGCCGCTTTTATGGGTACTTCTCAAATTGTGACATTCACAAAGCTGATTCAGCATCACATTCGTGAGCTGGGCGGAACGCAGTTTTTTGCAACAACAAACAACAATATTTTGATTGACCATGTGGACCCAACCGAGGTTTGGTTTCTGATGCGGGACGATAACGGAACGATTGGTGCCTCACGTGGACTCGACGAATTGCAATTTCTTGGGATTGATTTGAATTCGGTAGGACCCTTTTGGTACTCGGAGCATATCTACTGCGATC
>Ga0123353_10009095_pt1 | contig 13658 bp, 12 predicted proteins | sample TergutLab28metaG_3_FD_92763 | JGI IMG/M metagenome (GOLD analysis project Ga0123353, IMG submission 92763) | Labiotermes labralis P3 segment gut microbial communities from Petit-Saut dam, French Guiana - Lab288 P3 | ecosystem: Host-associated > Arthropoda: Insects > Digestive system > Gut ... | reverse complement strand
TTACTCCATGGTGCACAGTCCTTCTTGAGAAGCTAACTGGTTTGCAGCTAGTCAAGAAATTCCCTGCATTTCACGGAACCCGAAGGTTCATTACCGCACACACAAGCGTCCGCCACCTGTCTCTATCCTGGGCCCGCCCAATCCAGTCCATATACCCACATCCCACCTCCTGGAGATCCATCCTAATATTATCCACCCATCTATGCCTAGGTCTGCCCAGTGGTCTCTTTCCCTCCGGTTTCCCCACCAAGACCCTATACAGCCCCCTCTCCTCACCCATATGCACCACATGCCCAGCCCATCTCATTCTTCTCCATTTTATCACCTGCACAATATTGGGTGAGGAGTACAAATCATTTAGCTCCTCATTATGCAATCTCCTCCATTCCCCCGTTACCTCGTCCTTCCTAGGTCCAAATATTCTCCTCAACACCATATTCTCAAACACCCTCAGCTTCCTATCCTCCCTCAATGTCAGCAACCAAGTTTCACACCCATACAAAACAATAGGCAAAATTATAGTTCTATATATCTTAATCTTTAAATTTTTGGATAGCAAACTAGAAGTCAAAAGATTCTGCACTGAATGATAGCACGCATTTCCTGACTTCAATTTGCTCTTCATTTCTTCCAGAATCACAAAGACCATCAGTCAGTATAATCAATTTCCTGATTTCAGTATACCCCAGATGTGAAGCAGGAATCCTGACCACCATACACAATACATTCTTGTACTATGTGCACAGGAGAAGATGAACTTCTGTCAGAACCTCACAGAACTATAATTATAAAATCTTACATACTCTATTTACCTGTATATTAGATGAAAATATTGTCCTAACTCATCACATAAAAAGTGGGGGTAGGGAAGGCACATTATAATCAAACACAAAGTTAAGCAAATTCTATAACTTCATGAAAATGTAAGACAGAGAACAGGTCATCTTATACCTTGGGTTAATACGGTTTTTGCTAATAATAACTAAGGATGAAAATTTTTATAAATCATGACTGAATCAGAGAACCTCATACAAAAATCGCATTATGTAATTTAAATGCCCCACTGATTTAACTGGGGCCAGGATAGTCAGTATAGCAACTTGCTACACAACCCATGAAGGCAAGATTTTCCATACACATCCCGACCAACCCCCATGCTCACCGAGCCTCTTGTTCAATGTATAACAGGCCTCATGTCTGGGAGGTAAAGTGGCCAGGGAATGTTGTAGACCATTAAAAAAAAAAAAATAAGCAAAGTCATAACTCTATACCAGTGGCGTGTACCCATCTTCATCCTGACTAAGGGCATCAACCTCTGTCTCCAACAAAAGAGAAGAGTTCTCAGCACGCCAGTGCAGCATGGCACACACCAACCTGAGGAAGGAAATTTAATAGTCATATAATAAGTGACTGTGTTACCACATGAATGCTGCTGCATACACCAGTCAATACACAAATAACAGGCAATCATAGCTGTAAGTGCTAAAAATTAAATTAAATTTTTACAAAACACTTGACTATAAACTTCTATTGTACTATCCATGTCACAAAAGGAAGGAAGAAATTAACCCTTTCATGTACATGACATTAACTTCAGTAGTGCATGTATATATGTTAACATTATGTTATCTGTCTTCAGCTAAGACACATGTATTTACGTTACCTTACGTGCTGCTATTGTTAGTCATTGCACACAATTATTTTTACATTTTCTTTGTATTTTACAGCCCACAATTTATAATTTAAACATTTCAAATTTTAGTCACTGGAACCAACAATTACAAACTCAAAATGAGGCTAAAATGAAATTACTGAAAAAATAAATTCTGAAATTGTGGTTATTAATCAATTACTTCAAAACCCCTGTAACACAATATAAAACAATATAAACAATAAAAAACACAATTTTGACAGTTATTCTGGATAGTTTTAAAACATGGTCTCTTAGCTTGAAGAAAGAACGCATTATAATATTTGAAAACAAAATGTTGGGGGGAATATCTGAACCCAAGAAGAAATAAGTATGCATTCAGTTGAACATTATGACATGCTGAGAAACTTAACAGGTTATAAACATCGTCTACTATGGTCAGAAAAGTTAAATCAAGGAGAATGTTATGGATTGGCATTTGCTAGTACAAGAGAAAAACAAGAAATGCACACAGTACTTTTATGGGAAATGTCTTGGAAACCGGTCACTAGGGTGATACAGAAGGAGATGAGTGGGTAATATTAAGACAGATATTTTAATTGCTTACTCTGTGCATTTTAACCAACTTATTGATAAAAGACTATACTACTGTGTATGTTGAATGTGCATTTAGTTGGGTTACCAAAAGAAAATAAATTAACATAGATCTTAAGGAAAGAGGCTCTGGGAATAACAGTCGCATGTCATTGGTTCAGGATGGTGATCAACTGTAGGCTTTCATATTTGTGGTACTGACTTCTGAGCTTAGTCATACATACACAAACACAAATCAACCAGCAACATTTCCTGAAGCCAAGGCTACACACGTGAATCTTTGCAAATTCCGTAATTACGAATGTAACTATACAATTGTAACAAAATTCTTGTACTGGTCTGAAAAAAATGTACGCAGTTATTTACTAATATCATTATACAGACAGCAGGTCAGTTTGGACAAAGTGGTTCTACCTTGAATACCCCAGTGAAGCAGCCAAATGAAGCAGCGTCATCCCTCTGTGGCTCAAAAACCATGACGGATTAACCTCCTCCCCTGACCTCCAAGCTCTGCTGGTCATATGCTGGCAATAACTTACTAGCCGATCTTCGAAGTTACTTTGATTGAACAACACAGAACCTTCTACCTGAAATACAGAAAGTATGTTTTTGCATTTTCATTATTAGAAAGTAGTTTTCTCATAGGTACTCCTGTTTTATTTAATTTTAAATTAAATGCCACACCCCTCTATTGATAGTTTGCAACAACATGTAAACTGCCAACTATTAAGTCACCAAAAAGTAAATAACTTGGATCTTCATCAGCAACAAGAAACCTAAACCTCACATGAAATAAGTTACACGTCTGTCACAGGTATGATATGAAATGTACAATATAAAAGAACATGCACAAAGAGTTACAAGTACTTCATGGTTCCTCAAGTTTGTATATACAGTATAACATCTCTGTAGACATGTATTAAATAACATAATGAAGTAACTGTTTAGCTTATTATTAAAGATCAGAGAAAAGAAGGTTACCATCTGATTAATTTTATACTTATTTTACAGTATATAGGCAATGGTTTAAGTGAATTTAGCACAATACAATTGGGCTATAAAAGTACATAAACAACTTGTTACAAATATTTGAATAAAGGTTGATCAACTAGATGACACTTGCTTTATTATCTACTGCTCAACATGTTTCAGACGTTAATATGTCCATCTTCAGGAGCTTGTGACTACTTGCTGCGTTGTGTAGGCTGACTTGAGGCGTGCTGGTGTTATGTAGCGGGAGTGGTTGTTGGTGATGTGGTATCCGAGTGCAGGCTGAACCAGTGGTTCAGCCTGCACTCGGATACCACATCACCAACAGACAATCCCACTACATAACACCAGCACGCCTCAAGTCAGCCTACACAACACAACAAGTAGTCGCAAGCTCCTGAAGATGGACATATTAACGTCTGAAACATGCTGAGCAGTAGATAATAAAGCAAGTGTCATCTAGTTGATCAACCTTTATTCAAATTATTCAAATATCAAGATGATGCATGGTCCAATACGCATCAAGATTCAACTTGTTACAAAGTTTTAAGCTGATAAACATCAGACTGTCAGTAACTAGAAAATAACCAGCAAATGCAAGAGTCTAATTTATTCCTTATCACTTTAAGGTTGCAACCTCATCAGACTATTACCCTGACAAGGATACTACACAAGACACAGAAACTGGATAACATGAGTATTACACAAACAAGTAATAAGACACTCACTAATTCTGAGCCATCAGGCTCCTGCTTTATCTGCAGCCGGTCATCCATCGCCTCCAATCGCTGAAGGAGAGTGAATTTCAACAGATTGTCACTGCTACTTCGCTCAAGTTTAGGCTCACAGGCAGATGCTCGGTCCTCTCTTGATGGTTTCTTGTACTCAAATATCACCGAGTTGGATATGACAAAACCCTCACAAGCAACCTGAAGTGAAGCCAATCCAACCTCATGTGCTGCAAACAGGAAATTAATTTATACCATTTACTGTTACGCTCATGACTATGCCCAAAGAATAATGAGGTAAAAAGACATTATGTAATGCCTGTTCATCATCAAGGGAGATGGAAGACAAAGGACCAGTAATTAATTCCAGAGCTCCACTCAAGCCACTCACAATATTTTACAGTATTATGTGAACAGTGCAAAGTATTTTCACTTTCATGGGAAATTAATACTAGCTAAACTCTTCAGTGTTTTCACTTTCATTAGAGATTAACCCTTATCCTGCTAACGTGGAGAATAGGATGAGCTCCTAATAATGCTAGCAAATGGCATATGGGATTTAACTTGGTGTTTAAAAGGTTAATAATGGCTAAATTCTGCTGCCTGAGACACAAAAGAAAAGACAATCACATACAGAAAGAGTAATTCCAAACCAGGAAGTAGCACAATGAGGACAAGTAATATGTGACTGAATCTTCATCCAGCAACATTACTCTTCAAACCACCCTCAACTCAAGCATTATTACATGTACAAGTTTTCTATGAATCTGAAATTACTCTCAGCAGTGGATAAGATCACCGACATCTGGAGCTACCAAGAGTCCAGAGTATCTGCAAGGACTCATTTGATGAAACAGCCTCTCCACTGTGCACAACAATTTGACATCTGTAGAAACCATGATCATACAATAATACAATCCAAATGGAATACACACAAACGATCTAAAACCAAAGTAAAGTCATCCCAAGATGGATGACTATAATATGGCTGAATGTGCTCACGCTACACAAACTACGGACAACGACATGCAGTGCAGATACAAGCGCAGCTGTTGTACGTGACAGTATGTAGCAGTGGCAACAGTATTAGTGACACTGTTTCAGCAACAAAAGTTTTCCTTTACCAATTATTCTTGGGCCATCAGCCACATCAGTGAAGGACCAAAAAACCTATGTTTCAGAGGCCTCCTCTGTCCTGATCTACAGGGTTGATGTAGTGAAAACCCATAATGGTGACAGGGCTGGTCACCAAAATGTTGACTTTAATCAATCACTGATGTGGCCGATAGGCCAGAAATCACTGAGTCCATGTGTTCACTGCACAAGTTTCAGATCTTATGAAATAATTACTGTTCACAAATTACATGATGTATAGAAAAGACAGGTTATGTTTTGTTACAATGACAACAAGCTGTCGATTGTATAAGCCAAGGCAGGCAAACTTCAACCCACATGAGGGCCACGCATTTTCTTAAGGAACTACTTGTGGGCAGCACATGTGGAGATATATATATACATATATATATTTGGATTTGGGGGGGGGGGGGGCTGAATTAACTACAGGACCATTATTTACAAACACTAAATCATGCTATAAGCACAGGTGAATGCCAAGGTAGTAGGCCATACCAGACTCAGTAAAACACAAAGAATGTTTGGTTTATTCTGGGCTGTCTTGAAGTGACAACTTACAGTTTCTAAACATTTTCTCCATTAATCAAGTTGCAGTATTATGTTCTGTAGACCTATTATATTATGTTTGTTACATTATATTACTGAAAATATTCAGGTGATCAAAGGCCACAAACGCTTTCCTCAAGGGCCGCATGTTGGCCACCCCTGGTGTGAACAATGTAAATGTGAACAGTGCTACATGTTTACAGAATATCCCTGTGAACACAAAAAGACCAAACTTAGGTTCCAATACCTGGGCAATAACATCTGAGCACCCCACTTTGTACCAATGTTGTCGGCACAGGAAATGTGTCAAACAGCACTGTGTATGGAGAAGTAGTAGAATACCATGGACCAGTCACAAGCACCTTCACGCCACCCTGCAGAATATGACAAGAAACTAACTTAGAAACAAAAGAACCAGAAGTACATACACAATGGCCAGAAGCAGGATTTTAGGCCAATCACGAAATATTTAGAACAAGTAAGATAAATAGTCTTACTGCATTATGGAGGTGCAGGACTGGGACAGAAGGCAAGTTAAATCACAAAAATTTGAGTCTTCTAGGGTGTTACACCATGTCAATTGGTAAACAGTTACCAATGTTTCGAACGGTCACACTGTCTTCATCCTCAGAGTCATGCAGCTCAAGAAGAATGCTTTCAATCCTTCACCACTTTGGTAACTACAACTGTATCTAGACATTGTAACATTTCACAAGATTTGAACCTTCAACAACACCACTCAGAAAACATAAAAGTTCACATAAATCCAACAGGACTTCCAAGATGTAAGATTCTCAAAGCAGTGCTGACAAGATTCAAAATTTCTGGGAAATGAAGATATGTGGATTGATAAATATTTAGTAATGTTTCACAACAGATTGCTGCCTCCATGTTCAGGGTCAGAGAAGTTCACTTGGACTTCTTGGGCACTAAAAGCTGAGGCAGAAAGATCCTCTGAAACATCAATAACCATTTGCTAATTAACACATCGTCATATCCCTGAAGACATAAATCTCTAACATATGCGAGTTCACATCAATCAGCAAACTGCAGCTCCACTCTTCTGATCATCACTTCAATGTCACTGTCATCTCACAATGAATGTAAAATGTAAATCAGTTCAACAAGGTGACCTCACATAAAATGTGGAATTCCATCTTAAACTTTAACAGGCAAGCAGAGGCCAAAATGGTCAAACGACACCTCAAGGCAACAAGGTACACAAATAAATACACTCACCTTATTACAAACACAATAATCAATAACAACAAATTGACGCTCAAGGTGTTATTACCCCTCTCATTACTGATCACACGCATGCAGAGACCATTCTTATATACTATTAAGGCTGCCATCCCATGGTCATGATTTAAACATTTATGTTGAATGTACAAGGTAATAGGCTGCCATCCCATGTTCATGATTTAAACATTTATGTTGAATGTACGAGGTAATAGGCTGCCATCCCATGGTCATGATTTAAACATTTATGTTGAATGTACAAGGTAATGACAGTTTTGAGCCTTCAAAGCATTATAATTGAGAATCTGTGTCTTCTGGGACATAATACTGTGTCCCTGGGCAGTCAGTTCCCAGTGTTTCGAAGGCACAAGGATCCTTAAAAACAATGGACACCAATTACCCTGTGACAAGTCACATCTCAAAAGAACGGAACAATAAAAGCAATGATACATTTCTCTCTAATAGAGATAGTTATTATTCATAGTTCATTTAAGCACTGGTGCTGTATATTCTAGCACCAAGGGGCACCCCTTGCGTGGGGAAAAAGGGCCAACAAACAGAATACTAAAATTTGTTGTGACTTCCTTTGGGGTGAATTCTGTTGTACTGACAGAAGGCAGCATTATGAATCCTTGTTTGAGATATGGGAGTAACTTTGTTAATAATTAGAGAGGCCCCAATTATGAAATTGCAAGATGTGCCCATGATTATCGAGTCACAGAGGGAACTCCTAAGCAGTTATCTGTGCCACTGGTGATGATAAATTTCTGATAAAGACATTTCTTATCCCTAATTCAAATTACGAAGTGACAGTGTACTTGGCAAGCACCTCATTTCACACACCTCAGGGTATGCCCATTCCGGTGAGTAGTCAGTAATGTTGGCTGTGCCCTCTCGGTAGTCCATTCTTGTCGATGCTTGCTCATTCTCCTTTTCCACAGATGATGTGGTTATGACAGACTCCCCTCCTTGATTTGAAGGTGGTTCAGGAGTGCTCTGATTCATTCCTGTGTTGTCAGAATTGTTACTTCTTGTTGCTGTTGTTGTTGATACTGCTGCTGCTGTTGTCGATGTTGATGTATTGCTTTCTGCAGAAGATTCAAGAATCTCCAGCTCTGGGAAGTCTCCCAGCATGTCAAATGCATCAAGATTGACAAATACATCATCATCCACCTTGAATAAAAAATAAATTGTCATAAAGACTGTGACATTTTCATATACTGTGCAATCAAGCAGATCTCTTGAGATATCCATCATTTGAATAGTCCATAATGCAGTATCTTGTACATTGCCTGGACTTGTTGATACAACTTTATGGCTCTGAGTATCAGTTACTTGATTTTTAACAGTAATGTTCAGAAATAAAAGCTGAATCTACAAAAATGTTACTGTTACATGTGATTTACTAATGACCTTAGCTGCACAGACCTTGGTATTTCTTTGCTCCTTCATAAAATACTGTCTTCAGACAATAAACACAGTCAGCACAGGAGTTACCATAAACAAGACAAGACCTATCTGATAACAGCCGGGAAGAAAAAGGTGAAATTAACATCCCATCAATTACATTCTCCAATACTATAAATCTGAAGCAGATATCCTCAGGCCACTTTTACTGGTTTGTTCCTCTCCATCAAAAGAGCCAGTAACAAACTTCCCTGCACTGTATGTTAACCAAAGGTCCAATACCATCTTCACAAAGACCCACAACTTTTCTCTGTTTTAAATTACTTTCTGAACAAGGTGCAAACTCAGCCACAAAAATGCATTTACAATTGGATTAAGAGAACTACACAGACCTATTTTACTATGGGACCACCTACCTTGGTACACAGGTTAAAAAAACAAAAGTTTTTATTATAATTTCCGATCACCTCAAACCTATAATTTATGGATATCTTATATTAACACTCTGATGCAAACAAATGCAACATTACACTACCTGCTTCTGTTTTTATACAATATTTCTAGTGTCAGTACATTTTAAATTGGCAAAGGAAGTTCTTAAACAAAGCAAATGGGGCAGGATTAATTGCTTCTCTTTCTCTGCAAATACAACCTTCGAATTTTAAGCCTCACTACTTCCTAAACACCAACAAGTACATGTTTCATAACAAATTTTCAGACACATCATACCAAATTTTTTTTTTAGAACCGCAATTACTATGAATCCGTCAGCACGATGACATAAATCCAATATTTCACAGAATCAACAAAAGGATATTTCAACTGACAAAACCTGTCTATTATAAAACAAGGTATGCATATGTTTCACCTTTCTATCAAACCTACACAAGCCCAAACAGAAAAACTTTAAAATACGCAGCAAATATTTACTTAATGACAATGCCGTGACATATTTGAAAACAAGCTCTTTAAACTGAAACACCCTATCATTGTTATATAATGCACTGTTCACTGTGCACCACAAATATAAATGATAATGTAACCAAGAGGGTACATGAGTTATTACAAATTTTATGTTACTATACAAGCTTAACTCGGGGTGTGATGCTGACCCCTCACCCCCTTCTAGTGCCAGGGTCCCCCTATGGGCCATACAGCCTGTACAGAGCCCCAGTGCCTGTGCAAGGGTACAACTTCTTTACTTTATACAACCGTAACTGATTTCCTGAATTCTATACAATGGGAAAACTCAAATGAAGACTTTTTTCACAGTTCCAATGATGTAGTTTTCAATTTTGGACACAAAATACTTGAACAAAATTTTTTCACACACAGGGGGCCCAGAATGTGAAAGTTTCCTGTAGCAAAATCTTGGAAAATGTTTTTTTTGTATGTAATTCACTTGGAGTCAAATTTTTTAATCCTACTCTCCAACAAAGTATTATGATTACTGTTTTCAATTTCATTTTCATGGAAACAGGCTGATATCTACTGTCTGTGTCTACACAAAACATCATCACTGGGTATGGATTTTAGGACATGCATGACTTCAAAACACTTCAATCTAAACTGAAAAATATTGTCCCTTTCTTTCTAAGATTGTTTTTGAGAAAATACAAACCTGTGTTGGTGATACCACTACATCACAGCTGTCAATGAAATCCATTGGGTTAATTTCTGGGACTATGACATCATCAGGTGACATATCATCACCACTGGAAGGAGCCATAGATTTGGACGCAATAATATTATGAGCACCTGTAATCAGACCACCACCACCACCACCACCACCGCCGCCATGACGGTGATGGCTTAATTCAGCAGAACATGACAGAGGCATGTTGGCAGACAGAGTCCTCTGGATATCTTCCTGGGATAGGTCCAATGTTTCATTAAAGAAACCACCTACTAATGAAACAGTATCTGTGTTCTTAATTCCAGATTTTGAACTTGAACTGATAACTAAAACAGTATCACTGCCACAGTATGTGGGTTTGATATCCATCAGATCTTCCCCACTTGTGTCCATGTGTTTGGCTGGGGTGGGTGGAGCACTGTTCATACAGGAAGTTGGATTTGTTGGTAATGTTACATGCTGCTGCTTTGGTGTTGATGATCTCAAGATGTTCTTGTCTCGACCGCTACTTAAGTACGTCACGCCACTACTTTCGAACCCTGACGAGACATTGCCATTTGTCATGTCCATTTTATTACTGTTACTGATATTAATATTGTTGTTGTTAATGTTCAACAGGTTATTACTAGATGCATTGCTTTCAGACACTGATGCTTGGTGACAACAGGAGGATGGCGATGAATTTGTTTCCATGGCTTCCTGCTTCAAAACTAATGTTGCCGGTGCTGTGGATTTTGATGAGTCTTTTGCGTGTTGTTGGTTTTGATTATGCTGGGGATGAGTTGTGTTGGTGCTACAGACGAAGGAGGTGACGGCAACAGGTGAAACTAGGGACTGATGAGTTGGATTGGTTGAACTGCTCCCTGTGGAACTGTTTAGGATAAGAAGACCTCCACCACCCTGGATCTGGGATAAACTGAGAACAAGTGGAGGAGTTGATGTGGTGGCGGGGTTGGCAGAATTGCTACTAGGTGAACTATGATTGCTACTATGATGATGGGAATGCTGTTGCTGTTGCTGGGAATGATGGGAGTGTAAAGAGATCCCGTCACGGGAATGGAGGCGTGTCACGTGACTTGCACTGTTGGAAGCAGCTGCGACGATCATGCTTCCTGAACCAGTTGTGGAAGAGACCTGTATATGAAGAGTAACATATGAATGGACACATGCAATACAATGTAAGAATTATAAATGGTTTATCAACATACAATGTAATGATTCTATAAATGGTTAACTTCTTTCCTCTCAAACTAGTTAGCTATATGATAGCTCATCCTGTGTCAAATTACTTCTGATGATTATTTGACCTGCTGCTTAAGGAATAATTTGTACATCACTATAAGCAATGCTGTTGCTAAAAGTACTATCCAAGTCTACATCCTCAAGCAAGTTCAAAATGTCTTCAATAAAAGCTATCACAGACACCATACTGACAGAAATGGACCGAAAAAAACATATAGCAGGCACAAATAATATTTTTATACAACACAGTGGCCAAAATATGAAGTAACACAGTTTCAAATTATCCTCCGAAAGATGGGAGAAGTTCATGCAACAGTTTGGGAAGGAAATACAATCCACGCAATGAAGCAGTGAAGTCTGGATCAAGCCTACCTGAACAGAGAAAAGGAGAACCACTTGAATACAATATCACTGCAGTGTAAATGTTAGCTCTGAACAGTGAAAGTAGGCACATTTTTGTACTGGAACTAAAAATCCAGAAGCCCAGTTTCACCAGTAAATAGGAACTTCATACAGTGTAATGTGTCAAGAAATATGCCATGTTATTGAGGATTCTCTCCTTCTGGGATATGATGCTGTGTCACTAAATAATTAGAGCCCATTGTTTTGAGGCAATGTTGTGTACCTTTAAGGGCTGAAATGTCACAGAAAAAGGCATTATTTCTAGGACATGTCAACCCCTGAAGATAAGAACACCACCCCCTTAAAATGTCTGTATCAGTAACCCAGTAATGTAGTGTTCTATCCCTGAAGTATGGAATCTTCAACAACACTGCTGCAAGAATCTCAAAACTGGAATACCTGGTTGTTGTTCTCAGTGTTCAGGGCAGACAAACTGACAACGGTCTGCCGAGTGTTGGAACAGGATGTAAGGTCAGTGGCACTCCCAGTCTTGGCAATTGTTATCCGTCGCATGGGATGAGAACAAGTCTTGCCATCAGCACATGTTGAGTCAGGACAACCGCACTCCAGCTGTTTGGTCAGAGCTGCTGCTCGGGCCAGACGCTGCTTCTCCATCAGCTGACTTACTATGGCTTCCACCGTCTCTGCTGTCTGCAAGAAGTCACAACATTCATAATCAGTTATCTTGAGCCCATATGGTTTTATTTCACTCTTACCATACAGTATACAAACTGAACCCACAATGGGGGGGTTAAATTGGTCTGCCTGTCTTGTCTAATTAACCCATTATGCACTAAGAGTAGGTCAGAATCACTGGCAAACAGTAAGATAATGCACCACCTCAAACAATTGAACTGGTGTTCTCCGGGAAGTTTTATCCTTTTAGGAATTTAGGTAGGATTCCAGTGTCACTTAAAAAATGTCTCAAGGGACTGGCTACATGTTACAGTACTGCTCTGCTTCAGGGACTTGGGATGAAATTTGTCACCAGGTCACTGCAATTAATGCTGTCAGGTGAACTGCACTTTGGTATGCAATGGTTCTCAGTAACCACTACTTCAACAAAGTAATGCTCTCCACAACCATTCTGTCACAAGGCAACCACATATATGTGCTATATGGTTGGAGTTTTTGTCAGAATTGTAATCATGTGGTGCCCCGGTCGTAATAATAATAATAGGAAAATATGATGTTCTACTTTGATATTTCAAACCCTCACAATGAGACCACTAACAACATCAGTGACACAGCAAATCACAGAATAACAAAGAACCAATAGTGTTACAGGCTTTTGTTTTTTGGAATATTAACGTTTTGAGGCTTAAATAGTTCCTGTGCTGACTACAAAAGAATATTGTCTTCTAGGATACAATTCAATGGCGTTATAAGAAACCAACAACATTTTGGAGCAAACCGCTACCTACCTCTGAAATGTTAGTACATATCTACTGGACTACAATGTGTCAAATCCCACCTCACACTATACTTCCATTCAGTGTTTGTTTCTTGCAGAGCAGCAACTTTCACAAGTGTGTTAAGAGGTTACAGTGCCCCATTACTATTTGTGTCGATTATAAACTTGAGTGGTGTAAGAAGTAAGCAGCTTAGTTACACCAGCATAATTTAACAAAAACCTGGTTGATGTATGGGTCCGTTCAAAAATGTATGCACATGTGAGTGTACACACCTGCATGTGTGCATCCATGACTACATTTTATAACCTTTATCGCCAATATATTTTCAATATCAAGTATAGGCCTATGCAATGAAATAAAAGTTGTCAATGGCTCAATTCACAATAGCTATTTCCATAACAAATAAATCTACAACACAACTGCAAGGAGAAAAGAAACATTTTAAGGGAGGTTTTCTCCTTCAAAATATGAACATCAAGGCTCCATTACCAATATAGTGACACAAAGTCCCAAAGAGTAAATTTCCAAACCCTTGAATCCACACTTGTTTTCATTATTAACCTTTTGGCGCCGGAATTATTTTTTTAATTTTAGCACACCCTGTATATAAAATGTGAATAATACAGGAACCAAATACGTTAGAATTATGAAACAAACTGCATTTTGAAGAG
>Ga0123353_10009094_pt1 | contig 13659 bp, 15 predicted proteins | sample TergutLab28metaG_3_FD_92763 | JGI IMG/M metagenome (GOLD analysis project Ga0123353, IMG submission 92763) | Labiotermes labralis P3 segment gut microbial communities from Petit-Saut dam, French Guiana - Lab288 P3 | ecosystem: Host-associated > Arthropoda: Insects > Digestive system > Gut ... | reverse complement strand
ATTATTATGTAAAATTACATCGCAAATAAAGAACCGCCGTATACCGAACGGTACGTACGGTGGTGTGAGAGGTCGGAAAACGAAAGTAGGAAGAAAACTACTTCGTTTTCCTCCTACTCGATTTTACGCCGTATCGCGCGCTACGTCATTGGTGTAGCAGTACCCATCCCGTGCCACCGTACCAAGTGGGACCCGACACTCGAAATGAGCGCAGAGAAAAGTTTGCTTTTCTTTGCCGAATGAGGAGGAGGATGGTTGGCGCAGCCAACACAGTAGGTAGCTGCCAAAACATACGGAGGTTGTCCAATCGGGCAGCCTCCATGTGTTTTACTTCCTGTGCAGACTTGATACCTGATTATCAAAACCAAATACTTTACGTCAGATTACATTGCTTAGCTACGCCGAGAGCAAATGCTGTGGATAAATATTTATCCCACTTCCTCAATGAAACTAACACAACTTTCCCTATGACTAATTTGGAACTAATTTGCGAAATGGTCGCACCATAAATTCGATAGTATTGGAGGTCTGAATTTGCGAAATGGTCGCACCATAAATTGCGGCAGTATTGGGGGTCTGATCTTCTCTAAAAACTTTTCTGCGAGCAAGATACTGCCACGAAAAACTATTGTTCGGTCTTTGTCAAAGATTAATACGGTCGGGAAACCGATTACTCCCATCTCGTTCAATACAGGGTCTTTAGAGTCAAGCGAAAGAAAGGGAAATGTATAGCCTTTTTCATGTAATAACTTTGTTCCTGTAGCGGGTGTTTCCTTTCTTACATCATTTTGGCAGAAAATGCCATACACCTGAACTTGCTCGTTATTCCATCTTTCGTACAGCCTTTGCACCACAGGAAACATCATGAAACAAATTCCACATGATGAGTTCCAAAAATCTAAAACAAGATACGTACAATTAATATCGCTCAGATCAATATTTTCATTGTTCTCGTTTTGAAAAACAATGGAATTTAATGGAGTTGTCGTAACCAATTCCACTTTGCCCGTAAAGGTGTCATGGTTCAATTTGTTAATATAATAACAATACCCATAATACGAAAACCAAAGACACAAAGCAAAAAAGAGAGCTGAAGCCGCTACTTTGCAAAAGATGTTTTTAATTTTGAAAACTCCATACGCGACAACAACGGCTAATACCTTGAAAAGAGAATCCGGCAAGGAAACCAAGGCGGGTTTGAAGATGATTATTCTGAAAGGTAATTCTAATAATATAACCCCAACTAAGATCGCAAACATTATTTTACTCTTTGATAACTTGTCGCCATATTTGCTCAGGAAAAATAAGGTGAGTGCAAAAAGAATGATGCAGCCTGCTAATAGCGATAAAGGGAATCCCCCTAATCCCAACAAAGTTATATAATCACCACGTAAGGGCATTACCAACAAGAAAGCAATTAGCGAAGAGAAAAAAACAATCAAGTATTTTTTCATTTGGGTACACAAATACAGGGGTACATATCGCAAATCTCGCAATTAGGGGATGTATCCTTATCTCCACAAATTCCATCACAAAAGCGCATCCAGAACCAGCCACATCCAAAATGAGTTTGATCACTACAGTCAGGATCATTACATTTTTTCCCTGAACCGCAATTCACACTACTTGTTGCATCAAAGAGTGTACAGTCACATTTTTGCCTCCCTCTCTCTTCAGAATGAGCCTCAACGACTAATAGTTCATCCTTACCTATGACAACAGACAAGGGAGTACCTGCAATAGCATATATTGTTTCAATATCCCATTGCAGGTTAGTAATTGCGTAATCATACCATTTATATGTTTCAATTTCAATTCGATCCATAATCTCTTGACTCCTATTGTTATTAAACCATTCAACATTCTTTATAACCATATTTAATGCAGTCTCAATGTGAATACATTCACTTGCAGTCCACTCAAGCTGCAACGTTTCCTCAAGTTTAGTTTTCCATAAGTTCATTCTCTGCTGTGGAGTAAACGCATTGAATACGGCCTTTTGCCGGGCATAGTCCAGATTAAGAAAATCTGCTCGATTCATGACTTGTATCTCTTGGATATGTGCCTTTGTCCAGGCATCAATTACAGGATCGCAACTGTATTGCAGATCATCATGATTACAGGATGTAAAAAACGCCACAGCGATTAACATCATTCCAATTAAAATTTGTTTTTTGTTCATTGTATTTTTGTTTAAAGGTTAGTATTTTAAATAGTTACTTTTCAATTTCACCAAGAATCCGAATCAATACAATATCATTATCGGCAGTTGACTTGATAAAAACAGACCGATTAAATATGCCTATTTGCCCCTTTGTATCAATGGTTATTGTCAGTTTCGCACTTTTTTTGGGGAAAACGGGTGTTTTTGGGTAATCAACGGACATGCAACCGCAGGAAACATCTACGCGAAGAATCACAAGCGGAATCTTGCCCAGATTTTCCATTTCAAACTCAATTTCAATCTTTTGTGTTTTCCTGCTGCGAACCTTCCCAAAATCATGTCTGTTTTTGTCCAAGCGTAAATATGACCCTGCAATACTGTCCATCGGAATATCCTGCAGCGTTGTATTATATTGCTCATACGTAATGTGTGCAACGCTGTTTTCAGTATTGCTATTACCGCACGATTGCAGGAAGAGAAAAATGCTAATAATCGCTGCTATCGCACAGACAGGCATCTGGCAATGCCTTTTCCTTACTATGGTATCAGTTACGGTTAACATTATTTAAACATTCTTTAGACTATGCGACAAAGATAGACAACCTTTTCTAAATGCATATTCAGTACAGGGAAAAATGTTAGGATAATATTATAACTATCTAAAAGACAAACGAAAAAGGCTGAAAAATATTTGGATTAATCTTGTCAAATTGGGTTATGGTTTGGCCATCGCCCATTTTGCCACACTGATTGTGGTGTTGTTGGTAATCGTTGCACACTTGAATTCTTTTTGTACTCTTGCCGCTCAAAAGCAGGGTGGCAATGCCAAAAAAGATGATATGTCCGGTTACTTCTACAAAGGTGGCTACAAAAGCGCCGATGCGGTGGCTGGATCTGAATTCAGGACGTCTGACTCTATCTTTGTTTTTCAATGAATTATCTCAATGACGGGCAAAAGGGGAAAGTCGTTCTTTTACTTTTCGAACGCCATCAACTCATACCCATTCCCGCAAAGGGCGAGAAATTTTAGGAAATCGACTGACGAGATCACCACGGATGCCGTGTTGTCATTCGGATGAAAACTGAGGAAGGGAGCATCCACCAGATCTTTGTCAATAAACAGATAGACCGAATGGTCAAGGTCATGAATCAATCCAAAAGGAGAGACCGAGCCGGGAGATAGCCCCAAATGCCGCTCCATACGTTCGGGAGAGGCAAAGCTGAGTTTCCCCTGCTTCAATTTATGCTCCAAATCATTTATATTTAACAATTTGGTGCACTCGAAAATAACTAAATAGTGCCTGTTCCCTTTATGATTCCGGAAAAAGAGGTTTTTACAATGGGTCGCCTCAGGAATATCTTTCCAATAGGCCAACGCCACTTCAACCGTAGGGAGTGGAGGATGCGTATAGACAGTATAGGAGATATTCCACTCCTTCAACCGATGAAGCACTTTTTGAATTCGTTCTGAATATGTGTCTTGTAACGAGTTTTCCACAAGTGCGAAGGTAATCATTTTTTCATTTGCAACAAGGGGCCGGCAAATTTCGGAAAGTTTCGTATATTTGTACAAAAACCAAAGTAGATGAATATACGAAATGCAACTTTAGAAGATGTCGCCACCATTGTTGATTTTCAATTGAAGATGGCATTAGAGACAGAAGGGTTGACCTTAGATTTTGATGTAGTAACTCAAGGGGTTACCGCCGTCTTTTGCGACTCCTCCAAGGGCGGCTATTTTGTGGCCGAAGAGGAGGGCGTTGTTGTGGCGTCGCTGATGATCACTCATGAATGGAGTGACTGGCGCAACGGGTTAGTCTGGTGGATACAATCAGTGTATGTGGCGCCGGAGTTCAGGAGGAGGGGCGTATTTGCCCTGATGTACGGCCATATAAAAAGAGAGGTGGAGGCCTCCTCTTCGATTCGGGGCCTCCGCCTCTACGTGGACAAACGCAATGATTCTGCGCAAAAAGTATATAAACGACTTGGTATGAATGGGTCGCACTACGACACCTACGAGTGGATGCGGTCGTTTTAACTCAGTTTGTGGTCGGGATGCGGTCGTTTTAACTCAGTATGTGGTCGGGATGCGGTCGTTTTAACTCAGTATGTGGATCGCGATTCCGCTCCTCAACTTAGGTTCGAACCATGTGGTTTTTGGGGGCATGATGTTGCCGGTGTCGGCGATGTCAATGAGTTGCTGCATGGTGACGGGGTAGAGGGCAAAGGCGGCTGCCATTTCGCCGTTGTCCACGCGGCGTTGCAGTTCGCATAGACCACGGATGCCGCCTACAAAGTCGATCTCTTTAGAGGTGCGTAAATCTTTAATATTTAACAGTTTGTCAAATACTAATTGGGAGATAACCGTTACGTCGAGCACACCAATGGGGTCGGAGTCGTTGTAGGTGCCGGGTTTGGCGGTGAGGGAGTACCACGTTCCGTCAACATACATGGCAAAGTTGTGGAGCGAAGAGGGGGCGTAGGTGGCGCCTTTCTCCTCTACTGTAAAATCATCTTGAAGCGCCTCAATGAACTGTTGCGGAGTGCGGCCATTCAGGTTTTTAACCACGCGGTTGTAGTCAATAATCTTTAGGTGGCTTTGGGGGAAGACTACCGCCAAAAAGAAGTTGTACTCCTCATCGCCGGTGTGGTGGGGATTGGCTTGGCGTTTCTCCGATCCCACAAGGGCGGCGGCGGCGGTACGGTGGTGCCCATCTGCCACATAGAGGGCGGGAACTTGGGCAAAAAGCTCAGTAATCCGTTGGTTGATGGCATCGTCTGTAATAGGCCAGAAGTGGTGTCCAAAGCCATCTTCGGCAACAAAGTCGTACTCGGCGGGTTGGTTTTTGACAATGGCCTCCACAATGTGGTTGATCTCTTCGACGTCGGGATAGGCAAAGAATACCGGCTCTACGTTGGCGTTTTGGATGCGGACGTGGATCATGCGGTCTTCCTCCTTATCTTTTCGGGTAAGCTCGTGCTTTTTGATGCGTCCCTCCATGTAGTCAGCCACATTGGCGCAAACCATGAGGCCGTACTGGGTACGGCCCTCCATGGTTTGTGCATAGACATAGTACATCTCTTTGGCATCTTGCCTGAGCCATCCGCGCTCCTGCCACTTGATGAAGTTCTCCACCGCTTTGTCGTATGCGGGTTGGGAATGTTCGTCAATAATGGGGTTGAAATCGATTTCGGGTTTGATGATGTGTAAAAGCGATTTTTCCCCGGCTTCGGCTTGGGCCTCTTTGGAGTTGAGTACGTCGTAGGGGCGGGAAGCCACCTCTTTTACCATCTCTTTGGGAGGACGGATTGCTGCAAAGGGTTTAATTTTTACCATAAGGATATAAGGATCTTATTTGTTCACTTGAAAAGTTTTATCTCCCGTTTGAAAGAACTTTACGATTTGATTGGCGGAGGCCAAGCCGGCGTTGATGTTGGCTTCGGCGGTTTCGGCGCCCATCTTCTTGGGTGTGGCAAAGACGCGCGTCCCAAATTTCTCTTTCAACTCGGCCTGAGTGTCCGCGGCGATGTCGGTGGCGTATTTGAGGTCGGGACGCTCTTCCAACACTTTGGCCAACTCCACTTCATTGATCACCTCTTTGCGCGCTGTGTTGACCAAACAGCCTCCCTTAGGCATCTTGGAGAGTAAATCGAATCCGATAGAGCCTTTGGTTTGGGCGTTAGCGGGTATGTGAAGCGAAACGTATTGGCAAGCGCTGTAGAGCTCTTCAACGGTATTCACCACGTGAACGCCATCCATGGTGATGGTATCTGCCGGTACAAAGGGGTCGAATGCATATACCTCCATACCAAATCCTTTGGCAATGGCGCCCACTAAACGGCCCACGTTTCCGTAGGCGTGGATGCCCACTTTCTTTCCTTTAAGTTCACCTCCGGTGCCGGGTTGGAAGGTGTTGCGGGCCATATAGACCATCATGCCCAAGGCCAATTCAGCGACGGCGTTGGAGTTTTGGCCGGGGGTGTTCATGGCCACAATACCGCGACCGGTGCAGGCGGCTAAATCCAAATTGTCGTAACCGGCTCCTGCGCGGACAACGATCTTTAGGTTTTGTGCGTGGTTGATCACCTCAGCGGTCACTTTGTCGGAGCGTACAATCATGGCGTCCACATCGGCCACGGCTGCATAGAGTTCTTCGGGGGTGGTGTATTTTTCGAGGAGGCAGAGTTCATTGCCTGAGCCTTCTACAATTTTCCGGATGCCGTCAACAGCGACCTTGGCAAAAGGCTTGTCGGTTGCTACTAATATTTTCATGATGATTAGCCGTTAAGTTTTTCAAAATCTTGCATACATTGAACCAATGCCTGAACGCTCTCGATGGGACAGGCGTTGTAGATGGAGGCGCGGAATCCACCAACGGAGCGGTGTCCCTTAATACCTACCATACCACGCTCTTTAGCAAATGCCATAAAGGCATCTTCCTTATCTTCAAAGCCTTTGTTCATAACAAAACATACATTCATAAGCGAACGGTCCTCTTTTTCGGCGGTACCAACGAACACTGTGTTGCGGTCGATTTCGTTGTAGAGGAGTGTGGCTTTCTCTGTATTCTTCTTGTACATGGCTTCTACGCCACCGTTGGCTTTTACCCATTTAAGGGTCTCACTCATAATCAGAATGGGGAATACGGGGGGCGTGTTGAACATCGAACCCTCTTTAATATGGGTTCTGTAGTCCACCATGGTGGGGATGACATGGCTCATTTTGCCCAGAAGGTCTTCACGGATAATCACAAAAGTTACCCCTGCAGGGCCTACATTCTTTTGGGCGCCGCCATAGATGATCCCGTATTTGGTCACATCAATGGGACGGCTCATAATGTCGGACGACATGTCGGCCACTAAGGTTACGGGGCTGTCGATATCTGTGTGGATCTCGGTTCCGTAAATCGTGTTGTTGGTGGTGATGTGGAAGTAGTCGGCATCGGCGGGAATCTCGTATCCTTTGGGGATATAGGTGAAATTCTTGTCGGCGGATGAAGCCACTTTAACCGCTTTTTCGCCAAAGATCAGTTTGGCTTCGGCAAACGCCTTTTTGGCCCAAACTCCGGTCTCCAAATACGCTGCTTTGGTTTGCAACAAGTTAAAGGGAACCATCATAAACTGGGAACTGGCGCCGCCGCCCACAAAGATGATTTTGTAGTTGTCGGGGATGTTGAGTAGCTCTCTCCAGAGGTTTACACATTCAGTCATGGCGGCTTCCCAATCTTTGGAACGATGGGAGATTTCAAGGACAGACATTCCTGAACCTTTGTAGTCTTTCAGGGCTTCGATTCCGGCTTCGATGGCCGATTTGGGTAAAATGCAGGGGCCTGCGTTAAAATTGTGGACGGTTTTCATTGTTATTTTTGGTTTTAAATGGTGAAAAAAAACTTTGAGGGCAAAGGTAGATATTTTTGCGAATTTAAAAGCAAAATAAAATATTTTTATCAAAAATTGTTAGGATTCCTCTGCTATTTGCTAATAATTTGCAAGTTTTTTGTGTGTGTAATTTTTTCACAATAGTGGCAAATCAATGATACTCCGTCTTTTTCCTTTTTGGTGGAAAAGTGGGTTTCAACCGCTTGATGGTTGGTGATGCATTTGGGATTAAAGCACTTGGCAATGCCCCGAATCTGATCGGGAATCTCTACCTGCCGTTTTTCTACCACTTCATAGTTTTTGATGATGTTGAATTTGGCGGATGGGGCAATCAGGGCGATCCGGTTGATGTCTTCGTCTTCAAAAAAGGAGTCGGATATTTTGATGATGGCTTTTTTCCCAAGTTGTTTGCTGTCTAAATTGGTGCCAAAGGTGATTTGATGGTCGGTGTGGTCAAGGTCTAAGATTTCGATCACCTTAAAGAGCGCTTTGGAGGGGATGCGGTCGATGACGGTGCCGTTTTTTATAGCACTGACTTGTAATGTTTTATCCATTGTAGTGTTATCGTTTAATTGTTTAACTGTTTAGCAGAGTGTGTCTTATTACCTGATAGTCAATAATTTGATAAAGTTTAACATTGGAAGCCGCCTAAGAGGTAGGAGATGATGGCCATGCGGGTATAGACGCCGTTGCGGGCTTGTTCAAAATAGTAGGCTTGTGGGGTGTCGTCAACGTCTGTGGAGATTTCGTTGACGCGGGGGAGGGGATGGAGGATTTTGAGGTTGGGTTTGCAGGGTTGCAGCATGGAGGCGGTGAGGGAGTAGGTGTCCTTTACGCGCTCGTACTCCATAGGGTCTAAAAAACGCTCTGCCTGAACACGGGTCATGTAGAGGATATCGGCGAGGGGGATGTGGGGTTGGAGGTCGCGGGATTCTAAAAAGGTCAGGTTTTTTTGTTGTAGAAACTGTTTGTATTCCAACGGCATTGCCAACTCAGGGGGGGAAATGAAGGTGAAGCGCGTGTCGAAGAGCGACATAGCTTGCAGGAGCGAGTGTACCGTCCGGCCGTATTTGAGGTCGCCCACCATGGTGAGTTGCAGCCCGTCAAGTGTTTGTTGTGTTTTGAGGATGGAGTACATATCGAGCAGCGTTTGGCTTGGATGCTGGTTGGCGCCATCTCCCGCATTGACTACGGGGACGGAGGAGATTTCGGAGGCGTAGCGGGCGGCTCCCTCGAGCGGATGGCGGAGCACAATCAGGTCGGCGTAATTGGAGACCATCTTGATGGTGTCTTTGAGGCTCTCGCCCTTGCTGACGCTGGTGTTTCCTACGTCTGCAAAACCGATGACCCGTGCTCCCAATCGGTTGGCAGCAGTCTCAAAGCTCAGGCGCGTGCGGGTAGAGGGTTCAAAGAAGATGGTGGCAATCACTTTGTTGCTAAAGGAGGCAAATGCGAGGTTTTGCTCAAATTGCGCAGCCATATCGAGGATGTGCACAATCTCCTTGGTGGATAGGTCATGAATAGATATCAGGCTTTTATGCATGATGGTTGTGTATTAAGTGGTGAGATTTATCTGATTGAGATTTATCTGATTGATGGTGAGATTTTTGATTGATGGTGACATTTGCCTGATTGATGCGGGAGAGTTTTTGGGAGAGGGCGGGGAAGAGGCTGCGGCGAATGGAGAAAGAGAGGAAGCAGTCGGGGGAGGAGTGCTGCGCGGTGATGGAGGCCGAAGACTCTTTCAGGATTTTCATCACCGTGTTCATCTGTGGAAAGGGGAAGGTGATGGAGGCGTGGCAAGTGTCGTATTTAGGGATGACGACACTTTGTTGCAGCGCATCGGCGGCGGCTTGACGGTAGGCGTTGATGAGTCCGGGCACCCCCAACTTGGTTCCGCCGAAATAGCGTACGACAACAATTAGGGTATCGCTCACCTCATGGGAGCGCAACTGACCCAATATCGGCTTTCCGGCAGATGAGGAAGGCTCCCCGTCGTCGTTGACGCGCCATTGCGCACCATCACACCCCATTCGGTAGGCAAAACAGTGATGATGGGCGTCAAAATACTCTTTTTTAATCTCTTTCAGGTGTTCTTTGATCTCTTCCTCTGTGGAAACGGGATATGCAAAGGCTAAGAACTTACTGCCCTTATCCCTGAAAACCCCTGTGGCAGGTGCCGCAATAGTCTGATAACTATCGGATTCCGGGTTATTTAGCATAACTGAAACATGGGTGTAAAGATAGGAGGAAAATATTGGGCGTGCAAATTTTTCGAGGATTTAATTTCAAGAGTGGAAGATTCTTTGCATCTTTGCAGGGAAATTTTTGAATATGGAAGAATATCAACTCGTTTTCAGGAGAATTTTAAGTACTGCCGGAGGGAACGGGATGATGCTTGAACAAATTTGGAGGTGTAGGCTGTGAATCGGGAGGATTTTATACGCGATTTTGGTGAACTGGGGAGGCGGATCACAGAAGAGGGCGAGGGATTCACTGAAGCGGAGGTGGAACTTTCGGTGCGGGGAGTTTCGGAGATGGGAGTTTCGGAGATGGGAGTTTCGGAGATGGGAGTTTCGGAGGTGGGGCTTTCGGAGGCGGGACTTTCGGAGGAGAGACTTTCAGAGGTGGGACTTTCGGAGCGGGGACTTTCGGAGGAGAGACTTTCAGAGGGCGTGGGTCGTTTGGCGTACGCTGCCGGACGGAGTATTGAGGTCAATCCATGGTTTACGGAGTACCACATCAGGGAGGCGGTATGTGCCATAGCCCAAAACTATTTGCAATCAGAGAAACTTAGGGCGTGGCTGTCTGTCTATCCAGATAGGTGGTACAACTTTGAAAAAGAGATTACTGTGGTGATGGCGGGCAATGTCCCTTTAGTGGGTTACCACGACTATCTCTCGGTGTTGGCTTCGGGGAGGAGGGTGGCGGTTAAATTGTCGTCAAAAGACCCCTTTTTGCTGCCTGCGTTGCATGAATGGCTCTGCTCTTTTGCACCTGCCTGGCGCCAAGTGGTACGTTTTGTGGCGGAAGTGCCTGCCGCCGATGCCGATGGACTGAGTACTTCCGTCGCCGATGGACTGAGTACTTCCGTCACTGATGGACTGAGTACTTCCGTCACTGATGGACTGAGTACTTCCGTCACTGATGGACTGAGTACAACCGTCGCCGATGGACTGAGTACTACTGATGCCGGCGGACTGATTTCTTCCACAACCGATGGATTGATTGCCACAGGCTCCGATGTGACTGCCGAATGGTTTGCGACACGTTATCCCCGTCTTCCCAAGATTATTCGGGGGCATTGTGTTTCGGTAGCTGTTATACACGAGGCGATTACGGAGGCGCAAATTTCGGCGTTGCACCGCGATATGTTTCTCTATTTTGGATTGGGTTGCAGATCGGTGGTGCGCCTCTTTGTTCCGCAGGGGTTTGACCTATTGAGGCTGACCGCTTTTGAGCAGTTGCCCAAAGAGGCTTCCCATACCGGCTTCAGGAATGTCTATCTGCGTCAAAAAGCGCTTCTGACCCTGCAAGGGCATCCGTTTATCGATGGAGGATTCTTTTTATTACAACCGGCGGACGATTTGAATCCCCCTTTATCAACAATTTTCTACACACGCTATACGCATATAAATGAGGTAGTAGACTATATTCAGGAGCACCAAACCCAACTACAATGTGTGGTGGGAGTACATTCGGATCTAAAAAAAAGTATTAACTTTGGTTCTGCGCAAAACCCCCAACTTTGGGACTATGCCAACGAAATTGACACCTTAAATCTATGATATACCAATATAAAGCCATATTACCGCGAAATAAGAGTTTCGTAAGAATTTATGAGGTGAGGGCGAATAGTACCCTCTACGCCTTTCATCTTTTCTTACAAAACGCCCTTTCATTTGCCCCCGATCAACAGGTTTTCTTCAGGACCTATAACGCTTCCGGAAAGCAGGTGCGCGAGTGCAGGCTCTTTGATGTAGGGTTTGGCTCTATGGATCAAGTACGTTTGGAGGCAATCCACGCAAAAGGCGAAGTGTGTTTGCATTATGTGTTCGATATTTTTAAAGGGCGATATTTGGAGCTTCACTTTGATGGCGTTGAGGAGGAGGTGTGGCGCAGGTCGTATCCGCGTACCGTTTTGGAGCGTGGCGGAAATCCCGATCAATTCAGGGATGATCTGTTCCTTTTTGACGACGCAGAGGCCATTATTGCAGATGAGGGTGTCGATTCCGAATAACGTATGTCTAAATGCCTTAGAATCTTTTTAGGCCCCACAGGAGTGGGCAAAAGTGCCGCGGCCATTGAGTATGCAAAGAGGGCAGGGTGTCCCATCCTCTCCTGCGATTCGCGCCAAATCTATCGCGAAATGGCAATCGGCACGGCGGCTCCCACATTAGAGGAGCAGGAGGGTGTCCCCCATTTCTTTATCGGGTCACATTCTATTCATCAGCACTATACGGCCGGATTGTATGAGTTGGAGGCGCTGGCGTTGCTCGAAAAGTTATTTGCATCTCACGATGAAGTGCTTATGGTGGGTGGGTCGGGGCTTTATATCGATGCAGTGTGCCATGGGATGGATGGCTTTCCTCCTGCCGATTTGGGGTTGAGGAACCAACTATCTGAGCGCATCGCCAAAGAGGGAATCGAATCGTTGCGTTTTGAGTTGAAGAGGTTAGATCCGGAAAGTTACCAAACGATTGACATTAAGAACACACAGCGGGTGGTGCGCGCCCTGGAGGTCACCTTGCAAACGGGGCGCCCCTTCTCAACTTTCAAGTTGCACCGCCCCAAAAAGCGTCCGTTTGACATCATTAAAGAGGGACTGATACGGGAGCGCTCCGTGCTGTATGCCCGAATAGATGCCCGTGTCGATATGATGATGGCGCAGGGATTGCTTGAGGAGGCACGGGGGTTGTGGCCCTACAAAGCGTTGCCCGCTCTCCGCACAGTGGGGTATAGCGAACTCTTTGGCTATTTTGAAGATGAATATTCGTTGGAAGAGGCGATCGCCCTCATAAAGAGAAACTCCCGCCGCTATGCGAAACGACAGTGCTCCTATTGGCGTCGAGACAGTACCATCATTTGGAAATAATCCCAGATTGTCCATAAAAAACAGAAATCACTGCATTTCAAGTAAATCATCCTTCATATTAGTTGTTTGAATACAAGCGTATATCATACTGTTTGAATCAGCATTGGTGACCTGTGGGCCGTAATTCCCAAATGCGGGAGTTATCATTACGTTGTAACCATTACGTGTTTCATTAAAATAGCCTTCCATAATCGTGATGAAATCAATTTTCATCACATTCAAGTTGGCAATCGTTAAATCCAATATGCGGTTATAAAACGAGATTCTGCTTTTCCAAAAAGCCTTAAAATTTGATTCTTGTGCAAACTTCTTTATGGATTTTCGGTACTGTTCCATATTTTCGCTTCCGCCACCTCGTCCAAATTTGTCAGCAAATGCAATTTTCTGATCCAATTCAGGGAACTGTGATAAATGCAACATGAACGAAACAGGGACTTCGTACGAAAAGTCATGGTTTTGCCTGAGACTATCAGCCATCTTTACGGCCTCATGTGTTGTGTATGATTCGAAATAACTCAAAATGTCCTTACTGTAAGGTGTACTCCTATCGACTTCGGGAGTGTTTGCCAATAACTGAACTGTAGCCAATAACTCCATTCGCGGGTCAATAGAAATGTGCAACTTTCCAAAAGAGCGCTCAATTGGTTGTACAGATTGACAACAAACCAATATCTGACAAAGACCCACAAAGAATATGAAGCATAAAAAATGGGGTGATTTTTTTGTGTTCATTTTGGAGGGTTATGCAACAAAAAAGTGAACGGGTATCACCGATCCGTCAACGCAGTCGTTAGAACGGTGTATTATCGGTTTCAGGAACAATAGTTGGAGAAACTTTAATCAATTCCACTTCAAAAATCAAAGTAGAGCTGGGAGGGACAGGCCCATAAGAAGGTTCAGATCCAAATCCGAGGTCGGATGGAATATAGAAGATTGCTTTGGTTCCCTCTTTAAGTAGTTGGAAGCCCTCTGTCCAGCCCCGAATCACATGGGATAGCGGGAAAACGGCAGGCTCACCCCT
>Ga0123353_10009091_pt1 | contig 13660 bp, 10 predicted proteins | sample TergutLab28metaG_3_FD_92763 | JGI IMG/M metagenome (GOLD analysis project Ga0123353, IMG submission 92763) | Labiotermes labralis P3 segment gut microbial communities from Petit-Saut dam, French Guiana - Lab288 P3 | ecosystem: Host-associated > Arthropoda: Insects > Digestive system > Gut ... | reverse complement strand
TTCGCCGGCGCCCGGCAAGAAATTCGCGGGATGGAACGTCATCGAGGCGGGAGGAGGATCCCTTTCAGGTAATGTCTTCACGATAGGTACTGCGGACGCAGAGATCGAAGCGGAATGGGAGGATATACCCGTCGATACGTACAGCGTCACCGTCATCGGAGGAACATCGGCACCAACGTACGGTATGACCGGTACCAAAGTGACCCTGATACCGGGAGTAGCACCCGAAGGAAAAGAATTCGGCGGGTGGGACGTTACCGAGTACGGAGAAGGATCCATCTCGGGTAACGTATTCACCATAGGTACTGCTAACGCGATCATCGAAGCTGTATGGGATGACATACCGCTCGGAGAGTACAGCGTCACGGTATCCGGAGGAACAGCGGCACCGACATACGGTCCGCCCGGTACGGAAGTGAACTTGACACACGGAACGGCACCCCTAGGAAAAGAATTCGGCGGGTGGAAGGTCATAGTGTCCGGAGGCGGATCCCTTGAGGGTAACGTATTCACAATAGGGAACGCGAACGCAATGATCGAGGTCATTTGGGATCTCATCACATACAACGTCACGGTCTACGATGGATCGGCGGAACCCGCATCGGGCATAATGGGCACGGAAGTGACCCTGACACCCGACACCGCGCCGACGGGGATGCGGTTCTCGGAATGGAACGTGATCGAGTACGGAGGCGGATCGATCGATGGTAACGTGTTCACCATAGGAACTGCGAATGCAGTGATCGAAGCGATCTGGGAGGAGATACCGACGTTCAAAGTGATCGTCATCGGAGGAACGGCATCACCCTCTTCCGGCCAGACCGGTGCGGAAGTGGAGCTCATACCCGATTCGCCGGAGCCCGGGAAACTGTTCTTAGCATGGACAGTGACCGTCTCCGGAGGCGGATCCATTGATGGTAACGTATTCACAATAGGTACTTCGAACGCAACGATCACGGCGACCTTCGGGAACGTACCTCCGGGGACGTTCAGCGTAACGGTCTACGAAGGAACGGCGATACCGACATACGGTACGCCCGGTACGGAAGTGGACCTGATACCCATAACGGCACCCGCGGGGACGAGGTTCGACGGGTGGAACGTGATCGAATCGGGAGGAGGAACCCTCTCGGGTAACGTATTCACCATAGGTACGGCGCATGCGGAGATCGAAGCGATCTGGGCGGATCTGCCTCCCGGAGAGTACAGCGTTACTGTCGTCGGAGGAACGGCGGCACCCGATCACGGTACGGTAGGTACGGAAGTGACCTTGACACACGGAACAGCACCCGTGGGAAAAGAATTCGCGGGGTGGAAAGTGACCGTATCCGGAGGCGGATCCCTTGAGGATAACGTATTCACCATAGGGAATGCGAACGCAAGGATCGAAGCGATCTGGGAATACACCATATACGACGTGATCGTCATCGACGGAACGGCGGAACCCACATCAGGTAAGATGGGCACGGAAGTGACATTGACACCCGACACCGCGCCGACGGGGATGCGGTTCCTGGAATGGAACGTCATCGAGTACGGAGGCGGGTCCATTTCCGGTAACGTGTTCACGATAGGTACTGCGGACGCAGAGATCGAAGCGGTCTGGGAGCTCATACCGATATACAATGTGATAGTCATCTACGGAACGGCATCACCCGTGTCGGGACCGACCGGTACCGATGTGACACTCACGGCATTCGAGGCGGAAGATGGGAAGCGGTTCAAGGAGTGGAGCGTGACACCGGTCGGGAACGGATCCCTGTCCGGAGACATATTCACAATAGGGACCGCGAGCGTGACCATCACGGCCGTCTGGGAGGACATACCTCCCGAAATGTACACAGTGACGGTCATCGACGGATGGGCGGACCCCGCATCGGGTACGACGGGCACGGAAGTGACCCTCATACCCAGAGAGGCGTCCGCAGGGATGCGGTTCCTGGAATGGAATGTCATCGAGGACGGGGACGGATCGCTTGACGGTAACATATTCACCATAGGTACGGCGCATGCGGAGATCGAAGCCGTCTGGGAATACATCGTCTACACGGTATCGGTCACAGGCGGAACGGAATCCACGTTATCAGGCATAATGAACGCCGAGGTGACGTTGACGCCTGGAACGGCACCCGCGGGGATGCAGTTCCTGGAATGGGACGTGATCGAATCGGGAGAAGGGTCGATCGACGGTAACATATTCACCATAGGTACGGCGAATGCGGAGATCGAAGCCGTCTGGGAGTTCATCACGTACTACGTTACGGTATACGAAGGGTCGGCATCGCCGACATCAGGATACATCGGCACGGAAGTGACCCTGATACCGGGAACGGCACCCACAGGGATGCGGTTCCTGGAATGGGATGTGATCGAGGACGGAGGCGGATCCATTGACGGTAACGTATTCACAATAGGAACTGCGGATGCGGAGATCGAAGCGGTCTGGGAATACATCGTATACACGGTGTCGGTCACAGGCGGAACAGCATCACCTGCGTCCGGAATAATGGGCACAGAGGTAACACTGACGCCCGGAGAGGCACCCGAAGGGCAACAGCTCACAAGGTGGGACGTGACCGAGTTCGGAGGCGGATCCATTCTCGGTAACGTATTCACCATAGGTACGGCGAATGCGGAGATCGAAGCGGTCTGGGATGACATCATGATAGAAGTGACACATTCCGGTGAGCTCTTGAAAGGAGCAACGACGGATATCTTAGAGGTGACGGTGAATATAGACATAAGTCTCTTCAAAGGCGTAACGCTGGGCGGTGTGACCCTGGTAGAGAATGTGGACTACGAGGTGAGATCGGGAAGCACCATCGTCACGATATTCCAGAACTATCTGGATATACTGGAGGCCGGTGATTATCTTATGGAAGTGATATTCACGCACACCACCATGACAACGACGATGACCATACTGGGTGAGACCACCGGTGAAGGACCCGACGACGGCGGCTCGAACGACGGCGGGATCGATCTGATGATCATAATCATAATCGCCGTAGCGGCGATAGCTGCCATAGGAGTTGCGGCGTACTTCCTGCTCAAGAAGAAACCGGAGATGCCTAAGGAACCGGAGATGCCTGAGAACAAAGAATAAACACCATACGGAGAAGGCCCCCGGCCTTCTCCTCCATTTTATTCACATTTCGATGCGCAGACGCGCATGTTACTCGATCGGATGCGAAAATCCGTATCTCGCAGAGGCAGCACCGATACTTCCTTAATCAAAGACTGGTAAATGTTTTTATAACTGACAGTTAATGCGAGAGTAGGTAATTATGGCTGATGATGTCGACACCCCCAGGAAGAAGGGGAGAGATCCGATCCTTATGATAGGTACGATCGCCCTTGCCGTTGCGTTCCTTGTCGTCATCAGCGGATACGCTTACGGTGAGCTGTTCGGCTCGGATTCCAACGAACCCGCAAGATACGGCGACACCGTGAAAGTTGATTACGTAGGCAGCTTCTACGGTTGGTATGACGGTAATGACGGTACCGTTAACGGCGCGGTATTCGACACATCCTTGTGGTCCGTTGCCGGTAACGAGGACATATGGAAGAGCTGGGGATTCACCGAGAGGAAAGAGGAACAGTACGTTCCGTTCAGCGTAACGATAGGAAGCGGTAATGCACTTACCAATTTCGAAACGGCGCTGATCGGTATGAAACCGGGCGAGACCAAATGGATATTGATCGAGAACGGTTACGGCGATGTACCCGCTGCTAATGTTCAGAAATGGGGTATGACAGCCACGATACAGTACACTGAGACCATGTCCGCCGCGGAATTCAGAGGAACGTTCGATCTTACGACCGCATCCCCCGGAGTATATTCCGATCTGGATCACCCGTACGGGTGGAAGTCTCAGGCAGTGTTCAACAGCGACGGTACCGTGATGGTGACGCATCTGGTCGATACGGGCATCGAATACGAAGTGAAGAACAGCATGGATGAAGTGATCATGACGGTCGAGGTCGTATCGCTTGATGCTACGACGTTCGATGTGGAATTCACTTTCGTGGATGTCGTATACACAGATGTGACGACCGGTGATATCCAGCTGATAGAGTTCAAGTCCGGCGGAGAGACGTTCTACATAACCAATATAGACGAGACCGCAAGCGAGTTCACCACGAAGAGCACAAGAGAAGTTGTCGGAATGGACCTGTACTTCAAGATAACCTTCGTAGGTTACTGATGAACGCTGTTCTTCAATTTTGATCATCGGGCAGAACGGCTGAGTTAACTACTTTTTCGCCTTTGCCCACGGAATACATCGATGCTATTGAGCGTTGTATCATTCTCCTCGCATCCGTTACCGCATTGACAAGATCCATCCCTTTGGCAAGGTTCGCCGTTATGTACGCCGATAATGTGCAACCGCTTCCGTGCCCCGCCCTCTCCAATCGAGGATGAACTAACCGTTTGAATTCACCGTTATGATAAAGCAGATCGGTAACGTCATTCGAATCCATGTGACCTCCTTTCAGGTAAACGGATGCTCCGCTTCTACCCATGATCTCACAAGCGCGGGAAGCGTCATCATCTCCATTTATCGTGATACCGGAGAGCGCTTCCGCCTCATGTTTGTTGGGGGTTATGAGATCGCATATGGGCATCAGGGTATCGCGTATCGATGCCGCCAATCCGCTCGATGCAAGACTGTCGCCGACCGTGGCTATCATTACCGGGTCGACAACTATCGGCGCTTTTCTTTTACAAAGACGATCGGTGATGAGATCCACGATCTCGGTGCTGTATAACATTCCCGTTTTCACGGCACGTATATCGCAATCCGAGAATACCGAATCAAGCTGCGCGACGATCATCTCACAAGGCATCGGCATCACCGACGATACGGAAACGGTGTTCTGCGCCGTAACGGCGGTGATAACGGTCATCGGATGCACTCCGAGCGACGACATCGCTTTGATATCAGCCTGTATCCCGGCACCGCCTATTGGGTCGGAACCGGCTATCGTAAGGGCGCATCGCATACCCGACGTATCAATGAACGGATAGATAGCATCATCGCCCCCCGACTTGTTTTTATCATATGCGGATGCGCACAGATATATATTCAATCCCCTTTAGAGGGAAATGATGAAGGCCAGCAGCATCCATTTCGTTCTGAGCGGTGATACGCCGTACAAAGATCTGGCACCGGCATTCCCCGATATATTGAAGATGTTCCTTGCGGAAACGGAACAGGTCCCCGAGGATGAAGAGATAATGTTGATGTTCATAGAACTGAATATGAACGATCTTGAGAGGAACATGAAGCCCGAAGGCTACAACAGGAAAGGCAGGATGAGGATGGTATTCCCCATGGATAAACCTGAATTCTACGTAAAGGCGGTAGGGAAAGGTGCTGACGTGGCACGCGTGGGCGAGAAGATAAATGAGATACTCTCGGCTTCCGGTATCCGATACACGATGGTGAACAACGACCTTCCCGAATTATGATCAACCGGTAAGCTCGTCCCAGCATTTATCCAGTAACGATATCTCCAAACGAAGTTTCTCATCTCTTTCAACAACGATCGCCATAGCATCGAATATCTGTGCTTCAACGCTCTGCGATGACGTTCCTCCCAATGAGTTCCTCCGTTCGACACATTGCTCTATCGGCAATATATCGAACACATCGTCTTCAATGACATCAGAGAATCCTTTCATCTCCGATAAGGTCAACTGATCCAATCCTCTTTTCTCGAGGATACAGTATCTGACGGCGGAACCGACCACAGCATGAGCATCGCGGAACGGTATGCCTTTGTTGACGAGATAATCGGCGAGATCGGTAGCGTTCATATACCCTTCCGATGCAGCTTTTAACATCTTGTCGGCATCGAACCTGATCGTCGATATCAGCCGCGACATCATCGTCGTGCATTGCATCACGGTGTCCAGCGTTCTCATGATCGATATCTTATCTTCCTGCATATCCCTGTTGTATGATAACGGAAGACCTTTCATCATGGTGATCAGCGATATCAATGAACCGACAACCCCGCCGGTCCTTCCGCGTATCAGTTCCGCGATGTCGGGGTTCTTCTTCTGAGGCATTATCGACGATCCGGTGGTATACTTATCGTCCATCTCGATGAATCCGAATTCGGTCGTCGACCATAGTACGAGTTCCTCCGCCATGGATGACAAGTGTAACGAAAGCATCGACGAACAGAACGCGGTCTCGATAACAAAATCCCTGTCGCTGACGCTGTCCATCGAGTTCTCGGAAGGCATCCTGAATCCCAGGAGGTCGGACGTTTGTTTACGGTCAATGGGATACGTGGTCCCGGCAAGCGCCGCCGCTCCCAAGGGAGATACGTTCATCCTTCTGAATGCGTCCGTGAATCTTTCCGCGTCACGGTTCAGACGGAACGTATGGGCCATCATATGCTGCGCAACCGTTACGGGTTGAGCGTGCTGCATGTGCGTGAACCCGGGCATTATCATCTTCGACGTGTCCTGAGCAACGTTCACCAGCGCCCTCATCAGATCGTTGATATCCCTTACGATCTCAAGGATCGCGTCGCGTATGTACATACGCATGTCAACGGCCACTTGATCATTCCTGCTCCTTCCGGTGTGAAGTTTCCCGCCTATCGGTCCGATGAGTTTCGTCAGCGCATTTTCAACGTTGGTGTGTATGTCCTCGAGTTCATCATCAATATCGAATTCACCCTCTTTCAGTTCGCTTAAGATCATCCTGAGCCCTTCGATCATCTCGTCAGCGTCACTCTTATCCACTATCTTACAGCGTTTGAGCATGGTCACATGCGCCAGGGAACCCATGATGTCGTAGAACACCAGCTCCCTGTCGCAGTCAAGCGACGATGTGAACTCAAGCACCGAATCATCGATATCATTCTCGAACCTTCCCGACCAGAGAGCTTTCTGACCCATGGTATCACTTCTTTCCTTTCATATGCACTTTGGCCGTTGTCTTGTTCGGAAGACCCCAGCAGTAGATGAATCCCACCGCGGAGTTATGATCGAAGCTGTCGCCTTTCGCGTATGTTGATAATCCTTCGTCGTACAACGAATACTCCGATCTACGACCAACTACCGTGGCGGAACCTTTGAATAACTTCACTCTGACGGTTCCCGTAACGTATATCTGCGTTTCATCCACGAATCTATCAAGCGATTCGCGAAGCACACCGAACCACAGTCCGTTGTACGCGAGTTCGGAATACTTCTGCTCAACGCCTTTCTTGAATTCTAACACGTCCTTCTGAACGGTGAGGAACTCCATGCTCCTGTGCGCCGTTATCAACAGCGTAGCGGCGGGGCATTCATACGTCTCCCTGCTCTTTATGCCTACGAGACGGTCCTCTATGTGATCTATGCGGCCGACACCATGTTTCGATGCCAGTTTGTTCAACTCGACTATGAGGTCGATACCATTCATCTTCTTCCCGTTGTATCCTACGGGAATTCCTTTTTCAAACATTATCTCAACGTACTCAGGTCTATCGGGAGCCTTCTCCGGCGACGTTGTCCATTCCCAGACACCTTCCGGCGGCTCTTCCCACGGATCCTCGAGGATACCGCATTCGCAGCTCCTTCCCCATAGGTTCTCATCGGTTGAATACGGGCTCTCTTTCTTCACGATTATCGGAACGTCGTTGACGCGTGCATATTCAATTTCCTCTTCACGCGTCATTATCCATTCTCTCATCGGCGCTATTATCTTGATATCCGGAGCAAGTGAGAATATACCTACGTCGAAACGCACCTGATCGTTCCCTTTCGCGGTGCAGCCGTGCGCTATGTACTTAGCGCCTTCTCTCTTCGCGATCTCCACCAATTTCTTGACTATTATCGGCCTGGCTATCGCGGTACTCAGAGGATAAACATTCTGGTACATGGCGTTGGCCTTCAGAGAAGGCCATATGTAATCCTTTACGAACTCCTCCTTCGCATCTATGTATTCAGCCTCTATAGCGCCAATGACCTTCGCCCTTGCGATGATGTCGTCGCTGCTCGGAGGCTGACCTACGTTTATCGCCACCGCAATAACGTCAAGATCATATTTCTCCTGCAGCCATCTTATGGCGATCGACGTATCGAGACCGCCCGAATACGCAAGCACCACTTTATCCCTGTCACCGGTCGCTTTCTTATTCATAGTATCTAGAGGGTGTATTTTCGTCGAGGTTTAAACATTGTGCGTTCACCGTAAACGTAAGATAATATGTTTCCACGTATACACTCGTGTATATTTGCACTCAAACAGATTACTCGGGAACACATGTTATACATAATGTCTCTCACGGGACAATAGCTTTATCTAACAGATTTTTGTTGAGAGAAAACCTTAACAGTAAGGGATAATCCAATGAAGAAGATAGGGATCATCGGAGGCACGGGATACACGGGAGGGGAACTTGCACGCATATTGTGCAAGCATCCGGATATCGAGATAGCGGCGATGACGTCACGTCAGAATGCCGGGAAGAAAGTATCGGATGTTCAGACATATCTCAAAGGATACGTTGACCTGGAATACACGGAAACATTGGTCGCAAAGGATATCGATCTTGTGTTCGTTGCCACTCCGCACGGTATAGCGATGAAAGAAGCGCCCGTATTCCTGGATGCCGGTGTGAAGGTCATAGACATGTCCGGCGATTATCGGTTAAAGGACATCGCGTCTTACAAGAAATGGTACGGACACGACCATACGGATGCGAAACATCTGAAGGACGCCGTTTACGGAATGCCGGAGTTATTCCGCGATAAGATAAAAAAGGCGGAGATCGTTGCCAATCCCGGTTGCTACGCAACCGCAACGATATTGGCGACGGCCCCCCTGTTCGCTTCCGGTATCGTGAAGAATGATGTTATCGTGGATGCCAAGAGCGGGACATCCGGTGCCGGCATGGTACCGTCGGCGCGTACACATCATCCGTTCTGCGGCGAATCGATAATACCGTACAGCGTAGGAACGCATCGTCACACGCCGGAGATAGAGGGCGCATTGAACGACGTTTCAAAAAGTAATGCGGAGGTATTGTTCACACCGCACCTTTTACCGATAGTACGCGGGATACTTTCAACATGTTATCTTACGCTGACGATGGACGCAACTGATGACGATATCGCAAAGATATACAATGAAAAGTACAACAATGAGCCGTTCGTTCATTTTGTTGACGAGCCGTCGATACGTGCGGTCGTAGGATCGAATCACTGTCAGGTGAACGCTAAAGTGTTCGGTAAAAAGGTGATCGCGTTCGGAGCGATAGACAATCTTGTCAAAGGCGCATCGGGACAAGCGGTCCAGTGTGCCAATCTTATGTTGGGTCTTAAGGAAACATCGGGTATCGACGTACCGGGAATGGGAGTATGATGATGGAGATAATCGAAGGAGGGGTGACATCACCGCAGGGATTCAAAGCGGCCGGTGTGCACAGCGGAGTGAAATATCGTTCACTGGATCTCGGGATGCTTTATTCGGAGGTACCTGCGAAGGCATTCGTCGGATATACGACGAATAAAGTGAAATCAGCGCCGGTGCAGGTTATGATGGCCGAAGATTCCGAAGTTCTGAGTGCGATCGTGATAAACAGCGGGAACGCCAACGCATTGACCGGACGTCGCGGTATTGAAGATGCGATGACAATGAAAGCCGTTGCGGCATCCGAGTTGAACGTCGATCCGAAAGAGATAGGAGTGATGTCCACGGGACTGATAGGACGGTTCATGGACATGCACAAAGTGAAATACGGGATAAGCAAAGCATCCCGTGAATTAGAATCCGGGCGGGAAGCGGATGCGCTTCTGGCCGAGGCGATAATGACGACGGACACGATCAAGAAGGAAACGGCCGTTCGTGTTCGTTTAACGGACGGAACGCTCGTCACCATAGCGGCACTGTCCAAAGGGAGCGGCATGATCGCGCCTCATCTGAAAGTGCTGCACGGGACGACGTTATGCTTGGTAACTACGGACGCGGTCCTTTCAAAGAAATTCCGCAAGACGTGGGGAGAGATACTCGACGACAGTATGAACATGGTCACCGTCGACGGAGATCAGTCAACGAACGACACGTGCGCATTACTGGCTAACGGAAAAGCGGGAGGGAAATGTGCCGACGACGATCCCAATTTCATTCACGCGCTGAGTAAAGTGATGACGGATATAGCACGCATGATAGCGGTGGACGGCGAAGGTGCTACGAAACTGATAGAAGTGCAAGTGCTCGGAGCGGAGACCAAAGAGGACGCCCGTTCCGCAGTGATGACGATACTCAATTCACCGCTTGTGAAATCAGCTATATTCGGGTCGGATCCGAACTACGGACGTATAATGATGGCCCTCGGTAACAGCAATTGCAAATTCAACATAGAGGACGTCCGTCTCACGATCAAAGGCGGGGACATGGAAGTACCGATACTCGATTCCGGTGCGCCGGTGTTCCAGGAGGAACGTTCCGTTGAGGTCGTCCGTATGGCAATGGACAACAAGGAAGTGACGATAGTCGTCGATCTTGCGATAGGGAACGAATCGGCCATCGGCTGGGGATGCGACCTCACGTACGATTACGTGCGCATAAACGCAGAATACGCAACGTGATCATATGAACTACCTTATGAAGTTCGGCGGGAACGCCATCCGCGGAAAGAAGGATCTGGATCGTTTATCGGGAGAGATAGCGAAGCTGATATCCAAAGGTGCGAAGATAATACTCGTACACGGCGGCGGTCCCGAGATAACGGCGGAGATAGAGAAGCGCGGAATGTCAACGAAGATGGTCGGCGGTTTCCGGATAACCGATGAAGCGGTACTGGAAGTAGCCGATGACGTATTAGGACAATTGAACCGCGATGTTGTCGATTCTTTGAAGAATGCCGGTATAAAAGCAAAAGGGATGCCGGGTTACGAAGGCAACGTTATCACCTGTGTGAAAAAAGCACCGATAAAGGTGAAGGACGGAAACGAAATGATAACGGTCGATCTCGGACTGGTAGGTGAAGTAGATGCCGTGGACACGAAATATTTACAAAAAATAATGTCCGAAGGTACGCTTCCCGTGATATATCCGATATGTGCGGACGTTTCCGGCAAGAAGATGAATGTCAACGCGGACACGGTAGCATCGGGAATAGCGGCGGCGATGAAATGTGACGAGATGATATTCATTACAGACGTTCCCGGAATACTTCGTGATGTGAACGACAAGAGTTCGAAAATAGACAAGATAACGATAAAGGAGATCGATTCGCTGATAGCGGACGGTACGATATCGGGAGGGATGATACCCAAGGTGGAAGCGTGCAGCAAAGCGATACTCGCAGGAGTGAGCGCCGTACGCATGGTGAACGGTAAGGACGAGAAATCCATCGTCTCCGATATAATGGAAGACAAAGGCAACGGTACGCTTATCACGGGGTGATAAAATGAATGTCAAAGAGAAAACAAGTGAATTCCTGTTCGGAAATTATGCACGCATGGATGTGTGCTTCACACACGGTAAAGGCGCGTATTTATACGACACGTCAGGTAAATGTTATTTGGATCTTGTTGCCGGCATAGCGGTGAACTCGATAGGTTATGCGCATCCGAAGTGGGTATCCGCGGTATCAGAACAAGCGGCACGCATGGCGCACGTTTCAAATCTGTATCAAGTGAAAGAACAAGCGGACCTCGGTGAAAAACTGGCATCCGTTACGCCGAAAGGATTAACGAAATCATTGTTCGTGAACAGCGGCGCCGAAGCGAACGAGGGCGCGCTGAAGCTTGCGGTCCGTTACACCAAACGTAAACGCATATTATCGTCATTGAATTCGTTCCACGGCCGTATATCGGCATCCCTGGGCGCTACCGGCCAGCGGAAGTATCAGGAATCATTCGAGCCGTTGATCGCGGACAGTTTCGATCACTTCGATTACGGCGATGCGGAATCCTTCAAATCGAAGATGACCAAGGATACCGCCGCGGTGATGATCGAACCCGTTCAGGGGGAAGGCGGAGTACAATTGGCATCGAAGGATTTCTTCAAGACCATACGCGACGTCTGTACGGACAACGGGACGCTGATGATAATAGATGAAGTTCAAACGGGGATCGGCCGCACCGGAGAATGGTTCGGGATACAGAACTTCGACGTGATACCGGATATAATGACGCTTGCGAAAGCACTGGGAGGCGGCGCCCCGATAGGCGCCGTTGTTTCAACGCCCGAGATATCGGCATCGTTCACACCCGGTACCCACGGGACAACGTTCGGCGGCAATCCGTTGGTGTGCGCAGCGGCATCCGCAACGATCGATGTGATCAAAGATGAGAAGTTGGTGCAGAATTCAAAATCTCTCGGAAAGAAGTGGATCGCAGACCTGAAGAAGATAAAGGGTGACGATATAACCGATGTACGCGGTCTCGGTCTTATGATCGGGATAGAGATGAAAGAGCATGCGAACGACGTTCGCAGCTTCGCCTTGGAGAACGGTATATTGGTGAACGTCTGCCACGGAAATACAGTTCGTCTGATACCGCCGCTGATCATCAACAGTAAGGAAACGGATCGCTTCACAGACATTCTGAAGGAATTCCCGTCAAAATACAATTAAGTGCCTGTCAGATACAAACGGAACACATTTTGTCTGTAATAGGACATATATATTGGTAGTTCATTTGAGTCAATATGGCCAAAGGTCATTCGAAGGAAAGTCTTGCGGAGAAGACAAGATCATACATAGACGCGCACCCCAGTATCAAGGATTGCGTATCGAAAGGTCTTGTAAGCTATTCATCACTGGCAAGGTTGATAATGAAAGACCTTAAGATAGAGAACGAAGAAGCGTTGATGATAGCGTGCAGACGCTACGCCGATAAGCTTTCATCAACATCCGATCATGAAAAAGACGTTTTAAAGATACTGAAGGACAGCCGCCTTGAGATGAGGACGAAGATCTGTATCGTCACGGCAAAGAATGAATGGACGGTCCTTCATAAGATGGACAATCTGTTCAAAGATCACTGGAACGAGAATTCGATAATGCAGGTGGTCCAGAGCGCATCCGCAGTTACCATAATCGCTGACCGTTCGCTCAAGGACAGGATAATGGATACGGTCGGTCGTTTCAACGTCATAAAGATAAGGGAAAGCCTTGTTGAGATTGCGGTAAAGAGTCCCGAACGTATCGTAGATACGAGCGGTGTGATCGCATATCTCATAACGAACCTTTCGGACGCGGGGATAAACATCGAGGAAACGGTAAGCTGTCATACGGATACGATATTCATTGTCAAGGAAACAGATATGATAGACGCGTATTCCGTTCTTACCCGTTGTATACAGAGCGCAGAATCAACGATAAGTGAGTGATGGAGCCACTGGGGAGATTCGAACTCCCGGCCTGCTGATTACAAGTCAGCCGCTCAACCGGGCTGAGCTACAGTGGCGTTGCCACCGAGTATGAACACCCTGTTTTTATTAGTTTGCATTCTTTTATTACACGTAAAAAGCGCAGCGGGCGACCAAAGCTTTAATAAAGGCAGTTTATTAACGCTGTCAGTTAACATCTCGATGTTATTACGGTGATATATAATGGCAGCAGCTAAAGGATCGGTAAGTAAGGGAGATCTCGTTTACATTGATTATGACGCGTTCCTCGCCGACAATGACAAGTTATT
>Ga0123353_10009090_pt1 | contig 13661 bp, 10 predicted proteins | sample TergutLab28metaG_3_FD_92763 | JGI IMG/M metagenome (GOLD analysis project Ga0123353, IMG submission 92763) | Labiotermes labralis P3 segment gut microbial communities from Petit-Saut dam, French Guiana - Lab288 P3 | ecosystem: Host-associated > Arthropoda: Insects > Digestive system > Gut ... | reverse complement strand
GCATGGACGGAAAATCTCCTTGCAGAAGCTCTTTGGCCGAGCGAAGGTACTTCCAAAGGAAAAAATGTTTGAAAGATGGGGGGCACCGACCATAATCTCCCTAATTACACTACGGAAATCAAAAACAACCCCATCCGGTATGAAACCGGGTGGGATTTTCTTCTTAGCTGGAAAGTGTAAACGACTACACAAATTCTACACATCAAAAAATTGACACTACACGCAAACACTGAAAAAATCGGCATACGGAAGTGTGTAGTAAATCATGCTTGACAAAGACGGTGAAGTGTGTTAGAGTCTAGGAATTACGGCATTTCACGGTTATTGGATGAGGTAAAAAAAGTGGCTAAAAAAAAGGTTGTCATACGGAAAGTGAAGAAAAATTCCGCTTCGCTGCCGCAGCCACTGAAAAAGGAACCGGTGAAAAAGAGCAAAAAGGATGTCGAGACGCTCAACAAGCTCGTTACTATGGCCGATCGGGTTGCCGCTTACGCTGAAAAGTTGAGGGACCCCCAAATTGACATTCCTCTTCGGTCGCTTTCGAATGTATCGTTCAACCATTCGAAAAAAATCATTGAAATGGGAAAGAAAAAGACACAACGTCTTCTTTTTAACCTTTCCCAGGCCAAGAGTTTCATGCAGACCATGCTCGTCGCCAGTGGCGCAAAAAAAATCATCGAGGATGGCAAAACCAGCAGTATCCGAAGCATGTATTACATGCTGAAACATACGATCGAAGGGACGAAGGAGGAAACGTTCAATAATCAAGGGGAATGCGACCCGATTATCGAGGACTGTGAGGTGCTCCTCGAAAGTCTCCGGGAGGAACTCCATCTTTTCGCCGAAAAACGAGGCGATATGGTCGGCGAAATCGTTCTCGTCGACAAGGGGGACGAAATCGACTGCTCCCACATGGGGTCGGGCGGATACGGTATTCCTTCGATTGTCGAGCCGGATGTCATCCAGTTCAAGAAAATTAATGCCCGATTTATACTCCATGTTGAAAAAGGGACGGTCTGGCAACGATTTAATGAGGATAAATTCTGGCGCAAATATCACTGTATTCTCACCCATGGAAACGGTCAACCGCCGCGTGGCGTCCGTCGGATGTTGCATCGGTTGCACAATGAACTCCGCTTGCCGATTTTTTGTCTTCTTGATAATGACCCCTGGGGATACTACATTTACAGCGTCATCAAACAAGGGTCGATCAATCTCGCGTTCGAGTCGCAACGGATGGCGATTCCCGAGGCGAAGTTTCTCGGACTCCGCAGCATTGATTTCGCCCGGTGCGGACTGTCCGACAGCGTTAAAATCGCCCTCAATGACAACGACCGCAAACGTGCCAAGCAGATTGCCAATTATCCCTGGTTTGAGAAGAAAAAACCGTGGCAGAAAGAAATCCAGCAAATGATGGATAACGGTTTCAAGCTGGAAGTCGAGGCCCTCGTCAGCCGGGACATCAGTTATGTGACCGAACAGTATGTCCCCCAGCGAATGGCCGAAGGTGATTTTCTCGATTAGGCGATAAACGATCAGGCTATTGCTCAAAAACGATCGGTCGCCCAAGAGAATGATCTTGCATTATTCCTGGAAAATAGTCATAATCTCAATATCACTGTTTTTCGTCAGAAAGCCTTGAAAAACACCTGTTTTACCTATTTATCCAGATCGGTTTATTGGGAATGATAGGGCGTCTGGAGGAAAATCTTTGGGATGTTTGAAAAATTGCCGATGGGACCAATGTCGATATTATACCCTTTGCCCTTTTTCTTCCTTTCTTTGTGATATTCTCAAAGGAAAGATCATGAAAAGAAAGGTTATTAAAAAAGGAAAGGTCATTAAAAAGTGACAAACGCGATTTTTGGTTTGCACCAAAAAAAATAAAAAAATCGCGACACCCCCACCAACCTTTTTGTTGTTTTGTGCGTAGTAAGAATTGTGAGCAGCACTCACGAGGACAAAATGACAAAAAAATGAATCGTTGCCATTATGCAATGTTAACCTGGGAGAAAAACAATGGAAATTTTTGGTTCTCATTTGGCACAAAGTGCACAATCGGTCTCTTCCGCGCAATCTGCATCTCTTCGCCGTCCCTCCGAAAGTGGTGAAACGACTCGTCCCCAACAAGTGAAAGACGAAGTTCAACTTTCCGAAACGGCCCGAAATATGAGTGACGTTTCGCCGACGGAATCTTCTTCCTCGGCAGTTCGTTTTGAATTGGTCAACAGTATCCGTTCTCAAATTGCCGCTGGAACTTATGACTCGCCGGAAAAAATGGAAGCGGCGCTGGAAAAAATGTTTGCACGGATTGGCTTCTAAGTCATCATGGGGAAACGTGGCAATTTTTGCGGCCATAGTTTTTACGGTTATCACGTTTCCCGGGTGACGCAAAAATCAATTTTTTGTGTAGTTTTGTGAGCAAAAATCGTCCTGCCTATACGCTCCTTGAGCTTACCATTTCCCTTGCATTGCTGATTCTCCTGATCGGACTCCTCTGGGGGATGATCGACATGTTCGGAGGAACATTCACACGGGGTGAACTTCGGGCCGAACAGTCACAATTGGTTCGGTCATTGTCGCAGATTCTTGAGGAGGACCTTGGGGCCGCCATTCAGGACCCGGTCTATCCATTTCGTGATGATTCCCGGGGTGCTGAAACGATTCGCCGCTTTGGTCTCGTCGGGACGGACTCTTCCATCCGGATTGATGTCGTTCAAATCAATCCGTTCAAAACCAAGGATTTTGCCGATTCCAAAAGCGTCGAAGCTCCTGAATTGAAAACTGTTCATTACGACTTTATCTCCTCGGGTCGTTCCGGACAACCGGGGCTGTTTCGCCGTGAAATGGACTTTGAAACCCCTTCCGGAAACACCTCTGAAATGAAACCGGGGGAATCCCTGAAGCTGGCGGGGTCTTCGGGGCCTCCGACATTGGGGGAGCTTCCGACCTTGGGAGAATCGGGCCAAAATCGACAAAATATTATGGTTCCCGAACAAATTTCGCTTCAGGATCATGAAAAAATGTGGGCCCCCGAGGTTGTCGGTTGTCGATTTGCTTATTTTGATGGTCAAAACTGGCTCAACCATTGGGATTCGATCAAGCAAAACGGTCTCCCGGCCGCCATTGAGGTGAATCTCCGCCTTTTGACACTCCAGGAGGCCAAAAAATACCATTCCGGAGAAGAAATCAACGGACGGAATGTCATGGACCAGAGAATCGTTGTTCGTGTCCCCACGACTCCTTTGAAAAAACAATCAGAACTTAAGCGTGACCAGCCGGTTTCTCCGGATCAGCAGCAACCTCCGCCTTTCCCGCCCGTTTCTTCCCCGAGACCTCAACCTGTTCCTTCAATTCCAGCCCAACCTTCCCAGGAACAAACCTGGATTCGGCAGTAAAACGGACTGTAAACCTGTCATAATCGTCACGATCCGTTGAATTTATTTTTTGTTCATCTTTCCTATTTTCCTGACGATAGACGATGTTGGGAAATAATACCGGAGCCGGTATGGGCGGTAGCCTTCGGCCTCGCGCAAGCGCCCTGCAATGCAGGGTTTTCCATGTCCAGCTTCGAAAATTTTTAACCGACTTGAGTAAAAATAACATAAAATAGAGCATTCTTATTGCCCACTTAACGGAGATTGCCCATTTAACGGAGAGACCGAAATTATGGCAAAAAAAGTGATTCTGGATGTTGATCCGGGAATCGATGACGCGATTGTTCTTTGTTTCGCGCTTTTTGACCCGGATGTTGAGGTGATTGCCATTACTTCAGTCGGCGGGAACGTGACTCCACAAGTTGCCTCGAAAAATCTTCAGGCCCTGATTGAATATCTCGATCCTCCCCGACTTCCCCGACTCGGCATGGGAACAGAGCCTGATGACGGTCTTCCGGTCGACGGTCGCTACGTTCACGGAATCGACGGTCTCGGCGGCACCGATCTTCCTGTCGCGGTGCTTCGCTCACAACATCCGGCGGAAAAAGTGATTTGCGATGCTGTCCGGTCGGCGCCGGAACAAGTGACGATCGTCACCCTTGGTCCCCTGACAAACATCTCCCGGGCTTTTCACCGCGATCCGGAGCTTCCCCAGTTGATCGACCGTTTGGTCATCACGGGAGGGAATGTCGATTCTCCCGGCAATATCACGCCGACAGCCGAATTTAACTTTTATTGTGACCCATTTGCCGCCAAACAGGTTTTTCAGTCCCCTTGTACGAAAACGTTGGTCCCGCTTGATGTCACCAACAAAATCAAATTGACATTGGGACATGTCGATCGGCTTCCTCCGGACACAACCAAAGTCGGGCACTTTCTGCGGAGCATCCTGATGCCTGCATTTCGCGCGTATCGGCAACGGTTCGGCCTGGAAGGAATTCATGTTCATGATTTGGTCACCTACATTGCCGCGTTTTCTCCCGAACTTTTCAACATGAAAGAACTGTCGGGCAATGTTGAAACCATCGGCGAACTCACCCGCGGCATGACGGTCTTTGACCGGCGTTACGTCCCTGAATGGCGACCGAACATGGAAGTTGCTTTTGAAATCAACAAAGAAGCGGTTCTTCAAAAAATCATTGACGGCTTGCATTTCTCGGCACAATGCGTGGAACACTTGCGTTGAAATATCGGAACCGGTTGGCATCTTTGCAACGTCCTTTGTTATGTGCGTTCACGGTTGGTCGATTTGGAAAGCTGTGAAACATGCCCCCGTAGGACGTTGAAAGATGTCTCCGACGGGCAACGTGCCGTTGCATCGCCCAGCGTGCCGCTGGACCGCAGTATTCCTCACGAATTTTATGTCGGAACCGGTAGGGGCAAAGAAGCTTCAGGAGGTTGTGCAACAAAGATTTATGCCCGGCTGAATTCTTTACGCGAAGAAAGCGAGGGTTTTTCGGGGCCTGTCTCCGAAATTTTCTCACGACTGTCGGCAAAGTACCGGATTTTCGCCACGAGCAGCATCACGGCAATTCCCTGGAATGTCGGGTACCAAATCCACGTGTAGCGGTAGGCATTGTGTCCGGCGACTCCGAGTAATTGCAATTCGAAGAGCGTGATCATCGTCGCGACTGACACCGAGTAGAGGTATTCGTCTCCCGGCGGACGAATGATCCGATAGAGATGGTTATACCTTCGCGCCTCCAGGAAGTTCATCACGATGACGACGGCAATGAGGATGTAAGCGAACATTCCGATGATGCCGAGTTCCGCGAGCACCTGACCGACGAAATTATGGGTTTGCATGTTGTCCACCTGAAACATGGGAGAAACTCCCGGCCCAACCCCGACAATAGGGTATTTCTCCCAAATCTGGACTCCGAGTCGGAAACCTTCAAGCCGTCCTTCCGCGGACTCCTGCGCCGAAGCGGGACCGCGTGAAGGGTCGATGATCGTCAGATAACGGTCTTTCAAGTTGTCCGACATCCCCATCCAGATAAACGGGGCGGCCACCACCAATGCCGTCAACCAACGGTATCGGTATTTCGAGAAACATGCCAAAAACAACAAGACCGTGATCACCGCGACGAATGAGGAACGCGAACCGGTCTTGAGGACGCAAACAACCGAAAGTAAAAACGAACAGACGGCAAACAATTTCATGCAAAGTCCGAGCCAAATGGTTTTTCCCTTGAGATGCCAAAGCGGAATCAGCATCGGAATGGCATAAACAATCGAGGCTCCAAACGTGTTCGGGTCGTTCATTGTTTCGTCCACGCCGATCATACGGATGGTTCCCATGCGGTAAACATGCCGTCCGTTGTATCGAAATTCATAAAAGGAATGCGCCATGTAAAGGAAAAAAATGACACAAAATCCGGTGAGGAGAACCTTCAGTTCCCGTTCCGTGCGAATACTGGTGATGATCAATATGGTGAAAACGAACACTTTCAGCCATTCTTCGGCTCCTTTACTGAGTCCGGCCCCAAACGGGCTGAGGTACTCCGAAAGCATGATGCTGAAGAACAGAACCATCACGGCAACCGTCGCACGATTGGCCAGGACCGTTTTTTTGTAGAAAAAGAACCAAACGAGGATCACCACGATCATGTAGACCCGTTCAATGCGCATCGTTCCCAGAATCGGCCAGACCTCGAAAGGCCGATGAATGAAGAGCCACATATAACCGAGCAGTAACGCAATCATGAAACAGAGTTTTCAAAGAAATTCAGCACAATAAAGAGAAAAAATCCGACTCTTTTGATAATATTAGCTTAAATTTCGGAAAAATGCCTCACAAACAGAAACTTTTTTGTGAAAATGCCAAAAAATCGTAAAAATCGGTATAATAGAACTTTGAAAATTGATAACATTTCGTTTTCCCTCAAATTTCAGGAACAAACAGGAACAAAAACAATGTCCCACACAATGAAACGTCGTGATTTTCTCAAGTTGACCGGTATCTCCGCAGTGACTGTCGGCAGTCTGGCGGTTTCCCCGTTTCCTGCTCCGGTTTTTTCAAAAAATGCGAATTCGGATTCCAAACTGAACATCGCTTGCATCGGAATCAGCAATCGTGGAGGCGCCAACGTCGACGGCGTCATGCACGAAAACATCGTCGCGATTTGTGACGTGGACCGGAACTATCTGGAAGCAGGAAAAAAGCGTTTCCCGAACGCAAACGCATATCAGGATTTCCGTAAAATGTATGACGAAATGGCCGACAAAATTGATGCCGTGGTCGTCAGCACAACCGACCACACCCATGCTCCCGCGGCACTCATGGGCATGAAACTCGGGAAACATTGTTACTGTGAAAAACCCCTGGCTCATAGGGTCGCGGAAGTCAGGCAAATGATCGTCACGACCAAGGAAAAAAATCTCGTCACCCAGATGGGAACGCAAATTCACGCCGAGCCGAACTATCGCCGCGTTGTCGAACTGATCCAAACGGGAACAATCGGACCGATCCGCGATGTTCACGTTTGGTGCAACTCCGCCTGGGGGGGTCGGGAGTATACCCTTGAAGGACAACCTGTTCCCGAAAGTCTCGATTGGGACCTCTGGCTCGGTCCGGCCAAAGTCCGACCTTATCACAAACAGTATTTCGGCGGAAGTTGGCGCTGTTTCTGGGAATTCGGCAACGGCGCCATGGGCGACATGGGCTGCCACTATATGGACCTTCCGTTCTGGGCACTCGGACTCCGCCACCCTCTCACCGTCGAGGCGTCTTGTGCCACAAAGCCGGACCCGGAGATGGCGCCTGCCAATTTGGAGGTCCGATACACTTTTCCGGCCACCGAGAAGAATCCGGCCATTTCGCTTTCCTGGCAGGATGGCAACCGGAAACCGGACATTATCAAGAAGGAAAATCTCCCTTCCGATTGGGGGTCCGGCGTTGTTTTTGTCGGTGAAAAAGGGCTTCTCATGGCCGATTACACCCGTCATCGTCTGTTTCCCGAAGAAAAATTCAAGGATTTCACCCCGCCGGCACCGTTCATTCCCGATTCCATCGGTCATCACAAGGAATGGACCGAAGCATGCAAAAACGGTGGTCCCACGACATGTCATTTCGACTATTCCGGGACACTTGCCGAAGCGGTTCTACTCGGTCCCGTGGCGTTCAAAACCGGAAAAAAACTCGAATGGGACCCCGTCTCCCTCAAGGCCGTCAACTGTCCCGAAGCGGATCAATATCTGAAAAAAGAATACCGCAAAGGCTGGGAAATATAGTCAAACCGGTTCCGGGTCGGAAAGCCCTGTCTGAGAAAGGCAGGGTGCTTCCGCGAGGCCGAAGAAACACAAAGGGTTACGGCAGTGTGATGATCGGTTCGGAACGATCGCACGGGGCGGAAAAATCCAGTTGCTGGAACGCTCGCCGAATGAGCAATAACACCACTAACGGGAACGTGGCAAAAACGGCTCCAAAAATAAGATAACCCCAGGCTGCAGACCGCACACCGGGCATGAGTACCGATGCTTCCGGGTGGTCCGGCGAGTAATAAACCGTCACTTCGGAATGGACCGGGTACTCATCAACAATATCTTTCGCATCGCTGTATGTTGAAAACGACGGATTGCCGAAAGCGTACCGATTTCCCGTGTATTCTTGCTCCGAAACCGTGTAAGAATAAGTGATTTCCAGCATGTAAGACGAGCGTCTGCCGCCACTGAGCCTGCATTCGGATTTCGTCACGGTGCCGGTGCATGTCGGCCACGTCAGGCTGGCTTTGCCGTAGTAGGTACTGTATAACCCGTAACAAATGATGCCGAGACCGCTCAAAACAAGAACCGTTGTGACGACATAAGCCACTTTGTTCTTGCCCATGCTCCTTGACGTCAATGCGTCATTTCCGAACTCAGCCGTCACACCAGGAAGCTGCGTGATGGCACATTCCCGACTGGACATGTTCCGCGTGGCCAATCGGCAGTTGAGCATCTCTTGCAATTGCACGGCCGCGCGCTCAATCGCTTTTGTGTTTTGATCATACGCAACCAAATGCCGCGTCCAGGTTCCGTCGTTGCGTTGAATGAGGAAAAAAAGTTCGGTCACACGTTCCGGCACGTCAACGGAATTACGGCTTGAGGATGTGATTTGTTGACGGGGGAGTTCCTTGTTCAGATATTGATATTGCGACAGGTCGCGGAGGTTGTAACCGTTGGTGACGCCGATCACGACGGAAGAATAATCGTGCGCGGAATACCGTTTGTCTTCTCGTGAAAAGTAAAGTTCATTCGTGTTTTGGTCAAACCGAAAACGGCAGCGTTTTTTCCATAAGGCGGCGTTTTTCATCGTCACGGCAACAAAAATCCCGCTGATGATCAATCCCGCACTGTACCCGCAGAAAGGAAAAAGCACATAAAGCATTGTGGTGATTTTCGTGTCCTCAGGAAAATATGAGATAAAATACAAACCGATACCGATAATCAGTGACATAAATGCAAATATACCGACGATAATTGCAATCAGGGATTTTGACCAGACGTTTGTATTGATTTCAACCGTTCCGTTGTCCCGGTCGGTGTCAAGTCGCCATGTCGGCATACTGTTCGAGGTATTCACTTCGGGCACAAAATTTGTGAGCTCAACGGGAATAGGGGCATCGTTCATTTGTCGCAATCCTCTGTGGTTTAGAAATCCTTGTAAGGATCAAGCCTCATCATAACATTTCTTGATGGGAAAATCAACGTCGCACTTTTTCCAATTGTTTGGCAAGCCGGACGTTGGAAACCTTGACCGCGGTGCCGAGTTTCTGGGCAAAAAGTGAAATCCGGTATTCCTCAATCATCCAGCGGAAAAGTTCAAGTTCGAAATCAACGATTCCCATGGATTCATGCAGGGCGAGATGTTCGTCATATTGGGATTGCAGCCGTGAGAGTTCGGCGGTTCCTTCGAGATCGGCCCGTTCGCCGCCGCTTTTGAGTTTTTCGAACCGTTGGACAATCCCCTTGAAATAACGCGGGTATTCCTTGAGCCGGTTCCATGGGACTTGCGTCATGAAGTCGGGAAACAGCAGCCGTCGGATTTGTCCGCGAACATCATCGGCGGTCGGCTTGAAACGACCGTTTGTGTTCTGTTCCATCAAAAGTCTTGACTGTTGATAACCTTCGAGAAACGTGGCCACAAACCGGGTGATGTCTTGCACGGCGAGTCCGATTCGCTGTTTTCCCTGTTGCGAAAGGGCATGGAAACCGCCTTCGCTCCGGGGAATCGGTTTTTCGTCGATGTCGATGGCACGAAGGGCAATAAGATCAATAAGCGACTGCCTGAGATCGAATTCCGGAATCGACTGGGCGTAAACTTTCAGTTTTTCAATGTTCGGGAGCCACTGGATTTGCGTTTTCAGGTCTTTCCGGTAAGCCATTTGGAACAGGCGCATGATTCCGAGTCGTGTCTTTTGCAGCGACAGATCAAGCGAGTTGGAAAGCCTGAGCGAGACGGAGTCTTTTTGGTCGATGATTGTCGGCCAGGCCGTGATTTTCATGCCGCCGCGGGTGACTTCGATGGTTTCCGGGAGATTGCCGAAATCCCAATTCGTGATTTTGTCGCGGTTCCATTTCGGATCGTCGATGGTGGCCACCGACTGGGCCGCTTTAATGCCAAGTTCCCTGCGAAGTTCTTCGAGGTGTTTGCCGGTTGTGATTTCCTTGCCGTCATTCCCGACGACACGAATATTCATGACAAGTTCATCGGGGAGTCTCTCGGCGGCAAAATCGGTGATCGAAACACGTTCCCCGGCAATCCGGCTGACAATCTGCGCGATCGATTCTTCAATCGTTCCTTGTCCGAAACGAAGTTGCTTGACGATTTCCTTCGCGGTATCGGGCACCGGAACGAGGGACCTTCGAATATTTTTCGGAAGTGACCGAAGCATCGCCTCGACTTTGCTTCGCAACAGTCCCGGAACAAGCCAGCCGAGTTGCGACGGTTCAAGTTCGCGAAGTCCTTCCAGCGGGACAATCACGGTCAGTCCGTCGGTTTTTTCACCCGGCGTAAAGCGATATTCGATTTTCGCTTCCGTTCCGTGTAATGTCGCGATGGAGTCGGGAAACTGGGCGGCGGTCGCTTCGTCAACATCCTCCCGGGCAACATCGGCAAGTGTCATGAACAATTGACGGCGTTCCTCTTTTCCAAGCGTTTTGTACCACGACTCAAGCGTTCGTTTGTCATAAACGGCGTCGGGAATCCGGCTCTGGTAAAATTCATAACGTGCCCAACTGCCGAGAAGAAAATCATGACGCCGCAACTTGGCCTGCAAGGCAATGGCGTCTTTGAGCAGTTTTTGATTGTGCCCAAAGAAGTCGAGCCTGGTGTCGAGTTCCCCTTCGACGAGGGCGTTGTTGATGAAATGCTCCCGGGCCTCCTTAGGGTTGATGCTCCCGAAATTGACCCGGCGACGCGGCACAATCGTCAGCCCGAACAGCGACACCTTTTCATAAGCGTGAACATAACCGGTCTCCCGCGACCAATGCGGGTCGGCATAACTTTTATTGACCAGGTGGGCGGCCATTCCTTCGATCCAATCCGCCTCAATCCGGGCAACCGCCCGAAGATATTTTCTTGTCGTTTCAACCCGTTCCGCCGCGACAATCCATTGCGGCCAAACCGGCTTCGGCCTTTCCTTCCCGCCTTGAATGGTTCCGTTTCCCTGTTCCCCGCCCCCTGTCTCCTGCTCTTGCCCTTTATTACCTTTATTCCATTTTTTTGAAATACCGCTTCCAGGCCAGATATAAAAGGTGGACTTTCCGGCGGCGAGATACTCATGACGTTGATCCCGCTGGGCGATTCCCGAGAGAAGTCCCGTCAAAATGGAGCGGTGAATCGCGCGATAACGGTCTTTTTCATTGTCTTCCTCGTCACGTTGCACGGTTTTATCGTCACGCGGCACGTTTCGCTTTGGATTTCGCGTGATTCCCGATTCCTGGAGCAGTCGCAAAAGTTGCAGATGGATGTCTTGCCATTCGCGCATCCTGTTGTACGAGAGAAAATTCTGGAGACATGCTTTCCGCAACTGATTTTGTGACAGTTTCTCCTTGAGTTCGTGATAAAAATCCCAGATTTTGAGATACCCGAGGAAGTCGGATTGCGGGTCGAGAAACTGTTGATGGGCGGCATCGGCTTTTTCCTGGAGTTCATGGGGCCGTTCCCGAGGGTCCTGCACTTCCAGCGCCGCGGCAATGATCAGCATCTCACGAAGGGCGTTTTCTTCTTCGGCGGCAAGAATCATCCGACCGATTCGCGGATCGACCGGGAGTTTACTGAGTCGGCGTCCGATGTTCGTCAGATTTTTTCGGTCGTCGATCGCCCCGATTTCAAAAAGCGTCTTATAACCGTCGGAAATGGCGGCGGAACGCGGCGGGTCAAGAAACGGGAATTTTTCGACAGCCCCGAGACTGAGTGTTTTCGTCTGTAAAATGACCGACGCAAGATTTGTCCGCTGAATTTCCGGCGTCGTGTACCTGTCACGCTTGTTATAGTCGGACGCGCTGTAAAGTCGGATACAGATTCCCGGCCCGACACGTCCGCAACGACCGGCCCGTTGATCGGCGGAGGCCCGGGAAATCGGTTCGATGGGAAGCCGCTGCGTCCTTGATCTCGCAGAATACCGGCTCAATCTTGCGGTACCGGTGTCGATCACGTAACGAATCCCGGGAACCGTCAGCGACGATTCGGCGACATTTGTCGCAATGACAATCCGACGATGAGACGACGGCTTGAATATCCGCTGTTGCTGCTGGATCGGCAACCTTGCATAAAGCGGGAGAATCTCGGTTTTTGCAGCACCGTCGCCCGGAATGTTGTGGGAACGCAGTTTTTTGGCCGTTTCAAGAATGTCACGTTCGGTCGGCATGAAAATCAGCATGTCGCCGCGACCTTCCCGGGCAAGTTCATCGACCGCCTGAAGGACGGCCCGTTCCATGTCGGTGTCGTCTTCATTGGCCGGGTTGTCTTCCAAACCGTCAATGTCTTCCGGAACAATCGGCCTGTACCGTGTTTCAATCGGATAGGTTCTGCCCGATACCTCAATGACCGGCACCTGATTTGTCCCGGAATGGAAATGTTCGGCAAACCGCCTGGCGTCAATGGTTGCCGACGTGATGATCAGCTTCAAATCGCGACGTTTTTTCAGAAGCCGCTTCATCATGCCGATCAAAAAATCAATGTTCAGCGACCGTTCATGCGCCTCGTCGATGATGATCGTGTCGTATTGGTCGAAAAAGCGGTCGTTTTGCGACTCGGCGAGCAAAATTCCGTCGGTCATCAGTTTCACGAGGGTTTGCGGCGATGTTTCGTCGGCAAACCGAACCTTATAACCGACCTGACGACCAAGCGGCGTCCCGATTTCCTCAGCAATTCTTGCAGCAACCGATCTTGCGGCGATTCGTCTCGGTTGCGTGTGCCCGATCATGCCGAAAAGCCCCCGCCCCAATTCAAGACAGATTTTCGGCAATTGCGTCGATTTTCCCGAACCGGTTTCCCCACAGACCACGACGACCTGGTTTTTCTTGATCAGTTCGGCGATTTCCTGACGACGTTCGTTGATCGGCAACGTTTCATCAAACGTCAAACTCGGCCAATGCTTGCGGCGCTGTTCGATTTGTGCAGAATTCAATTTACGGACCATGATCCGTAAAGCGTAACGGAGAAAAAGAAGAACGGAAGAGGGGTTGCCCGAATAATGTGGAAAGGGGAATGGGGAGTTGGGAATTTTTTTTGTGCATTTTTGCTGATTTTCAAACCTTGAAATCAAAATTTATTGACCTAAAAAATAAAGGGGATTATTGCAATTGGTAAAAATTTCGGCATTGCTAATTTGATATAGTTTTGTTGTTTAGTTTTTGCATCAATAGGTTTAGTGAGATTTCGATCATTTGGTCTGACTTGCTGTAACACTTTGTTTTTCTTTTGAATCTCGCCAAATAATGGCGAATACGACTGTTGTATCCTTCGACCGTAAAAGTTTCCGCCTTCGTCTGGAGATGCTGCTCCGGTGGTATGAATTCCTCATAACTCCGCCAATAGCCTGTCGCAAACAAACCGACGGACAAAGGTTTCAACTTGTCCCATAACTTCAAGCCCGTTTGCGTGGAAAGACGTGACAAAGACGGCTGTGGTTAAACAAGCAGTCCGGTTGCTCATGTTGGTGGAGAACCGCATGGAAGATGGCGGGAAACTGTTCCTTGAAGATGACAAACAGAAAACGGAACTGGCTGTGCTATGAG
>Ga0123353_10009089_pt1 | contig 13661 bp, 11 predicted proteins | sample TergutLab28metaG_3_FD_92763 | JGI IMG/M metagenome (GOLD analysis project Ga0123353, IMG submission 92763) | Labiotermes labralis P3 segment gut microbial communities from Petit-Saut dam, French Guiana - Lab288 P3 | ecosystem: Host-associated > Arthropoda: Insects > Digestive system > Gut ... | reverse complement strand
TTTAAGACACCTCCAATTTTGTGCTCGCACAATGGTCGTGAAAATACGACATGATGCGGTATGATGACTTTTGCCTTGATTCATAGCAAGTTATATTTAACTCGCAAAATTATCATTCTAAATCGGCGGAATTGAAAAAACGCTATAATAATCTGATATCCAATAATTTCAAAGAACTTTATTTATAAACAACGCAACACTACTGATTGTTTTCTCATAATTAATCACTATTTAAAAATTGTCCGACTACGTGATTGTTTGAAATGTATCCTTTTTCATAAAGAATTTGCTCTAAATTGTCGTAATATTCTTGAACTTCAGGTAAAAATAGGACTTTCATTGAATGCGATTTTCAAATTTTCTGTCAATATCTTCGTATATTCTTGCAAGAAGTTCATTTCCAGTAATAGCTCTGCGTAAATCGTCATCAGGTTCCAAAATTTGCTGTTCCCGAATAGCAGTTTTAGCTGCTCCATTAACTAATGAAAATGTTACTTCTACCTCTCTACCAATATATGAAGGCGGAATAGGTACAGATAGCATTGCATCGTTGGGAATAATGATAGTACTTGTCATAATAGTTATGTTTTTTTAATTACGGTGCAAATGTCGTAAAATTTCTCAAATACGCCAATGTATCAAAAAATTTGTTGTAGTTTTTCAAATGGGATATTATGAGAAATTGTCATTTCTGGGGTATTTGTCTGATTTACAATCCGCACGATGCCATATTCGCTTAACCTGAGAATTACAACTCATAAAACGGACTTGCCGGAGAAACTTTTCCATTTGTTTCATCTGAAAGTGTTGCAGAAAAAATAATTACTTTTTTGTCTTTGGGTAAAACGATTTGGGTAGTAGTCGGTGTAATTGGAATTGCTATTTTATACATATATGTAAATATATACGATTCATTTCCTGTGGTTCTGTCGTGGCGGTGCGTACCCACGTATGCTACATTTGAACCATACTGATAGGCAGAATTTTCTACCGTGTGCCACTGTCCGTAAAAACCGGAATAATAGGGAATTTTATGTGTAACAGTTTCTTCATCAACCATTATCTTCGCCTCGCTACCCTCCTCATTTGCCGAAGCAACCAACAAATACAGGGTTTTGTAGTTTTTTGCTTCTTCAGGTAGTGTAATCACATTACTGTCGCAAAGAATAACATTATGCCAGCCGAATTCTCCAAATTTAAAAGGAGTTCCTTCACTGAATAGTGTTTCGGGAAGCAACTCGTAAGCATAAGTATGTTCCTTGCCGTCAATATTTCCTGTACGCAGAAATTCATCAATAGTAAAACCCTCTGCATTAAAAGGCAATTCTACAACTAAAGATTTTGGAGTATTGAGCTTTATTATCGGTTCTTCAAACCACACACGGTAAGTTTTGGGTTTGAAAGCAGATGTGCTCACCATCAATTTATTGCCTGAAAAAACCACATTGCCTATCTCTTCTTCAATACCATTCGTTTCAACAGCTTTTGTTATGGTTTGCGAAAAGACAATGCTACCATTTTCGATAGATTTTCCGGCAGTTTCATAAATGCGAACTACATAGCCGTTTCCATCTTCTGCTTTTTTAAAAGTTTTGATTTCCATATTGGGAACTTCATGTTTTACAAAAGAGAGGTTTTTAGTTTTTCCGGCGTGAGCATCGGTGTTAAAAACAAATAGTGGGTTATTCATGGCATCGGCTTTGCGGGGGGCTTGGGCAGTTGAAAAATCGCCACGATGCCCCATAATGGAAAAAGTAAAGTGATGTTTTCCCAAATCCTGCTCATCCTGATATACATAATTATTGTTGGTTTTTGGCGTATGCAACAATGTTAGTCGCAAGGTGTTGTCGTTGGGTTTGTCCCATCCGTACTTGCTGTTATTCATAATTGTAACGCCATAATCAAAGGAAATATCGGTCAGATCCGCCCATTGCTGCGCGAACACTTCATAGGAAATATCGGTGTTGTTTCCCCGCTCCATTGAGCCGATTCCAATATCATATCTCGCATTGGGATTAGAAACAGCAAGCGGAAACTCCATCTTGAGCAAGGCATTTTTAGTTAGCCAGTCAATATCGTTGATAATGTCAATCCTGTCATCTGTTGCACCGTCTGTTAAACGAATGGTTTGTTTGAATTTGGAATTACCGTATGTTTTTTCCACTACCAATGTTGCCATAGCTTCTCCAATTATTCCTTTGGAAATTTTTACATTTTCACTTATTGATACAGGCTCTCTATCCATTGTTATTTTATGAATCTCCCATGCGGGCCAGTTAAAAGATTCATTTTCGGTAAAAAGCGCCAAGCGAATCGGATGTTGCGCATCTACTAACTCTTTTTTTGCTTTTTTGTCGTAAATAGAAGCGATGTCTCCTACATTATTCAGCGTTATTACATAGTAATTATTTTCAATAGTATTTTCTGTTACTTTTAAATTTTTTGATTTTGAAGAATTTCCAATTCTCACATCAAATACTGAAAAACTCATCGGCGCTACGGTTGCGGCAAAGGCAACGGTAGCCAGTCCTTCTTTATAACTAATAAGTTGCGCATTTATTTTTTCGCCGGATGGTGAATAAACAGCTACACCTTCAATTTTGCCTTTCATGGGGAGAGTCGCAAAAACCACCTCATTTCTTTGTAGTGCAAGGGAATTATAGACAATAAGAGGAGTTCCTTTTACTTTTGTATTCAGCTGTTGTGCAATATTTTGTGTTGAAGCGGTAATAATATCGCTGAATTGGCTCATACACAAAATTTCGTCGTTCCACGAATAAGTATAAGCTTCAGGAATACTTGTTCCTGTGAGATCGTCGTGAAATTGGTGCCACAAAAATCGTTTCCAGTTTTCCGCCAATTTAATATTCGGGTATGCTAAACCTCCGAGTAAATCGGTCATTGCTGCGGCCGTTTCTGCAGCCACTGCCAACTGTTCATTCCTCCTGTTGTACTGTTTCATAGCGGCTTGTGAAGTATAGCAACCGGTAGCGTGTAGGTCCATTGTAAGTTCTCCGTTGTATTCTGGCAGTTCAGGATGCTTTTCGAAGGGCAGATACTCTTTAAAAAGTTGGTCGGAAGTTGCGCTGATAATTTTCAACGGACCTTGTGGATTGGCGATACTTTTCTCAATAGAAACCACAGAGCGTACTGTTGGCGATCCTCCGATGTCTCCGGTTCCATAATAGCGAAATGCTTTATTGTTTGGCGATTCTGCTGCTAATTTCAGCAGTTCCTCATTAGCAGAAATATCTTTTCCATCGTATCTTGTGGTGTAGTTTCTGCCATCTAAAGCAGCAATGATTTTAGCGCCGTCAATCCCTTGCCACAAGCCGATTTTGAATGGCATTTTTTCATTGCCGTGAAATGGTTTTGCACGCCATTGCAGTTTTTGCGTAGAAAAACCTATCAAACCGCAATGGGCAGCCAGGGTGGGCAATTGCCAACCAAACCCGAAGCAGTCGGGGAGAAAAATATCAGTTGACTTTACGCCAAACTCTTCCTGATAAAACTTTTGCGCCAGCAATACGCTTCTAAAAAAGGATTCCGGCGCCGGCATGTTGGGGTCGGTTGCATCCCACGAAGCACCGGAAATATGCCATCTTCCGCTATTGACATACGGTTTTATTTTTTCAAACTCTGCCGGATAGTATTCTTTCATCCATGCATACTTAATTCCTCCTTCAAAATTGAAAATATAATTGGGATAGCGCTCCAAAAGCCACAAATTTTGTGTTAACGTGTTTCTCAAAAAAGCGTCAATCGAAAGGCGCACATCCCAATTCCATTGAGAATCAAAGTGCGCATTGGAAACCATATAAACCGTACCTGTTTGCTGCGCATGTGCGGTAGAAAGTGTTAAGGTACAAGGAATAAGGGTCGCTGAAATAATAAGTGATGGGATAAAATTTTTCATAAAAAACTGTTTTTTAATGTGTGCAAAAATAATATTTTACTGCTAATATTGCATAAGCGTTTTCAGTAATCTAATTATTTATATTTTTGTGCGCGAAAAAAATATAGTGTATCTAAATATATGAAAATATTAGTATTAAATTGCGGAAGTTCTTCCATTAAATATCAATTCATTGATATGGAACAAGATGCCAATCTGTTGGCAAAAGGAATCGTTGAACGTATAGGTTTGGAAATGGGAGAGTTTACCCATAAGCCGACTATCAGCGAAAAATATTGTGTACAAACCGCCATCAAAGATCATGAAGTAGGGATTTCTTTGGTTTTGGAAGCATTGCTGGACAAAAATCACGGAGTAATTGATTCTTTAGAAGAGATTAAAGCGGTTGGTCATCGGGTAGCGCATGGCGGCGAGTATTTTAAACACAGTATGGTGTTAGGTAAAAGAGAGCTGGAAGAGATAAAAAATCTGTGTGAATTAGCGCCGCTCCACAACCCAGCAAATCTGCTTGGTATTGAAGTGATGATGAAAATGTTACCTCTTGTTAAACAAGTGGGTGTTTTTGATACCTCTTTTCACCAAACCATGCCAATAGAGGCGTTTTTATATGCTATTCCGTATAAGTATTACGAAGAAAACAAGATTCGCAGATACGGATTTCACGGTACAAGCCACAAGTATGTTGCTCCAAAAGCGGCAAATCTATTGGGAAAAAATTATGAAGACCTGAAAATCATTGTTTGTCATTTAGGAAACGGCGCTTCAATTTGCGCTATCAAAAACGGAAAATCTGTGGACACGTCAATGGGATTTACGCCGGTTGAAGGTTTGGTTATGGGTACTCGCTGCGGCGACTTGGATTTAGGCGCATTGCTCTATATCGGCGAAAAAGAAGGGTTGGATTTTAAGGGCATGAATACGCTGATAAATAAAAAATCGGGGTTAGCAGGGCTTACCGGCAGCAGCTCGGATATGCGCGATATTGATGCAGGCATGCAAGCCGGAGACGAACGCAGTTTGTTCGCTTTCAAATGCTTCTGCTACCGCGTGAAAAAGTATATTGGTGCATATGCTGCCGCAATGAACGGTGTTGACCTGATTGTAATGACAGGCGGAATTGGTGAAAACGACATCAAGGCAAGAGCAGAAATACTCGGCAATCTCTCATTCCTCGGCATTGATTTTGACCCCGTTGCCAATAACGTGCGCGGCGAAGACAAACTGATTACAAAACCCAACAGCAAAACAACAGCCTTAGTAATTACCACAAATGAAGAACTGGTAATCGCGACTGATACAATGGAAATGGTAAACTCAGGGACTTAGCACATTCTAAAATCGTTTGTACTAAATTCATATAAACCGAACTTTTTATGTTTGATATTTCAAAAATTAGAACCGTAGATGATTTTCCGAAAAAAGGAATAAAATTTTATGACATTACTACGGTGTTAAACGATGCCGAATCTTTTCAAAAACTCTTTCACTCTTTGTTAGAAAAAGCAAGTAAATTAAAACCAGATGTGATTGTTTCTTTGGAAGCTCGGGGCTATATCTTTGCACCGGCTTTGGCTTTGGCATTAAATATCCCCTTTGTCCCGCTTCGCAAAAAAGGTAAATTGCCCTATAAAACATTCTCCGAACCCTATGATTTGGAATATGGAAATGCAACTATTGAGGTTCACCAAGACGCTATGCAGTATAATCAACGCATATTAATTTGTGATGACATCTTAGCAACAGGAGGAACTGCTTCTGCTGCCGCTAAACTTATGAAACATTTTACACCGAAATCTATTGATTTTCTGTTTTTAATGGAATTATCGTTTCTAAATGGCAAAGAAAAAATAGCAGATTATAGGGTGGATAGTTTGCTCATTATATAGTTGATAAATAATACAATTCCTTTTGATCAAAAAAATAATAATAAAATAAATATGATAGCTACACGTATTTTCGATATTTTGGAAGAACAAAAAAAGTATCCAAAACCTGACATTTTTGCCAATAGGGTGGGAGAAGGATGGAATAAATTCAGCACACAGGATTATTACGATATTTCGCACTTTGTCGCATACTCCCTTTTAGAAATGGGGCTGCAAAAAGGAGACAAGGTTGCAACTATCATGAATAATCGCGCAGAATGGAATTTTATGGATATGGGAATTACTCTGGCAAATATGGTGCATGTTCCCATTTACGCTACCTTGAATGAAAATGAGTATAAATTTATTCTCAATCACTGCGATTGTAAAATTGTTGTGATGGGTATTGAAGCGATTTTCAAACGAGTAGAACCTGTTCTGCAAGAAGTTGAACAAAAACTCGAAATCTTTACCATTGATCAAATTGAAGGGATACGAAATTATAGGGAAATTATTGACCTCGGAAAAACTTATGCAGACAAATGGCATGATGTTGTGGAAGGTAACAAAAAAAATATTGCTACTGAGGAAATTGCTACCATTATTTATACTTCCGGCACTACCGGTAATCAAAAAGGCGTTATGTTGTCGCATAAAAACTTATGCAGCAATTTTATGCCTTTAACAGACATGCAACTATTGAATCACACCAACAAACTATTGAGTTTTTTGCCATTGTGCCATGTGTATGAAAGAACCGTATGTTATCATTACCAATTTTTAGGTGCAAGTTACTACTATGCAGGAGGTTTAGGTACTATCGCAAAAGATATCCACGATATGAAAGCTGATGGCTTTTGCGCTGTTCCACGCGTTCTCGAAATGATGTTCGATAAACTCTATTCGGTTGGAAAAGACTTCAAAGGAATTAAGAGAATGTTATATTTTTGGGCGTTTAAGTTGGCTACTAAATATGATAACTACAACAAAAACTGGTTCTATTTAATGAAAGTTAAAATTGCCGATCAATTGGTATATTCAAAATGGCGAGAGAAAATGTCCGGCAAAGAGATGACGGTAGTTTCGGGTGGCTCTGCAATACAGGAAAGGATTGTCAGGTTATTTACCGCAGCACAAATTCGAGTTTTTGAAGGCTATGGTTTAACCGAAACTGCGCCGGTAATTGCAGTAAATAACCCGAAAAAAAGAATTTTAATGCCCGGAACCGTGGGCGAAATATTGCCAGGAATTGAGTTTAAACTCGCCGATGATGGTGAAATCCTCACCAAAGGAAATTGCCTTATGATGGGTTATTACAAAGATCCTGAGTACACCAAGCAAGTAATTGATGATGAGGGTTGGTTTCACACCGGCGACATAGGTGCAATGGTAGAAGAGAGGTTTTTGAAAATTACCGACAGAAAAAAGGAGATTTTTAAACTTTCACTGGGAAAATATATAGCACCGCAATTAATTGAAAATAAACTTAAAGAATCTTCTTTTTTTAGCAATGTGATGGTGATCGGAGAAAACGAAAAATTCGCCTCCGCTATTATTGTTCCTAATATGAATGCTTTGCATTTTTGGTGTGCCAAGCATCGTGTGCATTTTCATAATAATTTGGAAATGATTACTCTCCCTGAAGTAACCAAACGCCTTCAAAAAGAAGTAGATAAAATTAATATACAACTTTCTGAGCATGAGCAAATAAAACGGTTTCGATTAGTTGCCGATGAATGGAGTCCCGTTACCGGCGAACTTTCCCAAACTTTAAAACTCAAACGTGCTGTGATTTATAAAAAGTACTATGCACTATGCAGGGAAATTTACAACTACGATTTAAAGGTGTGATATATTTTATATTTTTGCCGCCCGTTGCCATGGTGGCGGAATTGGTAGACGCGCCGGTCTCAAAAACCGGTGAGGTAACACTCGTGCCGGTTCGATCCCGGCCCGTGGTACAACGTAAAGTGCTAATTGTTACTTAACAAAACAATTAGCACTTTTGTTTTTGGATTTGCACTACATTTGCACCACATCGAATTAAAATACTCCAACTTTTGATAAAAATATCTTATTTTTTCTTTTTGATACGATATAATATTTTACTTTTCGCATATTCAATAAAAAAATGTTTTTTTGCAAAAAAATAATTTATTAACCTAAAAAAATAATTTTATGAAAAAAGTATTTATTTTTCTCGCTGTAATAGCATTTTCTTTTCATGGCTTTGCCGGTGGTTTTGTAACAAGCACTAACCAAAGCACTCGATTTTTACGTAACCCTGCGCGCGGCGCTTCTACTGAAATTGATGCCATATTCAGCAACCCTGCCGGTTTATCGTTTATGAAAGAGGACGGTTTCTACATATCTTTGAACAATCAAATGGCATTTCAGACCCGTACCATCACTTCAACTTTTATGCCATTTGTACTTAATGGCGGCGACTCAATAAAAAAATACAAAGGTACAGCCCAGGCATTTTTTATTCCCAGCATACAGGCTGCATATAAATGGAAAAATTGGGTTTTCAGTGCAAGCTTTGCCATTGTTGGTGGCGGCGGAACATTAAAGTATAAAAACGGACTACCCTCGTTTGAAGCTATGCTGTATGGCAAGTTAGTGGAAAACTTCACTGAACCGCTTACTCAATTGAATGGTGCTGCCATACAATCAGGATATAAAGGTGACCTTGCAGATATTAATGGTTACTCTCTGAATATGAAGTTGAATGGCTCATCCATCACGTATGGCACGCAGATTGGAGTGAATTACAAAGTGATCAATATGATTTCGTTTTTTGCCGGAGCACGCGCATGTTTTGTTCGTAATGGATACGATGGTTATATAAATAATGTGAATGTTTCGATAGCAAATGCTGATGCCATGGTAACACACTTTACAACCACTGCTGATCTTTTGGAATCTGTGGATCAATTAGAACAGGCTGCGGCGTTAAGAGGCGCGGCGCAAGGCTTTTCGCAATTAGAAGCCGGCGCTGCTGCAACTGATATTAAACTTAATGCCAAACAGGCTGGCTGGGGCGTAACCCCCATTCTTGGCGTTGACTTCAACTACAAAAACCTGAACATTGGTGTTAAATATGAATTTAATACAAATATCACTCTTAAAAACAAAACAAAAGAAAACACAAGCGGTATTACAGATTTCGACGATGACGTAAAAACGCGCAGTGATATGCCCGGTTTGCTCGGAGCCGGTGTGTCATACAAATTCCTTAAAGGAAAATTGATTGCAAGCGCAGGTTTCCACTTATATCTTGACAAATACGCTAAAATGCCTAACGATAAACAATACAACCTCAAAGGAGAAAAAAATAAAAACAAAGGCAATAGCTACGAATTTATGCTGGGATTGGAATATGTTATCAGTGACAAATTTTTGGTAAGTGCAGGAGGGCAAATTACACGTTTTGGTCTCACCGACAAATTTCAATCTGATATGAGTTTTTACTGCAATTCATTTTCAATTGGAGTGGGCGGGGCTTACACCATTATCAAGAATTTGACACTTAATTTGGCGTACTTATACACAAATTTCGATAAATACACCAATAATAATACGGTTTATGGAGGAAAAGAAGTATATACCAGAACGAGTCACGCTATTGGCATCGGGCTTGACTATAAATTCTGATATGTACTTACATTTACTTAATATTGTTTATCGTTACCAAAAAAATATTTTTACCCATTATTTTTAAAATCTTTATTTTATGCAACAAAATACTTTTTATCAAAACAAACCCGAAACAGGTTGCCGTAAATTTTGGCGCGTAGTGTTCGGTTCAATGGTTGGATTTATCCTGTCTTCCATCATCATATCTTTTATCAGTATCATTATGGTGCTGGGAATTGTAGCCGCTTTAACCACATCATCTACTCCTATTATTAAGAACAATACGGTTCTTAAGATTACACTAAGCGGAAATATTGAAGAGCGCGCTGAAGATAACCCATTTGATAATACTGCCTTTGAAAAATATACATCATCGGCTACAGGATTAGATGATATGCTAAACAGCATTGCCGCTGCTGCTAATGACGCAAGTATTAAAGGTATAAGTCTTGAAATAGACATGTATGTTTCAGCAGGATCTGCCACACTTACTGAAATTAGAAATGCTTTGAAAAACTTTAAAAACTCCGGAAAATTTATCTATGCCTATAGCGAATCTTATTCTCAAAGAGCATATTATATAGCGTCTGTCGCCGATAAAGTTTTTTTAAGCAATATGGGAAATGTGGACGTGAAAGGATTGGCTTTCCAATTTATGTTTTACAAAGGTTTGATTGACAAATTGGATATAGACCTTCAAATTGTACGACACGGAACTTTTAAAAGCGCAGTAGAACCATTCTCTTTAGAAAAAATGAGCCACGAAAACCGCGAACAAATGACACTCCTTGTTAATAATTTTTGGGACGTTTATACTCATGATGTTTCCGACAGCAGAAATATTTCCACTGACTCGCTAAATATTATTGCCAATCAGTTGCTTTGTTTGAATGCCGATATGTGTAAACAATTGAGATTGGTTGATGATATTATGTATCCCGTTGAATATCAGAATTTCTTGAAAACAACTTTAGGAATTGCGGAAAATGCGAAATTGAATACCACAACAATTAATTCCTATAAAAAATCAATTTCTTTGAAGCAAAAATCTGAAAATATTGCTATTGTTTATGCTTTTGGTAGTATCTACAACGGAAAAGGAGATGATAATAATATCTACTCCGAAAACCTGTGTAAAGAGATTCGTAATGCGTATAAAAACGACAAAGTGAAAGCTATTGTCCTGCGCGTTAACTCAGGGGGTGGCAGCGCTTATGCTTCGGAAATGATTTGGAATGAAATTGAAAGGGCGAAAGCTACAGGAAAAAAAGTAGTAACTTCTATGGGCGATATGGCTGCTTCAGGAGGATACTACATCGCCTGTAACTCCGATTATATTGTGGCTCAACCCAACACGCTAACAGGATCTATCGGATGCTTCGGAATGATACCCTCACTTCAAAAAATGTTGAAAAATAAGCTGGGTATTACCCTCGATGTAGCGAAAAGTAATCCCCATGCAGATTATGCAACTGTAACAGGACGTCCGTTAGATGAATTGGAAATCAAAAGAATGCAGTTTCATGTGGAAGAAATTTACGACATTTTCACGAGAAGAGTTGCAACCGGAAGAGAACTCCCAATTGAAGAAGTATATAAAATTGGGGAAGGACGTGTTTGGTCAGGAATTGAAGCTAAGAAACTGGGGCTGATTGATCAATTAGGAAACATTGACGACGCAGTTGCTGTTGCCGCAGAACTCTCAGGAATAACCGATTATGGAATTATTTGCTATCCTAAACAGAAAGATTTCTTTACAAGATTATTCTCATCTACAAATTCCGAAACAAAAATAGAACAAGCGCTCCAAAAACAACTCGGCGACTTGTATTTTACCTACAAAGGAGTAAAAACCATAACCGAAGCCTCCGGTATCCAAACACGCCTGCCATTTGAAATAGCAATTAGTGATTAATAATACCCCAACAAATCATTATCCATTATCCATCAAAAATTAATCATTAAACTATGTTCCTCAGCGCATTTTACATCTACTTATGGGTAATGATTGTAATAGCAGTTGTTTCATTCATTACGTTGTATCATGTAGAAGCCGGGTATGGTATTTTACGTACTGAAAAATGGGGTAAAACCATCAGTAATAAGTGGGCATGGTTTATTATGGAACTTCCTATTTTATTGGCTATGATTATTTTATGGATTTCATCGCCATATAAGTGGAATGTTGTGCCTATTGTATTTTTGCTTATTTTTCAAACACATTATATTCAACGTACTTTAATTTTTCCTTTTTTACTCAAAGGACAAGGAAGAATGCCCATTGGGATTATGTGTATGGGTATCTCTTTTAACATATTAAATTCCATGATGCAAGGCTATTGGATTTTTCATATAGCGTATATTCAAGAACCCCAAGCGCTATTTGTGCAAGCAGGTGTGAGTTGGCTCTATTCATGGCAGTTTATCTTGGGAATATGCTTGTTTATTGCAGGTTACATCATTAATCTACGTTCCGACCATATCATAAGAGATCTCCGTAAAAATCCGGACGACACCAAGCACTATTTTCCTAAGGGTTTTATGTTTAAGTATGTAACAAGCGCCAATTATTTGGGAGAATTGATAGAGTGGCTGGGGTTTGCCATTTTAACCTGGTCAATTCCTGCATTGGTATTTTTTATATGGACATTTGCCAATTTAGTGCCACGCGCACACGCCATCTACAAGAGATATCAAAAAGAGTTTCCCGAAGAGATGAAAAACAGTAAACTGAAAAGGGTAATTCCGTTTGTTTATTAAAGAATTATGATTGACCAAAAGAAAAAAATCCTGTTCATCATAAACCCAATTTCAGGTGGTAATAATAAAATCGAAATTATTAAATCCATTCCTAAGTTGTTGGATAAAAGTATTTTTGATGTTTCTATTACCCATTCTAAACGTGCAGGACATGCCGCTATGATTGCAAAAAAAGCAGTTGATGATAACGTGGATATTGTGGTTGCTGTGGGTGGAGATGGCTCTATTAACGAAATTGGTTCCCAATTAGTGAATACTCAAACAGTGTTGGGAATTGTTCCCTGCGGGTCAGGAAACGGATTGGCGCGAGATTTAAATATTCCACTACAATATAAAAATGCAATCCGACTAATTAATAACCTGAAAATTAAAACAATTGATGTGGGCGTTTGCAATAATCAATATTTCTTCAGTTTAACCGGCGTTGGCTTCGATGCAAAAGTTGCTTATGATTTTAATCGCGGTAAAAAGAGAAAGTTTTTGGGATACATTTGGGCTGTCTTAAAAGATTTTTTCACTACTACCGACCAGTATTTTGATATTGAATCAGAGAATGAAAAAATTTCCGGAAAATTTTTCTTCGTTACGATTGCCAACTGTTCTCAATGGGGATATAATGTTAAGGTTGCTCCAAATGCAAAACTAAATGACGGCATTTTATCCGTTATCTTCTGCAAAAAACCTTCTGCTTTTTCAATTATCCCTTTTGGAATTAAATTATTAACCGGAAAAATCGATCGTTCAAAATATATACTAATAAAAAATGTAACAAATATCTCTATTTCCTCAAAGAAAAACTCTTTTTACCATATTGACGGTGACGCAAAAGGATACTTTCGGCTAATAAATGCAAGTATTTTGCATGATGCGCTAAAAATTGTTGGGAAATAACACTTTTTTCCTATTTTTGCCGTTGCCAGTATATAATATAATTATCTCTAAAAATTTAAATATGAAAAAACTTGTTTTATTATCGTCAATCGCGCTTATTGCGCTTATTTTAAGTAGTTGCGGATTAGGAAAGATGATCCCGAATAACCAAATCTCTCTAAAACTCGAAAATCCTGATTTGGAAAACAAAGGAGGAAAAGTTGAATATGTTGTTAAAGGAAATGTTCCCCCTAAATTTATGAAGAAAAAAGCTACTGTTGATATTCAAGTACCTGTATTTATGAATGATAGCGGTAGTGATAAAACAGAAATCAAAACTATTAAATTAGTTGGTGAAAAATCAAAAGAACAAGGCACGGTGATACCTTTTAAAGCCGGTGGCTCATTCTCCATTGCAGGAAATTTTCCATTTCAGGAAAAACTCTCTAATCAAGGTATTTATGGTATAGGTACTGCAAAAGCAGGAAAAAAATCTTTTACATACCCTCCTCAAAAAATTGGAGAAGGCATCTCTAACACCTCTTCTCGAATTGGAATGAACCCGGTTTTAAGCGATAACCAGGGAAATGGAACAAACCTCCTGTTTTCTG
>Ga0123353_10009088_pt1 | contig 13661 bp, 17 predicted proteins | sample TergutLab28metaG_3_FD_92763 | JGI IMG/M metagenome (GOLD analysis project Ga0123353, IMG submission 92763) | Labiotermes labralis P3 segment gut microbial communities from Petit-Saut dam, French Guiana - Lab288 P3 | ecosystem: Host-associated > Arthropoda: Insects > Digestive system > Gut ... | reverse complement strand
GACGACAAGGCGCTGCTTGCCGATCTGTCGCGCCAGACTGGGCGGTCCATGTCGGCGCTGATCCGCGACGCCATCACCCGCACCTACGGGCAGCCTGCGCCAGCCGACCGCGCGGAGGTGCTGCGGTCGGTTGCAGGGTCGTGGGCTGACCGTGACACCGACGGGGCCGCGTACGTCGAAGACCTCAGGCCCGGCACCCGCTGGCAGGACCTGGGCCTGTGACAACCCTCGTCGACACCTCGGTGATGATCGACGTGCTGCGTGGAGACGGCGCGGCGGTTGCGTTCCTCGCAGCGTGCGACGAGCTGCACGCCAGCCAGATCAGCCGGGTGGAGGTGCTCACCGGGATGCGTGCGTCAGAAAAGACCCCGACTGCGCGGCTGTTGTCGCTGTTCACCTGGCACGCCCTGGACGAGCAGATCGCGCAGGTCGCCGGCCAGCTCGGCCGCCAGTACCGCCGCTCCTCCGGCCTGGACGTGGCCGACCTGGTCATCGCTGCGACCGCGGTCCGGCTCGACGCCACCATGGCGACGCGCAACACCAAGCACTTCCCGATGTGGCCAGACCTGGTCGCGCCATACTGACGGCCTCGTCGGCACCTGCCCGCAGCACCAGGCTCTCAAGGACGGGGACGAGTGCGTCGTCGCTGGTCCCCTCCCGGACCAGCGCGAACAGGACTCTCAGGCTCACCCGGCGATCTCCAGGTCAAGCTGCAGCTGGCCGTCTCGGGCGTTGAGCAGGTAGTCCTCGACGTCGATCTTGTCCACCATGCACGAGCCTGACTTCGCGCGCCACGTTCCGACGAGGGGCAGGAGCCGGACCGAGGAACCGATTCCATCGCGCCGTGACAAGGAGGGTTCGATCTCGGCGACCAGCTGGTTCTTCACAGGGTGAGGGTGACGGTTTCTAGCTCGGGTTCGTCGGCGGACAGGCGCAGGGCGCCTCGGGGGAGCTCGGCCCGGGAGGAGGTGTGGCGGGCGCAGGCGGCGCGGACGGCTTCGGGGCCGGTCCAGGCGGGGTCGATCTCGCCGTGGGTGGCCAGGGGGACTTGCAGGGGGCGCATGTGGTCGGTGTGCTGGGCGTCGCACTGCCACTGGCGCACGGCGGCGTCGGGGCCGGTGACGAGGACTTCTTCGACGGCGCGGCCGGTGGAGCCCAGGCCGCGGGCGGCGCCTTTGCGTCCGCCGACGGTGTGCTTGGCCGAGGACGCTTTGGCGACGGGCACCATGAGGCCGTCGGGGTTCTCGCGGGCGACGAGCTTGTAGACCATGGCGCACGTGGGGGCGCCGGAGCCGGTGACCAAGGACGTGCCGACGCCGTAAGAGTCGACGGGGGCGGCCGCCAGGGCGGCGATGGCGTACTCGTCCAGGTCGGAGGTCACCGTGATCTTCGTGGCCCGTGCCCCTGCCGCGTCGAGCTGGGCGCGCACCTCGGCTGCCAGGGGGCCCAGGTCACCAGAGTCCAGGCGTACGGCGCCCAGGGACGGTCCGGCGGCTGCCAGGGCCCGTTCGACGCCGCGGCGCACGTCGTAGGTGTCGACCAGCAGCGTCGTGCCCACACCCAACGAGGCGACCTGGGCGGCGAACGCGTCCTGCTCGTCGTCGTGGAGCAAGGTGAACGCGTGGGCGGCGGTCCCGACGGTCTCCAGGCCGTAGCGGCGCCCGGCCTCCAGGTCTGAGGTCCCGGCGAACCCGGCGACGACTGCGGCCCGCGCGGCAGCGACCGCGGCGTGCTCGTTGGCCCGTCGCGCACCCATCTCCAGGCACGGGCGGGTCCCGGCCGCTGAGGTCATCCGTGACGCCGCCGACGCGACCGCCGAGTCGTAGTTCAGCACCGACAGCACGACGGTCTCCAGCAGCACCGCTTCGGCGAACGTGCCCTCCACCTGCAGCACAGGTGAGCCGGGGAAGAACACCTCACCCTCGGCGTAACCGGTGATCTCACCGCAGAACCGGTAGGTCGCCAGGTACTCCAGCGTGGCCGCGTCGACCACGTTCTCGCGTGACAGCCAGGCGAGCTGCTCGTCGTCGAAGCGGAACGCCTCGACCGCCTCCAGCAGACGGCCGGTCCCGGCGAGCACCCCGTAGCGCCGCCCAGGTGGCAGACGCCGGGTGAAGGTCTCGAACAGGCACCGGCGGTGGGCGGTCCCGTCGGCCAGCGCAGCCTGCAGCATGGTCAGCTCGTACCGGTCGGTCAGCAGTGACGTCGAGGTCATGACACCAACCTAGAACCTGTGCCGTGACCTCACGCACGCTGCGACCCTGTTGGGCGCACCAGCAGCACGACGTCCTGCGCCTCGCCAGCACCCGCGTTGGGCGTGCCTGGCTCGCGGGTGGGACACGCCTTGGGGCCTGCCGAGCTCCGGTGTGCGCTCCTCGCGGGCAGCGCCGTGTCCGAAATGCGGCGTGTCCGACGGGTGTCGGACGGGGAGGTGCGATTCACGTGCCGTAACGGGCCAGCACCCGTGAGACATGCCCTAGGGTGGAAGAGTGATGGTGACGGTTCCTGTGCCGGTTGTCGCACCGGACATCGCTGAGGAGACTGCCACGGTCTCGCCGTGGGTCACCATTGTTTGGAACGACCCTGTGAACCTCATGACCTACGTCTCGTACGTGTTCCGCAGCTACTTCGGCTATCCGGCGGTCAAAGCAGAACAGCTGATGCTCCAGGTGCACCGCGACGGCCGCGCCGTCGTCTCGACCGGGGACCGCGAGTCGATGGAGGTGGACGTGCAGGCCATGCATTCGTTCGGGCTGTGGGCGACGATGCAGCGGTCAGGTGACCGGTGAAACCGTTCCGGCGTGTCCAGCGCGGACCTGTGAACGACAGCACCAACGACACACAGGCGTACGCGGCGGCGATGACCCGCACCGAGCGCACCGTCCTGGGCCAGGTGGTCGGTGACGTGGAAGCCCTTCTCGCCCCTGACACACCGGTCGCCTCGGACCCCTTGTGGTTGTCCACCGAAGATGTGCTCCCTCCCGACGACCCAGCCGTCGCCCGGCTCCTGCCCGACGCGTCGCGCGACGACCCTGAGGTCGCCAACGAGTTCCGCCGCCTGACCCAAGAGGAGCTGCGCACCACGAAAGTCGCTGGTCTGCGCGCGCTGTCCCTGCGGCTGAGCGCCACCCCGCCGGGTTTTGACCCCCACGACGTGGTCGTCCTCATGGACGAGGCGCCCCGCACGGCCGCCGCGCTGACCGACGTCCGGCTGGTCCTGGCCGAACGCCTCGGCCTGCGCACCGACGACGACGCCGAAGCCCTCGCTGTCGAGCTGAGCGACCCCCGTAACGCCAACGGTCCGCGCCGCGGCCTGGGCGACCTCTACCAGGCCCTGACGTGGTGGCAAGAGACCCTCATCCACGCCATGACCGAGTCCCTGCCCGACGATCCTGCTGCCTGACGCCTTACCCTGGTGCGTGTGAACGACGCTCCGATCGGGATCTTCGACTCAGGGGTCGGCGGGCTGACCGTCGCCCGGGCCGTCATCGACCAGCTGCCGAACGAGCAGGTGCTGTACATCGGCGACACGGCGAACACGCCGTACGGGACCAAACCGCTGGGCGCGGTGCGGGCCCACGCCCTGGAAGTCATGGACGACCTTGTCGACGCCGGGGTGAAGATGCTGGTCATCGCGTGCAACACGGCGTCGTCGGCGACGTTGCGCGACGCCCGGGAACGCTACACCCGTCGCCACGGCCTGCCTGTGCTGGAGGTGATCTTGCCGGCGGCCCGCCGGGCGGTGCTGGCGACCCGGTCAGGTCATGTCGGTGTGATCGCCACCCAGTCGACCGTGTACTCCCAGGCGTACGACGACGCCCTGGCCGCGGCCCCGAAGGTGCACCTGACGTCCCAGGCGTGCCCCCGGTTCGTCGAGCTGGTCGAGGCTGGGGTGACCACCGGCCCCGAGGCGCTGGCGGTGGCCCACGAGTACCTGGACCCGGTGCGCGAGGCCGGGGTGGACACCTTGGTGCTGGGCTGCACCCACTATCCGCTGCTCACCGGGGTGATCTCCTACGTCATGGGTGAAGAGGTGACGCTGGTCTCGTCAGCGGAGGAGACCGCCAAAGACGTCGTGCGGACCCTCGTCGCCGCTGGCAGCCAGCGCGACCCGGACGCAGGACCCCCAGAACGCCGGTTCGTCGCCACCGGAGACCCAGCGTCGTTCGCTGCCCTGGCCGGGCGGTTCTTGGGTCCTGAGGTGCACGACGTGAAGCCGTTGCACCCATGAGGTTGCGCGTCGTGGGGTGCGCTGGGTCGTTCCCGTCGCCGACGTCCGCTGCCTCGGGCTACCTGGTCACCGCTGAGGACGCCCAGCGCACCTGGCAGGTGGTGCTGGACCTGGGTTCTGGCGCGTTGGGTCCGCTGCAGTGCTGGGCCGACCCGACGACGCTGGACGCGGTCGCTATCACCCACCTGCATGCCGACCACTGCGCGGACCTGGCCGTCTTGGACGTCGTCCGGCGCTACTGGCCTGGGGGCCCATGCCCGCCCCTGGTGGTGTGGGGGCCCGACGGCACTGCCGAGCGCATCACCGCTCTGGTCGGCAAACCCACCTCGGCGTTCGACGTGCACGTGTGGCAGCCCGGTGTCCCGGTGGCTGTCGGACCGCTCGTCATCACCCCCGTGGCCATGGAACACACCGTGCCGACGTTCGGTGTGCGGGTCGTCGGACCGTCCGACGACGACCCGACCCGCCAGGTCACCGTGGCATACACCGGCGACACCGACGAAGGCCCCGGTCTGGACACTCTCGCGGCCAGCGCCGACGTCCTGCTGGCCGAGGCTGGTTTCGCTGACGACGACGCTCCCCGTGGGATCCACCTGACCCCTGGCCGCGCTGGGTCCGCCGCCCAGACCGCTGGTGCCCGACGTCTGGTGCTCACCCACATCACGCCCTGGGACGACGCCCAGCACGCCCTCGCCCAGGCCCAGGCGTCCTATGACGGCCCTGTCGACCTCGCCGTCCCGGGCATGGTGGTCGTCGCGTAGGGTTGCGGCCATGAGCGAGGAGAAACTGGTGCGCGCCGACGGGCGCCGCGTGGACGAGCTGAGGCCGGTGTCGATCGAGAGGGGAGCGTTCGACGTGGGGGAGGGCAGCGTCCTGGTCCGCTTCGGACGTACGACGGTGCTGTGCGTGGCGTCGTTCACCGAAGGTGTGCCGCGGTGGCGGCGCGGGGGCGGCAAAGGGTGGGTCACCGGCGAGTACGCCATGCTTCCGCGGTCGACCGACACGCGCTCCGACCGTGAGTCCGTGCGCGGCAAGATCGGCGGACGCACCCACGAGATCTCACGGCTGATCGGCCGGTCGTTGCGCACAGTCGTCGACGCCAAAGCGCTGGGGGAGAACACCATCGTCGTGGACTGCGACGTGCTGGCCGCCGACGGTGGTACCCGTACCGCCGCTGTCACCGGAGCGTACGTCGCCCTCGCCGACGCCCTGGCCTGGGCCAAAGGCCGCGGTCTGCTCAAAGGCGAGGCGCTGCTCGACTCGGTGGCAGCGGTCAGCGTCGGGATCGTCGGTGGCACACCGGTGCTGGACCTTCCGTACGAGGAGGATGTGCGCGCCTCCACCGACATGAACGTCGTGGCCACCGGTTCGGGCACGTTCGTCGAGGTGCAGGGCACCGCCGAGCAGAACCCGTTCGACCGTGCCGAGCTGGACACCCTGCTCGACCTGGCCCTGCTGGGCACCAGGTCGCTGACCGCGCTGCAGCACCAGGCACTGGCGTCGTGAGCGCAGCAGGCACGGTGGTGCTGGCCACGCACAACCAGCACAAGCTCGCCGAGGTGCGCGCCATCTTGGGCGCCGCAGGGGTGGACCCCCAGCGCATCGTCTCGGCGGCCGAGCTGGGGGTGGCCCCACCGCTCGAGGACGGTCTGACATTCGCCGACAACGCCCTGGTCAAAGCCCGCGCACTGGTCGCTGCGACCGGACTGCCCGCCATGGCTGACGACTCCGGCCTGGTCGTGGACGTGCTCGGCGGGGCGCCGGGTATCTTCTCGGCACGCTGGTGCGGCCGCCACGGCGACGACGAGGCGAACCTGCGCCTGCTGCTCGACCAGCTCGGCGACGTGCGCGACCCGCACCGCACCGCACGGTTCCGCTGCGCCGCGGTGCTCGTCACACCTGATGGCACCGAGGTGGTCGAGCACGGCGACCTCGACGGCACGTTGACGACCGCCCCCCGGGGCGCCCACGGCTTCGGCTACGACCCGGTCCTGGTCCCCACCGGCGAGCACCGGACCTGTGCCGAGCTCACACCCGAGGAGAAGAACGCCCGCAGCCACCGGGGCACCGCTTTTCGGGCCCTCGCCGGGTCTGTCGTCGCGGTCTTGGGGCAGCCAGGCTGACCAACGGTTGGTCCGGGTGAGATTGTTCGACGAAACGGGTCACGGCTGGGCTCACAGTCCCGTAGGCTCAACTTCGCATATCAGTTCTCACCGCCGTTCACCGAGGTGATCCAATGTCTTACCCGCCCTACCAGCAAGGCCCGTACCCCCAGTACGGGTCGCCGCCTCCCATGGGGTACCCCGCGCCTGGTTACGTCGGCTACGCGCAGGAGCAGAGGACGAACGGGCTCGCCATCGCCTCGCTGGTCTGTTCCCTGCTGGGCATCTCGCTCGTGGGTGTCATCCTCGGTCACATTGCCATGGGGCAGATCAAGCAGTCCGGTGAGGGTGGCGCGGGCCTGGCCAAAGCTGGCCTGATCATCGGGTACCTCGTGATGGTCCTGGCCATCGTCGGCACCATCTTGTACTTCGTGTTCATCGTGTGGTTGGTGAGCCAGGACCCGACCTACACCAACAACTACTGATCCCCGCTACGACAGGCGTCCGACGTAGGCCATGGCCTGGCGCAGGAGCACACCCTGGCCACCTGTCATCTCCAGCTGGACGTCGTCGTCGCAGCACTGCTCAGGGGTGAGCCAGGCCAGGTCGAGGGCGTCTTGGCGTGGGCGGCAGTCCCCGGCGACCGGCACGACGTAGGCCAGCGACACCGCGTGCTGGCGCGGGTCGTGGTAGGCCGTGATCCCGGGGGTGGGGAAGTACTCGGCGACGGTGAACGGCTGCGGTGAGGCGGGGATCTGCGGCAGGGCCATCGGCCCGAGGTCTTTTTCGATATGGCGGACCAGCGCGTCGCGGACGCGTTCGTGATAGTTCACCCGCCCTGAGACCAGGGCACGGGTGATCGCACCGGTCGGGGTGACGCGCAGCAGCAGGCCGACCTCGACCACGTCGCCGGAGTCGTCGACACGCACCGGTACAGCGTTGACGTACAGCACAGGCACTTGCTGGCGTACGACAGCCAGCTCTCCTTCGGTGAGCCAGGCGGAGGCGGGGCTCGCGGTGGGCTCGTCGTCGGGGTGCGGGAACTCAGCAGCGGCAGTCACAGATCTGTTCTACCTCCTCGGCGGTGCCAGCGTGCGGATTTGATACCCCTCGGGGTACCGGGAATACCATGGGGTGGACATGTGCTGACGTGCATGACGCTGTCCCCTGATCGAGAGTAGGACTCATGGCAACCATTGACCTCACCGAGGCGACGTTCGACCAGACCGTCGCCGACGCCGATATTGTCCTGGTCGACTTCTGGGCGCCCTGGTGCGGTCCGTGCCGGATGTTCGGCCCGGTGTACGAGACGTCGTCGCAGTCTCACCCCGACGTCGTGCACGCCAAGGTCGACACCGAGGCCGAGCAGGGCCTGTCGGTCAAGATGCAGATCACGTCGATCCCCACGCTCGCGGCGTACCGCGAGGGCGTCTTGGTGTACCGCAAGGCGGGGGCAGTGCCCGCATCGGCTCTCGAGCAGCTGGTCGCCGCGGTGAAGGCCCTCGACATGGACGAGGTCCGGGCGAAGCAGGCCGCCGAGTAGCGCTAGGGCGTGTCTCTTAACCCCCCGTGCGAGCGCGGCGTGTCCGGTGCGTGCGCTGGCAAGGCGGCGGAGGAGAGCAGCACTGGAGGTGCTGCCGACGACGACAACGCCGCCAGTGTGCGTGCCGGGCGCGTCGCGGCGTGCGGGGGGTTAAGAGACACGCCCTGGGGCATACCCCGCTGTGCGGGGGATACCAGACACGCCCTGGGTGCGTGAGGCGGGACTTGAACCCGCACGCCCTTACGGGCACCAGGACCTAAACCTGGCGTGTCTGCCGTTTCACCACTCACGCGCGGTCTCCAGTCTGGCACGTCTGCACGGGTTGGCGACCAGGTTTACCTGTCCGAACCGCCGCGGGGCACCGCCGCGTGCCTGTCGTCCTGACGCTGTGCCCTTCACTCCTGCCGAGAGGTACGGGTACCGTCAGCAGGTGCCTCCTGACACTCCTGCCACCGGCCCGACGTCCACCCGAGTCCCCATCCGCATGCTCAACGACCGCGTCCTTGTCCGCCTGGACGCCGAGAGCGCTGAACGACGGTCCGCCACGGGGATCGTCATCCCCGCCAGCGCCGAGGTCGGCAAACGCCTGTCCTGGGGGTTTGTCGTGGCGACCGGGCAGAACGTGCGCCAGGTCGGGCTCGGCGACAAAGTCCTGTTCGACTCCGAGGACCGCGCCGAGGTCGAGGTCACCGGCACCGCCTACCTCCTGCTGCGCGAACGTGATATCCACGGTGTCGCCCAGCCCGACGAGTCAGGGCAGGGCCCCGGGCTCTACCTGTAAGACGCAGACGTCCAGAACGTCCCGTAAATTCACATTTGCGCGGTACGGTTGGCGGGTGAGACGTGAACGTCGGCGGACGCTGCCTCTGGCCGGGGTGCTGGCCCTCGTCGGAGCGCTGGCGTTGTTCGACGTCGGCCTGACTGCGGGTGCCGCCACGGCGGCGGAGACAGCGTCGTCGGCACCGCTGAGAGCCGGTAAGGCGACCAGCGCCTGCACGGCGAATTTCCTGGTCCACAAAAACGGGACCTACATGAACCTTGCCGCGGGGCACTGCGGCACGGTCGGGGCGACCGTCACGCTGGGCGGCGCCGCCGTGGGCACCGTCCAGGTCAGCGCGTTCAGCAAAGGGACGGACGCCGCGGCCTTCACCGTCGCCGACGGGGCGAGCCTGGCACCGTCGGTCTTCGTCTCGTCCACCCTGGTGCGACCGGTGGTGGGGCAGGGCACAGCAGCCGTCGGCGACAAGGTGTGCATGCGCGGCGCGGCGTCGGCCAAAGAGGTGTGCGGCACGGTGCGGTCGGTCGGCGCGTCGCTGACGTACCTCAACACCGCGATGAGCGGTCTGGTGCGTGTCACGCTCGAAGGTGGCCCTCTCATCAGCGGCGACTCTGGCGCACCGGTGTACAAGGTGGGTGCTGACGGGTCGGCATACGCCGTGGGTATCGCAGTGCTGTCCGACGGGACGTTCACGTCGATCTCCGCAGCCCTGAGCGCCACCGGTACGGCACTGGTGACCAAGCCTGGGGGAGCGACCCCCAACAACCCCGCACCTGAGCAGTCCCCGACTCCCACTCCCACCCCGACTCCGACGCCCGCAGCACTGAAGTCCCGTCCTGCTGCCGTCAAGATCACCGCTCCTTCTGGCACCCCCAACGACCCCACGTCGCTGGGCCTGCCTGCGACCATCACCGTCCCCACCGACAGAGGCGACAAACAGCTGCCGGTCACCTGGGAGATCGGCTCTGTCACCTACGACCCAGCGTCGCCCACCGAGCAGACGGTCACCTACCGCGGGGTCGTCCAGCTGCCCGAGGACGTGGCCAACCCGTCGAACCTGCCGTTGGACGTCGAAGCGACGGTGACAGTCCTCGCAGCCCACGCCGAGCAGCCTCCGGCCACTGCCGCCGTGCCGCCCCCGCCAGCCGCTGAACCCGTCCCTGCGACGAAGAGCTCAGGGTCGCCTCTGGCTATGCCGCTGGCCGCCGCTGGTGTTGCCCTCGTCTTGTGCTGTGCAGCCACCGGCATCGTCATGCTGCGTCGCCGCGGGCTGATCTGACCTGCGCAGCCCCGTCAGTCGATCCCCAGCTCGCGGCGCAGCATCGCCACGTGGCCGGTCGCTTTGACGTTGTACCGGGCCCAGGTGACGTTCCCGTCAGCACCGACGACGACGGTGGAGCGGATCACGCCGACGGTCTGCTTGCCGTAGGTGGTCTTGGTGCCCCAGGCGCCCCAGCGTTCCATCACCTCGTGGTCCGGGTCGGACAGCAGGGAGAAGGTGAGTCCTTGGGTTTCGACGAACGTGGCGAGCCGGGGGACCGGGTCCGGTGAGATCCCGAGCACCTGGTACCCGGCGGCCTGGAGCGAGCCCAGCGAGTCGCGGAAGTCGCACGCCTGCCGGGTGCACCCCGGTGTGGAGGCCCGCGGGTAGAAGTAGACCACCACAGCCTGCCCGCGCAGGCCAGAAAGAGTAACAGGTTGCCCGTCGGCGTCGGTCAGGGTGAAGTCAGGGGCGGTGTCGCCCACCTGGAGACCAGACATTTGTCCCTCCGTATCTCTCACGGACACCCTACGGTGCTCCCGGTGGCTGTGGGGGGCGAAGTCTCTGGTGGCTGCCAGACGGCACGCCGGCAGTAAGCACGCCAGGTCGGGTATGATAGTCCCAGGTATCGCCGCGATCGATTTCCGTTGTCCTACTGTTTCCGTCGACCACGAGGAGCTGCTGTGCGACGCCGGGCATTTTTCCCATTCATCGTTGCTGCCGTCCTTTCTGTCGCCCTAGCCGGGTGCCACAGCGGCACAGACCCGCAAGCACCTCCGCAGGCGAACGACACTTCCACCACCAGCCCCGGTGGGGGTGTGACCTCGACAGTCACACCTGTCGACCCGCCGACCAGCCCCGACGCGCAGCAAGGAACCACCGAGTGCCGCACCCTTCCGAACGATTTCGACCTGTGCGGCACAGAATGGGGAGCCCCCCTAGAAACTACCGCGGAAGGCTGGTCTAACTGGTTGAACTTCAGCTTCAAGGCCGGCGGCACCATGGCCTGGACCCATTTCACCCCGGAGGCCACAGGCAAAGGAACCTGGTCGTCCGACGGCACCACCATCTGGGTCCACTTCGACAAGTCCCCGCCAGGCCTGGGAAGCGACCTGACCCTGACCCTCGGAAAGTTCGAACGAGGCTGCGGCGAAGAGAACACCAGGTTCATGGCCGACACCCTCGTCAGCCAGCAACCGTCCCTGAGGTTCGAACCAATGGTCTGCTGACCAAGCCGGGTCGGTCTCGTCATCCTGCGCAGGCCCCAGCCCCGTGGGACCGAAGACAGTGGGAAGACAGTGGGGACGGTTCCTACTGTGTTGCCCACTGCGCCGGGGACCGGGCGAGACAGTGGGGACGGTTCCTCAGTCTTGCCACCTGCGCCGTCCCACGGCGCAGTGGGCAAGACAGTAGGAACCGTCCCCACTGTCTCGCCCTCCACTGCCGGGCGGGTCTCCGAACCCCCAGCACCACCACGGCACACCGATGTCCGGCGCAGCCGGTCGAGCAGGGTGCGGAGCCGCACCCCCGCAGTGGTCCACCAGCCCCCTCGTCTCGCCCTTGCCAAAGCAAGGCCTCCACGCGAGAGCAAGGGTTTGAAGACTTGCTTCCGCCCGAAACCCTTGCCCCGGCAGGCTCGCGGAGGCTTACCCCCAACCACAGACTCGCCCTCACCAGTCACCTCACCAGGCAAGACAACCGACCAGGGTCACCTCACCAGGCAAGACAACCGACCAGGGTCACCTCACCGACACCGATGTCCGGCGCCAGCCGGTCGAGCAGGGGGCCCGGGGCCGTTGGCCCCGGCGGGTGCGGGGCTGGGCCCCGCACAGAATGACGAGAGCGACGAGGCTTGCGGTACGCAAGCACACGTCGCCCTCGGTCTCGTGCGCCATCAGGGACTCGAACCCCGAACCCGCTGGTTAAGAGCCAGCTGCTCTGCCAATTGAGCTAATGGCGCGCGGCGAGCCACTGTACCAGGTGGGCGGGGTGGATACCGAATCGATAGTGCTCCGTGGTCTCTGGTGGTTCGGTGGGGTGTCGGGCCACACTCGGGGGGTGGACGGACGGTTGGCTAGACGGGCTGGGGCGGACGAGCCGGTGAACGTGTTCGCGCGGGCTCGGGAGCGGGCGGGGGCGGTGCTGGACTTGTCGGATTCGAATCCGACGCGGCATGGGCTGACTCATCCGCGGCTGGTTGAGGTGCTCGCTGCTGCGCTTGACCAGGTCAGCGGGTACGAACCGGACCCGCGGGGGCCGGTCGCTGCCCGTGAGGCGTTAGCGGGGCGTTACGGAGGCACCCCTGACGACTACTGGTTGGCGTCAAGCACGTCGCTGGCGTACACGTGGTTGCTCACGGTGACTTGCGATCCTGGGGACGCGGTTGCTGTGCCGGTGCCCGGGTACCCGTTGGTCGAGCCTCTGGCGCGGTTCGCGGGGGTGCGCACTGTGGGCTACCCGCTGTTCTACGTGCACCCGCACGGGTGGTCGGTCGACACTGACGCTTTGGCTGACGTGCTCGCGGCCCCTGATGTGCGGGCGGTGGTTGTTGTCAGCCCGGGCAACCCGACCGGCGCCTACGTAGAACCGACCACTGCCCACCTGGTCGCCGACCTGTGCGCCCGCCACCAGGTGACGCTTATCGCCGACGAGGTGTTCGCCCCCTTCTGGCTGGACCGGGGTTCTCCCGCCCCGAGCCTGGCGGACGTCGCCGACGATGTGACCGTCGCTGTTCTCGACGGTTTGTCGAAGTCGCTGGCTGCCCCCCAACTCAAGGCTGCGTGGTTGCGTCTGTCGGGCGCTGACGAGGTGTTCGCCCAGGCCCTGGACGCGGTCGCTGACGCGTACCTGTCGGTCAGCGCCCCTGTTGCCTGCGCTTTGCCGAACCTGTTGGGTCTGGTCGACGACCAGGTGCCCCGGGTGCGTGCCCGCCTGGCCGCCAACCTCGCCACGGCACGTGCCGTCCTGGCTGCCCCGTGCCGTGTGCGCCGCACTGACGGTGGTTGGAGCGTCCTGGTCGATGTCCCCCGGACCCGCGACGACGACACCCTGGCCACCCACGTGCTCCACGCTGGTCTGTGTGCCCACCCCGGTTGGCTCTATGACCTGCCTGACCCGGCCACGTTGTCCTTGTCTCTTCTGCTCGACCCTGACCAGTTCGCCGACGGTTGCCGTCGGCTACGTGCCGTTGTCGTCGTCCGAGCTCTGCCTGCCTGTGTGTCCACTGTCATGGGGTGAACATCAACCGATGACCGAGGGGCGAACGAGGGTGCGAGATGCGAGTTCCCGGGCTTGCGCGACCCGGTTCGGTCCGCTCCGCACGGCTCTCGGGCCGAAGTTGTCTGTGTGGTTCGACCTGCGGAATCGCCCCGTATCTTCGACGATGGTGGGATGGACGAGTACGACATCGTTGTCGTAGGCGCTGGCGCGGTCGGCCAGACCGCCGCACAACGGGCGGTTCGGACAGGGTTGTCCGTGGCGCTCGTGGAGAGCGAGCTAGTGGGCGGCGAGGACGCTTTTTGGGCCTCCCGGCCGTCGAAGGTGTTGCTGCGCCCTGGCACGGTGCTCGGTGACGCACGGGCTGTGCCGGGGTTGGACGCTGGCGAGGTAGACACGGACGCGACGTTCGCCCGCCGCGACACGGTGGTCGGGCACTGGCGTGACGACGAAGAGATGGGCTGGTTGCGCAACACCCTGGTCACAGTGTTGCGGGGGATGGTCCGCCTGGTTGGCGAGAAGACCATGTC
>Ga0123353_10009087_pt1 | contig 13662 bp, 12 predicted proteins | sample TergutLab28metaG_3_FD_92763 | JGI IMG/M metagenome (GOLD analysis project Ga0123353, IMG submission 92763) | Labiotermes labralis P3 segment gut microbial communities from Petit-Saut dam, French Guiana - Lab288 P3 | ecosystem: Host-associated > Arthropoda: Insects > Digestive system > Gut ... | reverse complement strand
GATGATGATGATGATGATGATGATGATGATAGCTACGACGTTTACGCTCACTGAAAACAAACATTGCGCTTCCTTTTAAAGACCTCCAGATTGGCGGTTCCCAACCTGTGTTCAGCCGGCGCTTCATTTTTAAAGTTTTTTGAACCCACGACCCAGTGCATAAAATGTCATTACTTCAGATGCAGGTTGAATATTGTGTTCAGGCAGAGAGCAAAGACATAGCCATATTACGAACGTTACGCTCTTAAGCCAGCTATTTCCACATTCCGCTTATTTGAACTTCCAGCGCAGTTACGTAGAGTGGACAGTTGTGCTTGCTTTACTTCTGCCATCTCCTCTGGCCCTAAGAGCAGTTGAATCAAGAGCGTCTTCCGCATTGAGTCTACTTGTGTTTATTTTTAGTTTGAAGCATACGCGGAATACCTGATAACTCCTCCCAAGATGCTGGGATGAGCAGAAAATTTTCAGAACAGTGTTTGCAGGTTCGTTATAATACACGAGCATTCGAATCAAAAATTGAGTTTCAGGACAGGGAGGCAACCCCGGTTTCATGGATGATAAATTTCTTTTGTGTAATTTCCAGTGTGTCAGCATTGTCGAATTGGAAGGGTGGTATGACCTTTCGTAAGAGTCCGACAGCCGTAAAATATCGCAAACGAACCTCTGAATCCGAGTCAATTTACTTCCTGTTCAGAGAGTAAGCTTTTGTAGGGGCTTGTAGTAAAGCAACCAGCAAGCACAAGAAACGGACGTATCTTTCTTCCATGGAACTTAGACAGACACCCACGAATTCAGTTTCGTATGAAAGGGATGTAATTGTGATGGATGAACTGGGAACTTTATTACAAACGGTCGATTCGTTCAACGATACAATCTCCATCTTGTTTTCCTTTCAGAACTTGGCTGAAAAAATACTTGAATTCGATTTTCTGCATTTTTGGTAGAAAAACTTACTTCGTGTAAATCACATAAGGAGCTGCCCTTGTTATATGAAACCGCAGTTCTGTTGAAGCAGCGTTCACTCGGTACACGGCTTGTCGAACGTTTTTGAGTTTGGAAGCCCTCAGTTTTATAACTTTATGGTTTGAATCACGAGGGACTTTATTTTTTCCTAAACTAAGGGTAAGCTGGACTGCGACCTAGCTTTGTTTAGAATCAAGACTAGAAACCCAGAAACGCATCCTAATTGTGAGGGTTCTTGCTGCAAACTTCGCACAAGTTTTTGCACTTGGCGCCACTGTTCGTAAAGACCTTTACACCATTTTGAGAACAATATCTTCCTTCACTCTCCAGCATACCCGATGCAAACGAGAAGCGGTTGTGCGCTGAGCAGACCACTCGGCCATGCGTGACTTATCAAGCACGTGTGATAATATGTCGTGACATACCTTGATTTTTTTGTTTGTTTGTGTCATTCCTGATAAATGACTTCCTGTTAGATCATTTGGATTATATTTCGCACAAATAAGTATAATCCCTCTTACAATTGTGTGTATTGGCCCGCGCGTAATCGCGAAAATCTCTTAGTACCTTCGTCATATCCGTCTGCCTGCATGTTCGGCTCCCACTGCACGGATTGCCATATATTTTGTTGCTGGGAACTTAATGAAAATGTGTCGAGGTGAGCCAATTTTTTTTTTTAATCCGGCAGAAATATCGGGCGCCTCGCCTGAACTAAAGTACGCTGTAAAGCGCTGTCTTTGAGTTTTGGTATCAGGCTGCAAGGGCAGTCGAGGAGGTAGGACCATAAAAGCGACCGCGCCACCTTGTTGCATTACATGTTCATTGCCGGTCTTTTTCTCCGTTGCAAGTCGTTATATAATTAAATACGAAAAGGAACAGCTATAGTGTAGTCGGGATAGAGACTAGGCCGACGGACCTGTCAGCCGACGATTAGCAAGAGATTTATGTTTGTGAAGCGTGCAGACAGGCACCAGGTTCCGCCCGGCCTCCTCAGAGGTTACGGGGGTAAAGCAGCCGAGGCGTGAAGCTGACCACTCGCGTCTATCTGGTGCCGAGGTTAAGAATGAGTGGAGCTATCCTTCAGTTCCCCCATATTCCTTATTGAACACTACAGGGACAGCCTTTACTAAATACTCATTTTCAACAGCAGCAACCTTTTTCGAGAACGCACGACAAACGTACATCGTCATCACCCTGACGCCCTCGTTTCTTGTTCACGTGTCAGTTTGTGTGCCGTGAATGACCCATTCGCTGCCAGTTCACACATCGCACACTGCTGTTTCTATTCATCATTACCGAATACAGAGACAACCCCGGACTCTTGATGCTTTTCATTTACGTGTCCGCCACATTTTATCCCACCATATTTAGGTTGCTTATTCCCTGGAACTGAGTTGTACATAGGAAGCTGATAGTTGCTCAGCTGCTGAAGCTTCGAAATATTCGTTTGTGGTGTTGATGTTGCCACTTAACACGCCAATATGATCAGCGTGGAAAAGAATCTGATGTGTCGTGGTATGTACGGCAGACATTACTGCGGTGTTACAGTGTACTCTTGTTTTTGTAATGCAGGCATGTCACACCGCATTCGGCCCGTTTTATTCATCTGGTGACCCGTGGAACACTTCGAAGCAACCTATGAAAAGGGGCCGAAGATTACTGTTCGTAAATAGAAACGGTCGATTGAAAAAGATCATAAAATGAGTTGTAAAATTATTGAGCAAAACTGCCTTCGCCATTTTATATTTTATGTTGCTAGAATATTGTTGTGATATTTCCAGAAGTTGCTTAGTTTGTGAAATATGTGCTGTTTTTGTTAGCACATGTTTGTGCAAACGATGATTTCCATCCCTAAAACGAACACAGCTTTTCAGCACAGATGTGTCATTATAAATGAAATTGGCCTCATCACGAGTTTTCAGCGTGAGATTAATACGCTAAGCACAATCACAGTATTCAGTATTCTTTGAAGTCTTTCAGTCGGAGGTGAAATGTCAGAAGGGTACCTGACCGAGTACTCTGATATTCGTTGTGTTTTAGAAGTAGATATGGATCACAGAATAGTGATGTTGTTTACGGTGTTATTGTGCAGTACTGTACCTTTCTGTACAAAATTGCGGCACAGTTTCGTATATCATAGCTGACTGCGGACTGCACGCACGAACGAGTTTGATTAGCCTGTTGCAATGTGTAAGATACGTCACTCTTACGGTAATACCTTTGTCGGCGCCCAAAGCGAGCTGCTAAAATTCACGGGTTTTCGGTGCTACTAATTCTCTTAGTGTTCCCCGATGGCTCGAAATATCTTTGTCGCTGTGTGTTGTGGCCTACAATGAAATCTAAACCCTAGTTTTGAAATATGTTGGTGTAACAATTCGTTGTGACCAATTACGAGGGGTCAGCTGGTAAAACCAGCGTGGGGTCAATTAATACGCTTTATGGTTGGTAGAACCCGCAGCATGTTTGCGCTGCCTTTTGTGGGAGCGGAGGCTTTAATCTTTTTTTTTTTTTACGATGGAGTTCCAGTACCGCCTCCGTCCGTCTGTGACTTCCGCCACTTGACTCGAAGCGACTGTCAGACTGAATGGAGTGTCCTGTTGATCTAAGTTTGACGACACCCGATAGAATTTCCTGGAAACATGAACTACGTGGGTGACAATAGGGACAAATGTTTAATAATTCCGTCGTTTCCTTCGATCAGCATAATCCAGAAACAGAACGCCAGAGCATGGAGTGGAGAACAAAGCAATCGTCGAGGCCCAAAATGTTCTTGCAGAAATCAAGGATCGGAACGATGGTGATCATGTTTTTTTATAAACAGGCTTGAAGGGGAGAAAATGAACAGTGAACATTACTTGCAGGCGCTGGGAAGATAATTGAAGCGAATTTGTAAAGTGAGTCCTTAATCCTGAGAGAAAAGTTGTGTTCCCTTTTGCAGAACAATGCCTCTCCTCATTGTACCAGTGTAGTGATGTGGTTGGAATCAGGCACCAATCTTATTCACCTGACCTCTTACCACCCGACCTCTTTTTATTCTCAAAAGTGAAGGTCACCCTCAGAGGAAGAAGATATCAGAACATCGAGAAGAGCGTAACCACAACATAAGACGCGATTTCTGTGGGCCCCTTCAGTGACTGTTTCATGCAGCTGTGAGAAACGTGCGTGTTGTAGAGAAGGGAGGTACTTCGAAAGCAAACGAAACAGTTTTCTTCCTATTTCATGTTTATCTGTTTATATAGACTGAGTCCCGAACTTCATTGTGTGACCTCGTGCATACTGAGAATTTGCATGATTGGCGCACCAAAAGACTGACTACATTCTGCTGTGTTGACTCACTTCATTTGATGGCTGTGGCTGCATTGCTGGAACCATACACTTGCAGTTCAATTAATACGAGACATGTCCGTGCCGCTGGTGTGAGGATTATTTTTCTGCTCTAAAATGTGATATTTACTGTGTTCCCATCGCATATGGTTGTGTAGGCCTAATTACCTGGGTTTTTTTAACAGGAGGCATGTGCGTATGATGCGTCAATATCGGTTTCCATCTTTGGCTTTAAAAAACCGTGTCATTTATGTTTTGTACTTTGACATGTTTTTGTTCTAGAGTACAGATTTGTATGTAGATGTACAACATCAAGGTTTTGATTTTGAAGCAACATACGACACTGCATGGAGAAAGGAAATATGGAGTGAAATGGATAAACCACGTTTCTCCAAAAAATAAGTTAAATTGTGCAGAATTTAAAATAACGAAATATATGTCAAGGTTCAAATTGGTAATCATTTATCCTTTGAATTTAAAGTTACCGAAGGTTTGAGCCAAGGAGGTGCAGTTGTTCCTTCGCTATTCAATATAGTGTTGGAAACTGCAGTTAGAGGTTTTGAAGTAGATACTCGAGGAACCAAATTTGTCAAATATAGTCAAATTATGGCATATGTTGATGATGTTACTATGGGAAGAAGATAACAAGATGATGAAGAAGCATTGACGTCACTGATGAACGAACAAATAATATGGGATTATAAGTAAATAAAAAAAGACAAAAATAGTAACACGCGAGCCTTACAATGAAAATGAGTGTGTAAAACCTGGTACATATAATTTTGAAATAGTTAAAGACTTATAGATATCTTGGTACAATTCTAACAAATAAAAATGAATTAACACCAGAGACTGAAGGAAGAATTATGAATGCAAATCGAGCATATTATGCACTTCTTCTTCTTCTACCAAAGAGCCAATCAGTACTCAGAGCAGAAAAGATTAAAATCTGTAAGGCATTAATAAGACCAGTGACAACATATGGAGCAGAATCTTTTACATTGAATAAGGACAATGCTAAACAGCTGGCTACTTTTCAAGGAAACGTTTTGAGAAGAATGTTTGGGGGAATTAAAGTAATTGAAAATTGGAGAAAGTGATACAATAAAGAATTAATGCAGCCGTTTATAAATTTAGATATACTTTCATTTTTCAGCATATGTCGGTTGAATTTGATCAGTCATATTAACAGACTGGATAGTAAAAGAAATATAACTCAAGTATGTAACGATGATTCTCAGGGAAGATGAATAAGAGGACGACCAAAAAACAGGTGATGGAACTGTGTACAGACAGATATTAATAAATGCCAAACAAATTGGAAAGATAGGTCAAAAGACAGAGCTGACTAGGAGAAATCCATGAAGGGGGCGAAGGTTTGCAATGGACTGTTTTGCCATCTAAGAAGAAGAAGGGTCTGTACCAGCTGTTCGCTTACTTACAAGGTACATTTCCAACACATGAACTGCCAGTTACTTGTTTTGTGGAGGGCCTTCTTGCTGTTGAAAGGATGGTTTACTTCTTATTTCAGTGCAAATAATAACTTGATTAATTGACCATTTTGATGTGTGTGTGTGTGTGTGTCTGCATCTTAAAGAGACCAGCCTTACTGTATAATGACAGGCATTCGGTGGCGAAGTTGGTTGAGGCACTGCGCTACAAGCCGGAAGGTCGCGGGTTCGATTCCCAATGGTGTCATTGGAATTTTTCATTGACATTATCCTTCCGGGGTTGACTCGTCATCAAACAGGAATGAGTACCAGGAATATCTCTTGGGGGTAAAGGCGGCCGGTGCGTAGGCTGACAACCTTACCACCTTCATGTGTCAACTGTATTGAAATCTGGGAGCCTCAACCTCCTGGAACCCCCAGGGCCTGTCTAGGCCTGTAACTGGATTGCTTTGCTTTACTGTATAATGAGAATTTGTCTTTGCTGTAGATATGTGGATCCACCTGTGTATATATAGCCAAGTATCTTATAACCATAAATTCTTTGCCAAATTTGAGTAGAACAACAAGCCGATGAGTCTTAACTGGCTTTGAGTTAGTTCTCCAGCTGGCCACATATTCTATTCGGAGATAATTTCATTGTGTTGCCATGACAAGCATCATACAGCAATTTGGTGTATCATTCAGCTGTGAATATCTTTTCTTAAAAACTACAAATTTCTCTTGGCTGAAACAGTTTCATTTTCTTTTTAACATGTGTTTCTTTATAATGTGTCATTTGCCATATGTAGCCTATACTTTTTTATGATTAGTCTGAAGAACGTTGTACACTGGCTGTGGTTGTTAAAATGTAAGTAACATCATTTAACTTTTCTCTCCCTACAGGAGTTTGAGTGTGACCTTTCTGTGGAGGGTGGCGTTGACTTGGGAGGTCAGGAACGACAAGAATTCTCTTTCACGCTGTATGACTTTGATGGACATGGGAAGATTACAAAAGATGTAAGTTTATCAAAACTCAGTGTGCCTGTGTTTGTGATTAGCAAAACATCATTTATTTGGTGAAATTAAGGTGACTGCAGTAGACAGTAGGGTATTGTTCCTTAAGACTTTAAACTTTGACCCTGTGCAGGAAAAGGCAGGCCTTAAAATTGACTACGCAGTACTAGCACAACAGGTGGATAAATTACCATCTCTAAGTTACAGAAACCCTGTATTTTAAAATAAATGGGAAGGTCTCGGTACTTATAAGCATTTTTCTATATCTCCCACATTTGCTAGCTGGTTCTTGCAAGCAGTAAACTGAATTTTCATTGTTATGAGGTAAAATTAACATATGTTACCTGCAATTAGTACAACCTTCTTTAATACTGTATTACATAAAGTGGTTTTGTGGTATGGTGTAAGGGTTCTTCGATTATCTTACTCATGATGGTGTGCATAGGTCTGTGAAAGATGTTTCTGATACACACTTCCAGTGTTTTTGTTTTGAGAAAATTGTCGTTCCTGCAAATGCTCTTTCCTATCTATTCTGTTCATTCTAACCCCAGACAGTCTGTTATTTCCCTAGCTGCCAATGTTAAACCATTAAATGGATTTCCCATTCTGAGTAGAAAATGTAGGTCCATTTCATCAGGAGTTGAAAGATGCAAAGCACATATTTTCCAAGGTATTATATGTGTGATTGGAGCCGGGACATTGTAGTAGGTAAGGCGACTCACTATGGGATGGATGGCCCGGAGATTGAATCCCACTGGGTGCAAGATTTTCAGCACCCAACTAGAACTGCAGCGGGGCCCATCCAACCGCCTGTACAGTGGATACTCGGTCTATTTGCCTGGCATAAACCAGTTGAGGCATGGCGTTGACCACCCACCCTCATCTAGCGCCGAGGTCAAAGTAGAGTTGAGCTGTGCCTCTAGTTCCCCTATGGGCCTCCATGGCTTGTTCTTGGGTGAACTTACCTTCTGTTATTTCTGACTTTTGCATACGTGACTGACATAAATATTGACTTACTGCAGATACAAATCAAGCCACTTGCAGGTATTACTGCATAAGTCAAAACATTTTCTTTATACTGTCATTATTTATTATTTATTTATTTTTCTTTTTCGTTTCTTTTTTTTTCCTCCCACCCCCATGATGAGCTGTTTTCCCCCTTAAGTTCATTTATTTCGTACACTTCTCCTGTTTAAGAAGGCCCATTATCATGGTAGCCTTTCGTAGGAAGTCTGTCATTAGTACAGTCTAGTGCCTATCCCATTGAAATATTTTTAATAGTCGTCATTTTAATGTACTTGTCTCAGTACTGTACACAGCAGGGTAATATAGGCAGTGTTGTTACTGCTAACGTGGTAGACCTGCGTGAAAATTTCAGACTTTAGAAGGAGTTAAGAGTTACATCATTTTTGACTGCTGTATTCCACATATTTGATCTGTAGTCACTGAAGTTTGTGTAATAATTTGTAAATGTGTGCAGAGGACTTCTTTCATGCTACTCATTCGTGTGATTACAGTAGTATGTTCTGTTACATATTCTTGTTAGTCTCTCATGCTGCCTGACTTTGTATGAAACCTGCATCTTGAATTCCATTCATTACTGTTTGTGAACTTTGTGTGTCCTGTGACATAAGTTTGAAGAGGTAACTTGCTATAAAACTGGCAGTAGTAGAGTATCGTGTCATAACTATAGTGAAAGCAAGGAGTTCAGTCTCAAAGAAGAGATGTAGAGGATGTTTTTCTGGATGATGCTTTTATGGAAGTTTAGCTAGATGGAAGGTTATATTTCAGAACAGAAGGTTTCTTTGAAGAGAACAGAGTGTTAAAGGGGTGCTGTTGGAACATGAGCTTATAATGAAATATCGCCTTCTAAGCAGCAAGATTTTACTGCCAGATCTCTCTAAATATTACACATTCTTTAAACAAGACTCCTCTGGAAACTTTCATGAATTGCAACCTCTTGAAATGTGTGTGACCCTCACAGAGCTAGAATTGAATGGATCTGAAAATGGCAAGGCACAGTGAAGATGTGTAGTTGAACCAGATCTTTGCATCACAATTTTGCTGCTGAGAGATGTAAGGAAAGTAGTTGCTCCTTGTGTCTAATAACAGACCATAGTTTTACAACTCATATGATCTGCTACCATACTGTGAATGCCATTCCCATTCACATTATGTACTACCATGTCATGGATACCTTGGTTGGTACAGTCTGTTCAGTCTATTAAAATTTTGATGCCAAAATACAGTACTTCAGTCTGGTTGATTGGAGGAAGAGAGCATGTATGAATCAAGTATCATACAGCAAACCCATAGCCTGCTTCCTCAAATCAAAGACACACATGTGAGTTATACTCACACAGGGAATGAAAGTCACATTAGTATTTTATTCATACATGTTTCAAGTATGATACAAAATCTTGTAGTTAGGCAACTTCTGTTTCTTTCTGAAAAATAATTTATTTCTTTTGAAGAAACTGATATACAGGATTAAGTAGAAATTGCATGTGTGGTGTAATCCATTAACATTGGCATGAGTGCATATTAGCAAAATTTGTATTATCAATTATGTAAACCAAATAAAGGAAATACCCTAATCAGTTATTATTAATGGCATTTTGTATGGTGGTGCCTATTATTTGTGGACACTCAATATGAAACTATACTCATGTCACCCACCTGTCACCTGGAATTGTGAGGTGGCTCCTAGATTTTTTAAAAGTTGTGCACCCCTTTTTTTATGCCAGTCATTGCTATCCTGTTTGCTACCATTTTATATAATTACAAGGCACATTCAATTCTGACAAGTTTTGCTTGTCATGATTGCTGTCAGTTCTGACAGAAGGATGTAATATTCCTTACAGACATAACGCTTTCACTTTAACAAAACTTCAAAACAATTTTGTTAGCTTCTCTGTAATATGTAGTGAATTAATGAAATCTTATGGGTAGATAAAAGCATAGCCAGATTTCAGTAAATTGTTTGGTGTTTACACATTTTATTTTCATATGCCATTTGTACTAGAATAGTAAATGGAAGCTTTTCTTTACAATAGTTTCACCTCTTTGGAAGGTGATATGACAGTAATATTGGATAATATATTTTATTGTAGTTGTTGACTGCTGTGCAGTAGTGGAGCTCATTTTAGAAGATGCAGTAAAGTGAAGCTTGGTTTTTAGATTTCTGAAATTTGGTATTAATTCTTATTATATAGTAGGAAATTCATGCATCTCCAGCAACACACCTACTGTAGAATGAAAGTCAAGTACTGAACAGAAATGTTCATTCTTTATGACTGCACTGGCTGGCTGCATGCAGTAGCATATGGCATGTTGCATGAGAGTAGAGAGAGAAGTAATTTTAATATTCTGCACAGATTTATATGATGATTCCATTCAGATTTTTGTCTGTGCCTCATGAATTACTTAGGGATGAAACATGACATCAGTTGTCTCTCAGATCTGTCAGAAGTGTCTCCTTATCAGCATTGTAAATACATGATGTTTGATTTTGCCTACATTTTCAACCTGGAGACAGTAAGATTTTCAGGCTTGTATGGTCATGTGTTTGTGTTTGTATTTAAATTGCTTTGTGTGTCTTGATTATAAATTTTGTTTTATTGTTGCAGGACATTGCAGGTTTGGTGACTACAATTTATGACACATTGGGTTCATCTATCAAAGTTCCACATTATGGCAGCAAGACCATAAAGGTGAAGCTGACAGTTTCCCCAGATCAGCGAAAGAAAGATGTTGCTCAAGATTCTATGTCAGCAGGAGTAGAGGATATGCCTAATAACAAGTGCAGCAGCAGCTATCCGGGTTCTGGGGGCCCATCTCCCCATCAAGGAGGTTCCACCCACAGAGTGAAGTTCAAACGTGACTTAAATGTGACGATAAAGGAATCTCATTTGCCTCGAAGACTGCATCGGAGGAGAAGGTGTAGTGGTGGGAGCGGTACTTTGCCTGTTTCAGAGGACAAGTACGCTAATAGCTGCAGTAGTAGTTGTAGAAGTGGTGCTAGCGAGAACAACGATGATGGAGCAGCTGACATCTCAGAGGATGATAATGATGAAGAACTTGCACCTGAAGACTTGCCTGTAGATAGGGAATTGGGATCCCAGCATTCTACACCAAAGGCTAGTCAGGAAAAGTGAGTTAGAATTTGATACACACACTGTATTTACACACGCACACACACACACACACACACACACACATGTATATGTGTGTGTATGTGTGTGTGTGTATATATATATATATATATATATAAATGTTGCCCATTGCCAGCCAGCACTTTGCACATCAGGGGTTGAGATCAGTAATGCCCATTCCATTTCCTCTAGACTGTGGTTTCGTCACTTTGCATGCAGTTTCATGAAGCCTTTGTCCTATAGTTAGTTTTATTACAGGAAGATGATACCTGTTAGAGTGACATATATTACCCACTGCCATTGTTTTTTAATTAATAACAGTGTCTTTGAAAAGTATATGTATTTACATGATGGAAATTTGGTGAAACTGCAGCTTATTTGAAGTTCTGTGACTAGTAATAGCAGGATTAGGAAGATCCGTTGTCTTTTGTTGAATGTTGCATACTGTACATGTGTGTACTATAAACTTCAGGCAAATCCATTTATATTATTATGAATAAATCTTGTACTCGTAAATGGGCTGTTTCATGTGAAATTAAAGTTTTTAAAGCTTTTGAGGTTTTCTGATAATTATAGCCACCAACATTGGTGACAGTAGTTCATAATATGAGTACTGTTGTAGTCAAAACTGCCACTGTCTCCCTCCTTGGCAGCAGTTCCTGTTGCATGCAAAATTAAATGCAAGAACTTCAGAATACTGGACTGGTGTTTGAGTTATGTTGACAGCATACTTCTTTTGGTGTATGTTTTTCTGCAGTGGGAGGACACATGCAAGGCGGTATCAGCAGCATACGTCTGCACGATATCGGCATCAACATGCTATATACTGCCCAGGAGAAACCAACACTCCTCAACTGTTGCGTCAGCGTAGTAAAAAACGTTCGAGTTCTCTTCAGCGAGAGGAGCTGCTGCAGATCATACAGGCCAACATGGAGAAGAACAACTTAAGTTTTCAAACGTCACGGTATGCAGGGTTTCAGAAAAAGTTTACCACAGTCAAGTTTCATTTTTACTCTAAAGGGTGGTACCTGTGTAACAATGGAGGTTCCATTACATATAGGTTGCAGAATATGTGTCCAACGAATAAGGTACTTAAAAAATAATTTTAATATGCCTTATTAGAAGTAATTTATTGTAACACTCTTCATATACTTCTGTGTGTCACTGTCCCAATTTCATTTGTGGCTGTTTAATATGTGGTAGGGGTTAAGATAACAAAGAGTTTGTGTTAGTTTTGTGTTCCCAGTACCCTCACTTTGCATTAGATTTATAACCCACCTCAGCTTCTCAGTCAGTTAGCATGTCTTAATCTCAGGGAATATAAGTGTTTCTAAGTACTGCATGTAGAGTGCATAAATAATTGGTCACAGTAACTGTTATTTTATATTATTTAACCAAATTTTGATGTTACAGTTGTTTATGTGTATGGATGGAGGTGATGTTGAAACTTTCTACTCTTCTATACTTTGCAAATTATGCTCAATTATTCCATAATTATTGCAAATAGCGCAGTATGTTACTTTTTTAACAACCACACTTAACTTCACTGCTCTAACCACAGCTTTTAAATTGTGTAAACGGTTTATCAGACTAGTGTAATATAACCTGTCCTGTCACCACTTAGGTACAACGCAGACTACTACTTGGCATTGGGTCTACAAACTTGCACTTCCCAAAATTCATCCACCCTTAAATTTTCTTACTCTTCCCAATTGGCTGACTGTTAAATTTTAGTACTTCCGAATAGGTCCAAAAGTTGAAATTGTGGAACGCTTCTCACCGTTGGCTGCTAATTACTGAATGATGTTTTAAACAAACACTGTTTCCCCCTGAGTAGTTTTGCTTAATGTGCAAATGTGACTAACCTGGTACCCGTTGCTGCAAGATTTAACATGTCAAAAAACCAAAAACCATCAGAGTATCAAAGTTCCCTAAACATTGATTTTGACACTGACAAATGGCAAACATGCTAGCTTGCTCCAATGCACCTAAACTGTGACTGTCTGTCTGTCTCCTCTAAGCTGTTATACAGACTCCTTAAAATTTCCTTTCCATCCTAAACTAAAATACTAATTTTGAACAAATCTGCTGTATCTTCCTAACATAAATTTTGACACCCACTGCAGTCAGCTAAACCACATAACATTTATAGATTATAAACTGTATTACAAAATTATGTAAGAACTGTTTGTTTTAAATCACAAGTTATAAACGTGGTGGTGGTGGTGGTGGTGGTGGTGGTGGTGGTGGTGTAGAACATCAAGGTCAATATGCTCTCAGTCTGTTGCAAGCAGTAAGAGAATACTGCAATAAGGTTTGATCCTATGACCATCTATGCATGAGCCAAGCCCACCTTTTCATGAGCTACATTAAATTTTATTGTTCCATAATGAACTTACATTACCCAAATATAACATTAAGTACACAGGATTTCTCAGACTGGAAGCCCATGCATTAAGAAAGGAGACAAGTCTAGTTAAAAAGTCCTACCATAATAGCACAAGAAATTTTATGTGCTGTGATGTATTTTTAATAGATAAATAAGTTTTAGTGTATGATATGCAATGAACAGATTAAAAGGAAGTATATAAGTTATTCATATGTCATCATTAAAGTGATCAAATCCAATGAAAGGACTTAAGTCAAGATACATATGGATGCACATAATTTTCCTGTCAAATGCCTCCTCCTCTCCTCTCCTATCCTCCCCCCCCCCCCCCCCCCCACCCCCCCCCACCCCACAACTTCACATCTAATTAATTTTATACATTTTTTTT
>Ga0123353_10009086_pt1 | contig 13662 bp, 12 predicted proteins | sample TergutLab28metaG_3_FD_92763 | JGI IMG/M metagenome (GOLD analysis project Ga0123353, IMG submission 92763) | Labiotermes labralis P3 segment gut microbial communities from Petit-Saut dam, French Guiana - Lab288 P3 | ecosystem: Host-associated > Arthropoda: Insects > Digestive system > Gut ... | reverse complement strand
TCCGCAGATTTTTTCCGCGAGCCGCACGTATAAATCTTCAAGTAATCGCATCATGCCTTTGTAATCCGTATACGCCTGATACAGCTCAACCATCGTGAATTCAGGGTTATGCTTTGTGTCCATGCCCTCATTGCGGAACGTCCGCGCGATTTCATACACGCGGTCGAATCCGCCGACAACCAACCGTTTCAGATACAATTCCGTTTCGATGCGCAGGAACATTTCCAAATCAAGCGTGTTGTGATGTGTTTTGAACGGTCTTGCGTCCGCGCCTATGTCAACGGTGTGCAGAACCGGCGTGTCCACTTCCAAAAATCCGCGCGCGTTGAGGAAGTTGCGGATCTCGTTTATTATCTGAGAACGTTTTATAAACGCTTCTCTTACTTCGGGATTAACTATCAAATCCACATAACGCTGACGGTAACGCAAGTCCGTGTCTTTCAATCCGTGAAATTTCTCCGGTAGCGGCAGGAGTGATTTCGACAGCAGTACGATTTCTTTCGCGTGTACGGAGATTTCGCCCGTGTTCGTTTTGAACACGTAACCCTTGATACCGATTATATCACCGATATCAAATTTCTTGAATTCTGCATATTCGTCTTCACCGATTTCGTCGCGCTTGACATAGGCTTGCATGTTCGCGCCGTTATCGCGTATACCGCAAAAACTCGCCTTACCCATAACGCGGCGGCTCAGCATGCGTCCCGCGACGGTCACGTCCTTGCCTTCGTATGATTCGTAATTGTTTATAATATCCGCGGATGCCGTATCGATGTTGTACTCGGTTATCTCATACGGATTCCTGCCGGCTTCGCATAATTCCCGTAATTTTTCCCTGCGTATTTCTATTTCTTCCATGTTGTTACTTCCTTTGTTTAAATCTTTGTCCACTTTTGGCGTAATAAAACACCCGGTCCTGCGGGGCCACCCTCTTTACAAAAGAGGGCTGAGGATAGAAACGTTTTTATCTTTGGCCTCTTTCGCAAAGAGGCTCCGCCCGCAGGCGGTGGTGTTTTATTTCGTTATATCCAATACCTTCAATTTCAATTCGCCGTTCGGCGTTAAAGCTATGACAGTTTCGCCTATTTTCGCGCCGATCAACGCGCTTCCTATCGGCGACTGATCGGAAATTTTATTCTCTAACGGATCCGCTTCTGTCGAACCAACCAGAGTGTATTCGATTTCCTCGTCGAACTGCTCGTCGTAAACTTTTATCTTCGCGCCGATATTGACCTGATCGGTGCTTATATCGCTTTCGCTGATAACTTTTATCTGCTTGAGAATATCCTCCAAGTCGTTTATCTGCGCTTCAACTTTCGCCTGTTCGTTCTTCGCCTCGTCGTATTCACTGTTCTCCGACAAGTCGCCGAACGATAACGCCGTCCTTATCGATTCCACTACTTCGCGGCGTTTGACATTCTTTAAATATTCAAGTTCCTCGGTTAATTTTTTTAATCCCTCATCGGTAACTACAATTTGTTTGCGCATTATCTCTGTCTCCTTAACTGCTTTTTAATATTTTTATCGCTTCAACAAGCTGATTATCATCTGCGTCTTTGATGGTGTATTCGTTTTGTCTTGCCGCTTCTTTTGAAAGCTCCACTTCCACGTCCGGATATAACCCAATCCCATCGTAATTGTCCGAAAACGGCGGCGCGTACGTCCGTATCGATACGATCAGCGCGGAATTGTCCGCAAGCGGTATGACCGTCTGCATCGAGCCTTTGCCGTATGTTTTAACTCCTACAAGCTCCGCTTTGCCGTAATCGCGCAGAGCCGCGGAAAATAATTCGGCGGCGCTCGCCGTGCGCGAATTGATAAGAACGATCATCGGCATATCGAGTTCTTTCGTGTCGGAATCCATCGTTTCGACGTTTCCGTCTTTATCGATTATCCTGATGACCGGTCCCTCCGGCAGGAGGTAATCCAAAACTTTGTGTATGCTGTTGAGTTCCCCGCCGAGATTGTTGCGTACGTCAAATACGATCCGTACCGCTCCCTGCGCTATCAAATCCTCAACGGCGGAGATGAATTCCTCCGGTGTGTGCAGATCGAACTTCAAAATCTTCACGATTCCGGTCGTTCTGTCATCATACATATGCGACAGAACCGATATATACGTCACGTTCGCGCGGGCGATATTGAAATCCAATTCGACGTACTCGTTGTCCTCATACCTGTAAACCGTCAGGTTAACATACGTTCCGGCTTCGCCTTTAACTCTGTCCACCGCTTCGTAATAACCGATTTCGTATATATATAATCCTTCGACCGCAACGATAAAGTCGCCCGGACGCAATCCCGCCTTCAACGCCGGAGAATCCGGCATGACAGTCGCGATTTCAAGCGCGCCGTTCGCGTAATCATATGTGACCATGACGCCAATCCCGACGCCGCTTCCGGTATAGTCGGCGATATAATCCTTGTACTGCTGCGAATTCAAATAGTTGCCGTGCTTGTCGCCGGTACCGGCGACATAGCCGCGCATGATACTGTCGCTCAGCCGCGTTTCATCAAGCTCACCGATATAATAATCCCTGTAATACGCGTCAATTTCCGTCAGTTTACTATATAAATTCTGGCTCAGCATCAATTCGTTCAACTTCTGGTTGAATTTATTGTTGATTGAAAGATACGTTATTTGGAAAGTCAACAAAACCGCGAACAGCAAAATTATTATAGTTATACCTAACGGTAATTTTTTAGACATTTTATTAACTTCTCTCTTATTTTTTGTATTGTGTAAAGTATTCATTCGATAATGGGTCTTCTGTTTTACCATTGATACGTATTTCAAAATGTATATGGCTGCCTGTTGAAACACCCGTAGAACCGGCGTTCGCAATTCTGTCACCAGCTTTTACTACATCGTCTGTTTTTACAAGCAGTTTATGGTTATGAGCATATAATGTTGAAATACTATCACCATTAGCATTAGTACCATGATCAATGATTATGTAATATCCGTAACTTCCATGCCAACTTGCCAATACGACTTCTCCGTCAGCTACAGCGAAAACCGGACCTCCGAGAGCGACCGGAATATCAATTCCTGTATGGGTAGCCCTGTCGAAGCTACGGTAACCGTATTCTGAAGATACCTCGCTCCATTTATCTTCATCGGTCGGCCATAAAAATAATCCTCCGCCGTATTGCTTCTTTTGATTTTGTAGAGCTTTTAATCTTTCGCGTTCAATCAAAAACTCTTCAATTTCTTTGTCGAATTTTTCTTCATCTTTTTTGAGTTGCAGCTTCGCGGCTTCCGCTTTGTTCTGGTCGTCCAAGAATTTTGTTATCATTGCATCCGCCGCAGCCATATCTTTTAACAATTGTGCCCTTTCGGCTTCAACCGCGTCTTTCTCTTCATCGTTTCTTACTTTCAATTGTTCATTATATTCTTTGAGCCGCTGTAAATCTTCCACTTCATCATTCAAACGCTCCATATTTTTTTGCTCGTAGTTTAAAAGATAAACCACGCGTTCAACGCTCATGATAAATTCAGCGAAACTTTTAGCGCCGAGGATTATTTCGAGATAATTTACACTTCCCTCTTGATATGAATACTTTAACTGCTCCAAAACAGCTTCGTATTGATCGGAAACATCAATTTCAAGCGCCGCGATAGATTCTTCCGTCTTGCGAATCTCGTTTTGGTATTCGATTCTCAACTCTTCTTTTATCCTGATACTCTCTTCCGCAAGCTCGAATTTTCTATCCAACATTTGTTTTTGTTCGATCTCATTTTTTAAATCCGCTTTAGCGTTCGCGATTTTCTTCTCATTATCCGCTTGCTGCTGTTTTACTCTCGCGAGGTCGTTCTCCAATCTTTTCAATGCCGCGTCGCTGGTATCTATGGTTGTTGCCGCGGCGTGTATATCTTTGTACGGTATTGTGAGAAATATCATTGATACTATTAAAAAGAATACAACTATACCAAAAATATTGTTTTTATATTTCAATTTATTTTTTCACTCCTCCTAAAAATTTATGCCTAAGTCATTTGGCATTTATGCCTTTAAATACTTACTCAATGACAAACTGCTCCCTATAATTCCCGTTACAACGCCTATTGCCAAAAATCCCAACGCTACGAATATCCGCACATCCTCGAAAATGATTAAGTTTATTATTTGAAAATCCTTTGAAATCGTATTGAATATATACAAATACGAATACCATTGTATCAAATACGCGAACCCGCTTGCGACGATTCCGATGATTATCCCTTCTAAAATGAACGGCAGCACGATAAACCAATTCGTCGCCCCGACATAGCGCATGATGCTGATTTCCTGCCGGCGCGAAAATACGCCGAGCTTGATCGTGTTGATGATCACAAACAAGCTGACAACAAATAAAATAACAAGAAACCAAATAAAAATAACTATTATTCCGTTTTTGACTTCGTCGATACTCTTTGCCAAATCTTTATTGCAGCGTACATTTTCTACACCTTTTATATTGTTAAGATTAAATTGCAATGTGTTTACTTTAGAATTGTCATTATATGTTACTATAAAAGTGTCAGGGTACGGATTCTTGCCTCCGTCGTCGATTAATTTGAAAACGGCCGGATATTTTTCAAATCTTAATCTTTCTTCCTCTTTAACTTCCTCTTTGGTTATATGGGTCACCGTATTCACATTGTCAAGCGAACGGATTTGATTATAAATATCGACAACTTCAAGCTCGGTTCTTTCCGTTTCGACAAAAACTACAATCTCATTGAGTACGCCGATCTCTTCTAAATTATAATTAATATTTATTACCAGCAGAGAAAAACTTCCCATAACAGCCAGGCAAGACATCAGAACCGTGATCGATGCCATACTCATAATGCCGTTACGCCACAATCCTTTGATACTCTGGCCGATGAAATACGTAATACTATACTTGCGCATTAAACATTCCACCTGTCCTATCATCGATTACTCTACCGTCGCGAAGCGATATAACACGCTGTTGAAAATAATCCACTAACTTTTCTTCATGCGTTACAACGATGACAGTTTTATTCTTCTTTTGAATTTTTATAAGCAGATTCATTATTTCCAAACTCATGTTAGGATCGATATTTCCGGTAGGCTCGTCCGCGATTATCGTCCGCGGATTGTTTGCCAACGCCCTCGCGAGCGCCACCCTCTGCTGTTCCCCTCCGGATAACTCCGTCGGAAAGCAGTCAAATTTATCCTGTAGATTTACTATTTTCAATATTGTCGGCACGCGCCGTTTGATAACTTTCGCGGGCTCGCCGATGACCCTCATCGCGAACGCTACGTTCTCGAATACCGTTTTCTTCTCGAACAACCTGAAATCCTGGAACACAACCCCGATTTGCCGTCTGTAAAACGGCACTTTGTAGTTGGGTATCTTCGCCAAATCGAATTCGTCTACCATCAATTTTCCGCTGGTTATTTTTTCTTCGCGAAGCAATAACTTGACAAGCGTAGTTTTGCCCGCGCCCGACGCCCCGACCACAAATACAAATTCACCGTCATTGATTTTGAGATTAACACCGTCAAGCGCAACGGTGCCGTTTAAAAAAACTTTTTTTACATTTTTAAATTCAATCATTTTAATTCACTTTTTTAATTTATTAAAGTTTGAAAGTCTGTCTCCGGCGACTCGCCGGTTAAAATTTGACGGGTTTTGAAGTTAAGTATTTTTTGACCATCAACGCGACCTTAAACGTAATCGAATGTTCAAATTCGCGCAAGTCAAGTCCGGTAAGTTTACGGATTTTTTCAAGGCGGTAAACGAGGGTGTTGCGGTGTACGAACAGTTTCCGTGAAGTTTCGGAAACGTTGAGATTGTTTTCGAAAAAGCAATGTATCGTCGTAAGGGTTTCCCTGTCGAGTGATTCGAGCGAACCCTTCTTGAATACTTCCTGCAAAAACATCTCGCACAGCGTCGTGGGAAGCTGATAAATAAGCCGCCCGATTCCAAGATTCTCATAACTTATAATATTTTTGTCCGTATCAAAAACTTTCCCGACTTCAATCGCGATCTGCGCCTCTTCATATGATCTGTGCAGCTCCTTGATGTTATCCACGGCGGTACCGATTCCGATTGAAACTTTCGTGTAAAATTCCGTACTCAGCGTGTCCGCAATGGATTTCGCCATCTTCTCAATGTCGCGCATATCGTAATTTGCTTTGATTTCCTTCACGAGCACGATATCGTGTTCGCCGACGCTGATAACGTAATCCTTATTTTTATCCGGGTACATATTCTGTATAATATCGAACGGAACCATATCGTTTTTGCCGAAGAATTTAATCAACAGAATAATGCGCACCACATCGTTGTTGAAATGCAGCTCTTTCGATTTGATATAAATATCGCTCGGAAGAATATTTTCTAAAATTACATTCTTGATAAACGAACTTTTATCGTATTTTTCATCATAAAAGTCAATAATATGTTTCAGCGAAATAGATAGTATCATCGACATTTTATCCGCCATCTTATCCTCGCCCTCAATGAAAACCACGTATTCCGACCTGGCACCCGATCCTATTGGGCGGTAAGTATATCCGCCTGATGTAACAAAATCCGATGTATATGCCAATTCATCCCTTATGCCCTGTCTCGTTTCCCCTATTTTTACAAGCTCGCTGCACGAAATTATAACTCCGTTTTCATCGATAACACCGATAACACGGTCCACAGCCTCTTTCATCTGATGAATTATCCCCTGAAATAATCTGTTTGACATATAACGTCCTCCCTTCTGTAATTTTTTATTTTATTTCTTATATCATTTTCACCGCGTAGATTATTCCGAAGATTAAATATAAAGCAAACAATGCTATTATCGCGTAAATCGCCATGTTCGCAAATAAAATACTGATTATTCCGCTCGCGACGGCTGCCCCCGCACCGATATAGAAAGGGTAATATATTGACCGCGGTTTCATAAGAGGGACGTTAAATTTCCCGAATTTGAAAATACCGCTGTTTTTCTTTGTTATCAATAACCCAATAACAATTAAAACAGGAAGCACGAAAATAAATATTTTTGAAAAACTCATGAAACTCTGCATCCATAACGGCTGAACAGATGTGATTTTAATCGCTAAAATCATCACAATGTAAGCCACTTGAAATATTGAATACCAAAAATAGTCCCGTTGAAAAAAGTTATATACAAAACTGATAACCAAAAGCCCGATGATCCCAATGACGACATAAGCGTTTTTTATTGTCGTGTACAGCATGCACGATCCAAATAACGCCGCCGCCAATATCAATAAAGTCGGACTTGACAGGTAGATCAAACTTTCGTCTGTTTTATTAACTTTTCTAACAATAAAAAAGGCGGTCGCTCCGGCAAATAATATTCCGCTGATTATTTGTAATATAGGAAGTACATTCAAAACAAACGTAACTTCGTGCCTGCCGCCGTTTTTCTTCAGCATCAATACCGCCACAACCGCAACTGTAGCGACGACAAACATCGCCATCATACGGTTGATGATTAAATTATTTCTTTGTTCAGTTTCAACTTTGCTTTTTTTAATCCGATTAACGCTCATAAATTTTTAACACTCCGAGTTTATAATTTACTAAATTAAATTTTTTTCATATGATAAACATGCCAATACAAATCCTGACGCCGTTTCGCAGCGCAATATCAATTTACCGAGTCCAACAGCGCGCAAACTGCGTCCGCGGGCTGCGGCAACTTCCCGCATACTGAATCCTCCCTCAGGGCCGATAAAGAAGCTGATATCTGATTCCGATTCACAAATTATTTTCGCGACCGATTCTGTACCGTCGCCTTCGTAACACAAAAACTTGGTTCCAACCGCGTCCGCAAGAGCCTTTTCATAATCAATTACGCTACGCACGACGGGAATTATTCCGCGTCCGCATTGTTTCGCCGCTTCTTCTGAAATTTTCTGCCACCTCGACACTTTATTATCTACCGATTTTTTATCGGGGCGTGAAATACATCTCTCGCTTATAAACGGGATTATCTCATATACCCCCAATTCAACCGCTTTCTGTACGATGTAATCCATTTTGTCGTTCTTTGGCAACGCTTGATATAAATATGCTTTATAATTAGGTTCGGTATCGTTTTTGCTTATGGAAATGATTTCCGCCGTAACAAAATCGTTAATTGAAATGATTTCGCAACTATACTCAAATTTTTGCATGTCGCAAACGGTAATTGTATCGCCTTGCTTCATACGCAGCGACTGAGCGATGTGTTTTGAATCCGAACCCTCTATTTTTAAGATTTTATTTTCAATATCAATATTTTGTGCAGATAAAAAAAATCTTTGCATTTATAAATCTCCATAATTATACTACAAAATAACCAAAATGTCAAACTTTTTTTTGTACTTTTTTATTAATTTTTTTAAAAACATACGCAACCCAATCATTTTCTTCCAATTTATCGGTAAAAACAAATCCATTTTCTGTCATCGCCTTCATAACTTCGTCCGATTGCGTACAAATAATTCCTGAAATTACAATTATTGCATCTTCTTTCAAGTATCTCCTGACATCCGGAGCTAAGCGGATTATTATGTCCGCAACGATGTTCGCGCTCGCGAAATCGTACAGTCCGGTGACATTTTTTAGCAAATCTGAAACTTCAAAAGTTATATTTTGAACACAATTAAGCGCGGCATTTTCCCGCGCGACTTTAACGGCAGTGGGATCAATATCGCACGCGAGCACATTCTTCGCGCCTAACAATGATTCAATAATCGCGAGGATTCCGCTTCCTGTGCCAATATCTAATGCGTTACAATTCGCGGGAATATGCTTTTCGATCAGTTCTATACACAAACGCGTCGTTTCGTGCGTTCCCGAACCGAACGCCATACCGGGATCCATTTTCACGATTAACTCGCCATGCAATGGCGAATAATCTTCCCATTCAGGTACGATAACAATTCGTTCGCCGATTTTAATCGGCTTGTAATACTGTTTCCATGAGTTCGCCCAATCCTCTTCGGCTAAACCGATCAGTTCGTATTCATACGGAACGTCGAGTCTATCCTTAATGAACGCGATGTACTCATTGTGATTTTTCGTTTCCGGTATGTACAAACTTACCGCCGCGACAGTTCGGTCCTTCTTCAACAACGCTTCATCGATCAATTCGCCGTATAAAATGTTGATATTATTCTCTTCAATGTCACGGTAATCCTCAATCATCAAGCCATTATCGAGCATACTCATCACCGCGCAGACTGTATCCAAATGCTCTGTTTTACATGTAACTTTCAACTGCGTCCAATTCATTATCATTAATTATCTACCAAACAACTTTTCAAGTTTTTCAAAAAACGTGCGTTTTTTACCGTGGTTGACGTCGCTGCACGAATCCGCGAATTTTTTCAGCAAATCTTTCTGCGCGTCGCTTAAATTTCTGGGCACATCAACTATAACACGGAATATGAGGTCGCCTCTCGTCCTTGTATTTATAATTTGTATGCCTTTATTTTTCATGGAAAACTTTGTACCGGTCTGAGTGCCTTCGGGTATGTCGTATTTTACATCGCCCTCAAGCGTCGGAACGTTTATCTCCGCGCCCAGCGCCGCTTCCGCGAAAGTTATCGGAATTTCACAATATATATTGCCGCCGTCGCGTTCGAATATCGAATGCGGACGCACGCTCACGTTAATAATCAAATCCCCCGAACCGCCGCCGTTGTACCCCTCATTCCCCTGCGAACGCAACGGTATATTCTGGCCGTTATCGATACCGGCGGGGACCGAGACTTCATATTTTTTAGACACTTTTACAGCCCCTGTACCGCGGCAGTTAGTACACGGTTCTTTTATAACTTTACCTGTCCCCTTACATGCGTCGCAGCTCCGTGTAGTTTGAAACATGCCTAAAGCCGTACGCTGTGAAAATTTAACCTGCCCGGACCCTTTACATGTCGGACATGTTTCCACTCCGCTGGTACCTTTTGCGGAACCCGTAGACCCGCAAACACCGCATTTTTCAATTCTGTTGAAATTTACTTCTTTCTTACACCCGAACGCCGCTTCCTCAAACGAAACAGTAATTCTCGTTATAATATCGTCGCCCCTTACAGGAGTATTACGCCGTGACCCGCCGGAATTACCGCCGCCAAAAAATGAACCTACAATATCGCTGAAATCAAATCCTCCGAAACCGCTGAAATCTCCGAATCCGGTACCCATGTTCGGATTGATTCCGTCGTGACCGTATTGATCATATCTGGATTTCTTTTCGGGATCGGATAATATCGCGTACGCTTCGTTGATCTCTTTGAATTTCGCTTCGGCATTTTTGTCGTCGGGATTCATGTCCGGGTGATACTTTTTCGCGAGCGCTCTGAAAGCCTTCTTTATATCGTCCTCGCTTGCACCCTTTTGCAGCCCCAGCACATCATAATAATCGCGTTTGTTTTCTGCCATGTTTATTTATAAACCACCTTCGCTAATATTTTAAAATACCCGCCGCTTGCGAGCGGCACCCTCTTTACAAAAGAGGGCAAAGAGAAAAATACGTTCCAAATCCCTGCCCTCTTTTGTAAAGAGGGTGCCGCTCGCAAGCGGCGGGTGTTTTTCCCAAATGGGACGGAGATTGTTATTCCTCCCCGTCCCGTTCAATTGCAATTATTTGTAATAATCTTTAATTATCGTCGGTTTTATCTTCAAAATCAGCGTTAAACTCACCGCCGGAATCATCCTGATCGTAACCTTCCGGTCCGCCGCCTGCATCGCCGCCACCCTGACCCGGATCCTGTTTGTATAACTTCTCCGACAATTCGTAAAATTTCTTCTGCAACGCTTCCGTATCGGCTTTAATCAAGTCGATATTGTCGCCTTTAACGGTTTCTTTCAGCTTTTCAATCGCCGCTTTGACATCCTCTTTTTCGGATTCCAAAACTTTGTCGCCGATTTCGCCGAGCGTTTTTTCGCTCTGGTAAATCAAATTCTCCGCGTTATTCTTTGTTTCAACGGCTTCTTTGAGCTTTTTATCCTCTTCGGCGAATTTTTCCGCTTCTTTGACTGCGCGTTCAACATCTTCTTTACTCATGTTAGTCGATGACGTAATTGTGATGTGCTGTTCCTTGCCCGTGCCTTTATCCGTAGCAGTGACGTTCACGATACCGTTAGCGTCGATGTCGAACGTCACTTCAACCTGCGGAACGCCGCGCGGCGCGGACGGTATGCCGTCGAGCATGAAACGCCCAAGGGTGGTGTTACCTTTCGCCATGTCACGCTCGCCTTGCAGCACGTGAATCTCAACCGAAGTCTGACCGTCTGCAGCTGTGGAGTAAATCTGGCTCTTCTTGACCGGAATGGTCGTGTTGCGGTCGATGATCCTGTTGAATACGCCGCCGAGGGTCTCAATGCCGAGCGACAACGGTGTAACATCGAGCAGAACTACGTCCTTGACGTCGCCGCCGAGAACGCCCGCCTGAACGGCCGCGCCGATAGCGACGCACTCATCGGGGTTGATACCCTTGAACGGTTCTTTGCCAAGGAAATTCTTTATCGCGTCTTGTACTGCCGGTATGCGCGTAGAACCTCCGACAAGCAACACTCTGTCAACCTGCGCCGGTGATAATCCCGCGTCAGACAATGCTCTCTTTGTCGGCGTCATCGTAGCTTCGACAAGGTCTGCGGTAAGTTCGTTAAATTTTGCGCGTGTTAATGTCGTGTCGAAATGTTTCGGGCCGCTTGCGTCCGCGGTGATGAACGGCAGGTTGATGTTAGCCGTCGCCATGCCGGACAGCTCGATTTTCGCCTTTTCAGCGGCTTCCTTCAATCTCTGTAGCGCCATCTTATCCTTGCGGAGGTCGATTCCTCCGTTTTCTTTTTTGAACGTCTCGGCTATCCAGTCGATAACGCGCATGTCGAAATCGTCGCCGCCGAGCCTGTTGTTGCCCGCGGTCGCCAAAACTTCGAATACGCCGTCGCTGATCTCAAGCAACGAAACGTCAAACGTTCCGCCGCCGAGGTCGAATATCATTATCTTCTGCTCAATTTCTTTATCCAAGCCGTAAGCGAGAGCGGCAGCCGTCGGCTCGTTGATGATGCGCATGACTTCAAGCCCCGCGATTTTGCCCGCGTCTTTGGTTGCCTGACGCTGCGCGTCCGAGAAGTACGCCGGCACCGTAATGACCGCCTGTGTGATGGTCGTACCGAGATATGTTTCGGCGTCTGTTTTCAACTTTTGCAGTATCATCGCCGAAATTTCCTGCGGCGTATATGTTTTGTCGTCTATTTTAACTTTGTGATCCGTTCCCATTTCGCGCTTTATCGACATAACTGTGCGGTCGGGATTTGTGATTGCCTGACGTTTCGCGACCTGTCCCACCATGCGCTCGTTCGTTTTTGAGAACGCGACTACGGACGGCGTTGTTCTCGCGCCTTCCGGATTCGTTATTACTATCGGTTCGCCGCCTTCATAAACAGCTACGCACGAATTCGTTGTTCCAAGATCTATTCCAATAATTTTACCCATTTTTATTCCTCCGTTTAGTTTTTATTATATTTAAATTTTATTAATTTGCGACTTTAACCATGGCATATCTGATAATTTTTTCGCCGAGTTTATATCCCTTTTGGAAAACTTCGATTATTTCGTTCTCTCCGTAATTCTCATCTTCCGTGTGCATAACCGCGTGATGGAATTCCGGGTCAAACTTTAAAGTTTCGATTTCTTCAATACCCAATCTTTTGAAAATCTCAACGCATTGGTTGTATGTCAGTTTGATACCTTCATCTTCTGAAAATAACAAAGCGCGTTCAAGATTGTCAATAATCGGCAGGATTTCTTTTATAACTTCGCTGTACGCATCGGCGTAAATGCCGTCGCGCTCTTTCAATGTCCGCTTGCGGTAATTGTCATATTCTGCAAGCGTGCGCAGATATCGGTCGTTCAATTCGTCGTAACTTTTGCTTAGATTTTCATTCTCTTTAGTGAGTTCTTTGATAATTTTTTTGATGATTTTTTCGTCTGTCTCAATTTCTTCAGGCTCTTCAACTTCTTCTATTACTTCACATTCTTCACACATTCTGTTTATCTTCGCCTCCGCTCAATAAGTTTTTGTTCATTTCAGTTATATTGCTCGCCAGATATTCGACGGTCGTGATAACTTTTGAGTAATCCATTCTGCACGGTCCGAGTACGCCTATCGCTCCGACGATTTTATCGCCGGATTTTATTGTTTTGAAAACCAATGTCGATTTTTGCATGATCTCGACCGAATTTTCCGAACCGATGTAGATGTTCACGACATCGTGTTCCGAACTTGATACGATGTTAAGGATTTCTTCTTTGTTTTCAAGTACACCTAAAAGCTCTTTCAATCGTTCGATGTCCGTGAATTCAGGGTATTGCAGCAGCCGGTTCACACCGTCGAACTTCAAATCGCCGTCGTTCAATTCTCCCAGCACTTCGTACACGCATTTGATGACGGGCGAAACTAACGCTTCACATTCCGGCAGCCGCCGCTCCATTTCCATTATAAGCGGCAATGTTACCATTTCCATCGTGATGTTTGTGAGGAATGTGTTCAACACCGTTTCGAACTCGCTAAGGATTTGTTCGGTGATTATGAATTTCACATAGATGTAGCGCGTTTTGACTATGCTCGTACTTGTTATCATCACAAGCAGGAAGCTGGAACCGTCAAGCAGAATCGATTT
>Ga0123353_10009085_pt1 | contig 13663 bp, 13 predicted proteins | sample TergutLab28metaG_3_FD_92763 | JGI IMG/M metagenome (GOLD analysis project Ga0123353, IMG submission 92763) | Labiotermes labralis P3 segment gut microbial communities from Petit-Saut dam, French Guiana - Lab288 P3 | ecosystem: Host-associated > Arthropoda: Insects > Digestive system > Gut ... | reverse complement strand
CTATATCCGCCGCAAGCAGCGCAAGCGCGATTTTCGCCGCCTGTGGATCACCCGCATCTCCGCCGCCGCCAAGATGAACGATATGAATGATTCCACCTTCATCAACGGGCTCAAGCGCGCGGGCGTCACCCTCAACCGCAAGATGCTCAGCGAGATCGCCATCGCCGACCCGCCCGCCTTCACCGCCCTGGCCACCCAGGCCAAGGCCGCGCTTTGAGAGGCAAGCGTCTCCTACTGAGCCGCAGGCAAGAGGCAAGATTGCAGGCAGACTTAAATTGTCTGCCTGTATGGATTTTATGATAACATGATCACATCCAAAGATAACCCGCTGATCAAGCAGACCATCCGCCTGCGCGCAAACGCGGACGAGCGCCGCGCCCGAGGCCTGTTCTTCCTGGAGGGCTACCGGCTGTGCGCCGACGCTCTGGCCTCGGGCTATGTCCCGGAGACCCTGTTCATGACAGGGGCAGCAAGGGAAAAATATCCCATCGAACACGAGAACGTGACGCTGATCTCGGAAGCCGTGGCGCAAAAGCTGGGAGATACCGTAAAGCCCCAGGGCGTGTTCGGGATATTCCCGTCCAAGCCCCCTTCTTCAGGGGGGGGTGTCCCGCAGGGACGGGGGGTATGTTTTTGGCGGACGGGCGGGCGCTATCTTGCCCTGGAGAACGTGCAGAATCCCGATAACCTGGGCGCTGTCGCCCGCACGGCCGAAGCCCTGGGCCTGGACGGCCTGATCGTCAGCAGGGGCTGCGACATGTACCATCCCAAGGCGCTGCGGGCCTCCATGGGGGCGCTGCTGCGCCTGCCGGTATTGCAGGCGGAGAATCTGTGCGACATCCTGCGCGCAAGCGATCTGCCCTGCTATGCCGCCGTGCCGGACGCCGATGCGCTCTCCGTTACCAGCGTCTCCTTCGGAGCCGCGGGCGATTTTGCGCACGGGGGGGTAATCTTGATCGGCAACGAGGGCAGCGGGCTTTCGGAAGAAGCCATCGCCGCCTGCGCGCAAAAAATCACAATCCCGATGCGCGGACGTGCCGAAAGCCTCAATGCGGCGGCGGCCGCCGCGATTTTGTGTTGGGAAATGGTACGGGTAGGGGTGGCTTGCATGCCACCAGGTATATAAAAACCGTTGTTTTTACGCGGGTGGTTTACAAGCCACCCCTACAGGCTTGCGGGAGGCCAACCATGACAGACGACACCCTATACTGGCTCTGGCTGCAGTGCGCCCTGGGGATTTCCAGCTCCCTGCGCACCGGCGAGATTCTGGGCGCGTTTGACGGCAATCACTGCGGTGGGAACGGGGCGAAGGCGGTGTTCGCCGCCTCCGACTACGAGCGCCGCGTCGCGGGCGTGTTCACCTATACCCAGCTGGAGCGCCTGCGCAAAACCTCTCTGGACGAAGCCGGGAAAATTTTTGAGGAATGCGCGCGCCATCATACGCATATTCTAACACCGCGCGGGGCGCAATCACCGCAGAACGAGGACTACCCCCTGCGCCTGGCGATGATCCCCAACTTCCCCCTGGCGCTTTACGTGCGCGGCTCCCTGGCCTGCCTGCGGGAACGCCTGGGGATCGCCATCGTGGGCACCCGCCGGGCCGACCGCAAAAGCGTGGATATCGCCGCGCGCCTGAGCGCCGACCTGACGCGGGCGGGCTGCGCGGCGGTCAGCGGCGGCGCGCTGGGGATCGACAGCGCCGCGCACTGGGGCGCGCTGCACGCCGGAGGCGCCACAGTGGCGGTTCTGGGCTGCGGCCTGCTGGCCGACTACCTGCCCGAAAACCGCTCCCTGCGGGAGAAGATCGTCGCCGGCGGCGGCGCGGTGGTTTCGGAATACCCCGGCGATACGGCGCCCCTCGCCCGCAATTTCCCCGTGCGCAACCGCCTGATTTCCGGCATGACCGCGGGCACCGTGGTCATCGAAGCGGGGGAGAAAAGCGGCTCCCTCATCACCGCCACCTGCGCCGCCGAGCAGGGCCGTGACGTCTTCGCCGTGCCGGGAGACGCCTTCGGCTCCACCTATACCGGCGGCAACAAGCTTATCCGCGAGGGCGCGAAGCCCGTATTCTCGGCAATGGACATTCTGGAGGAATACGAGCTGGTCTACCCCGAGCTGCTCAATATGCGCTTTGCGCAGCGGGATTTGGACCGCGCTTCGATGGATCCGGCGCAGGTCACTGTCAAGAAACGGAAGCCTGTAGGGGACGGCCTCCGGACGTCCCTGGTTCCACAAGAAAACAACTGTTTTTCCTCATATGAGACGTCGGGGACGCCGTCCCCTGCAGACGGCCTTTCCGCCCTGGAGCAAAAAATCATTTCGTTGCTCAAAGGCGGCGTGCTGCATATAGATGGTATCGTGAAGGCCGCAGGCGTCCCCTTCGGCACGCTGTGCGCCGCGCTGACCAACCTGGAGATACAGGGATTGATCGCGCAGGGGCCGGGAAGGATGTACGAGGTTAGACCTTAGATATTAGACGTTAGACTTTAGACGAGAGGAAATCGCATTGTCCAAATTGGTCATCGTGGAATCGCCCGCCAAGGCGAAGAGCATCCAGAAATACCTGGGGCCGGGCTTCGCCGTGGCCTCCTCCATGGGGCATGTGCGGGATCTGCCCCCCCAGCGCCTGGCGGTGGACGTCAAGGCGAACTTCGCGCCCAGCTACGTCGTTTTGAAGGATAAGGAGAAGCTTGTCAGGGAATTGCAGGCCAAGGCCGCGAAGAGCGAGAGGATCTACCTGGCCACCGACCCAGACCGGGAGGGCGAGGCCATCTCGTGGCACCTGGCGACCCTTTTGGGGCTCGATCTGCGGGAGCAGAACCGCGTCACCTTCAACGAGATCACCAAGAGCGGCGTGCAGGGCGGCATGGCCCACCCCCGCCGGGTGGATATCGACCTGGTGAACGCCCAGCAGGCCCGCCGCATCCTGGACCGCCTGGTGGGCTACAAGCTCAGCCCCTTCGTCAGCCAGAAGATCCGCCGGGGGCTTTCGGCCGGGCGGGTGCAGAGCGTGGCCGTGCGCCTGATCGTGGACCGCGAAGCGGAGATCCGCGCCTTCAAGGCCGAGGAATATTGGACCATCGAGGCCAAGCTGCTCAATACCGCCCGCAAATCCCTCACAGCAAGCTTTGTAGGCGACCAAAAGGGCAAGATCGCTCTGGAGAATAAGGAGCGGGCCGACGAAATCATGGCGCGGCTCCAGGGCGCGGGCTTTTGGGTTGCCCAAATCAAGAAGGGCTCCCGCCGGAAAAACCCCGCGCCGCCCTTCAACACCTCTACCCTGCAGCAGGAGGCCTCCCGCCGACTGGGCTTCCAGGCCCAGCGCACCATGAAAACCGCCCAGGAGCTCTACGAGGGCGTGGAGGTGCCGGGCTACGGCGCGGTGGGCCTCATCACCTATATGCGCACCGACTCCCTGCGCATCTCCGACGAAGCCCGGGCCGCAGCGAACGAATATATCGCGGACACCTATGGGCGTCAATATCTCCCGGCCCAGCCCAGGGTGTACAAATCCCGCGCAAACGCCCAGGACGGCCACGAAGCCATCCGCCCCACCATGCCGGACCTCGCCCCCGATCAGGTGAAGGGGAGCCTTACCCCCGACCAGTTCAAGCTCTACGACCTGATCTGGAAGCGCTTCCTTTCCAGCCTCATGGCTTCCTGCCTGCAGGATACCGTGAAGGCCACCATCCTGGCCGCCAACGAAGCCGAAAAACGCATGGGCAGGCACCTGGTATTCAATGCCTCCGGCTACAGCGTGAAATTCGACGGCTTCACCCGCCTGTATGTCGCCGCTTCCGACGACGAGGAGGACGGGGACGCCGAGAGCAAGCTGCCGGAGCTGCGGGAAGGGGAGCCCCTCAGCCTGAAGGAGCTCCTGCCCGGGCAGCACTTCACCCAGCCCCCGCCCCGCTACACCGAGGCGAGCCTCATCAAGGCCCTGGAGGAAAGCGGCGTGGGCCGCCCCAGCACCTACGCGACGATCATCGGCACGATTCTCAAGCGCAGCTATGTCTCCCGCCAGCAGAAGGTGCTTTCCCCCACGGAGCTCGGCGAGGCCATGACGGGGCTGCTCAAGGACAGATTCCCCAACATCGTAAATGTAAAATTCACCGCCCAGATGGAGGACAGCCTGGACGAGGTGAGCCGGGGCGGCCAGGATTACGTGGCTGTGCTGCGCCGGTTCTACGAGGGCTTCGAGGCCGACCTCGGTCGGGCGAAGGCCGACATGGAGGGCGTCAAAATCCAGCTGGAGGAGGACCGCACCGACATCCCCTGCGAAAAATGCGGGCGGTTGATGGTCGTCAAGACCGGGCGCTACGGGCGCTTTTTGGCCTGCCCCGGCTACCCCGCCTGCAAGAACGCCAAGCCCCTGGTGGCCGAGACCCACGCCTGCTGCCCCGTGTGCGGCAAAACCGTGGTGCAGCGCAAGGCGAAAAAGACCGGGCGCGTGTTCTGCGCCTGCTCCGGCTACCCGCAGTGCCAGTTCGTCACCTGGGACGCCCCCTCGGAGGAGGCCTGCCCGCAGTGCGGCGGGAGCTTGTTCCAGCAAAGGGGCGGTGTGCTGCGGTGCCTGCGCGAGGGCTGCGGGTATACGGGCAAGGCGGAGAAGGGGTAGAAAAACTTTTGCAATGTATTGCATTTGTACGGATTATGTGGTAGAATAGCTATAGTGAGGTGATTTTGTGGCAAAAAGCGCGAGCATGTATATGCGCATCGACCCGCAGATCAAGGCGGATGTGGAGGCCATCTATTCTCAATACGGCATCAGTCTTACGGAGGCTATCAATATTTTCCTGCATCAGTCCCGCAATGTGGGCGGTCTTCCCTTTGAGTTGCATCCGATTTGGCCACATATGAAAACCCAGCCGCAAAAAAGCGCCAAGGGGATTCTGCGCGAATATGCCAACCCGGCGCTAATCCCTCTGGAAGAAGGTGCGTGGGAAAGGGCGGTGTCGGAAAAACATGGTCGTCCTTGACACAAACGCCGTCCTGCGCTTTATCCTGCAGGATATCGAAGAGATGGCGGACCAGGTGGAGGAACAGATAAAGAGCAACCCCTGTCTTGTACCGATGGAGGTCGTGGCAGAGGTTGTTTATGTCCTGAACAAAACGTATCAAATACCCCGCAACAGCATCCAAGAGGCTGTTTTGGTCTTCCTGTCCAATGACGGCGTGTATGCGGCGCAGTATTCCATCGTAGTGAAAGCCCTTGAGGTTTTTGCCTCTACCAAATTTGATTTTGTCGATTGCGCCATGGCGGGTTATCTGTTGCATGGGCACGATATTTTTACATTTGACAAGAAGCTGAAAAGATACTTGCATGGGCTTGGATAGCTCCATAGAACCGAAGGGGGACGGCCCGCAAGCCGCCCTTTTTTCATTTCATCCCCGCAAATCCTCCCTCCGCCCACGACATACTCCCCATCATAAAGCACCGCCGCCTGCCCCGGCGTGATCGCCCGCTGGGGCTCGTCGAACACCACGCGCAGGGTGCAGGGGCCGGTCTGCTGGGCGATGGCCCACTGCGCCGCCTGGCGGTAGCGCACCTTTACCCGGCAGCGCAGGGGGGTCTCTAATGCGTCGCAGGCAATGAGATTGATATCCTGCGCGTAAAATTCCCGGCGCAGCAGCAGGGCCTCCTCCCCCACCGTGACGGTATTCGCGGTGGGGTCTATGGCCGTTACATAGCCGGGCTGCGGCAGGGCCAGCCCCAGGCCCTTGCGCTGGCCCAGGGTGTAGCGGGGCGTGCCTCTGTGCGTGCCCAGCACCCGCCCCTCCGGGCTGAGGAACAAGCCGGGCCGCAGGGCCTGCCCGGTATACCGCTCCAAAAACGCGCCGTAATCGCCGCCGGGCACGAAGCAGATATCCTGGCTGTCGCGTTTGCCCGCGTTGGGGAAGCTCCGCTCTTCCGCGATCTCCCGCACCCGCTCCTTCGTGTATTCCCCCAAAGGGAAGCATGTGCGCGCCAATTGCTCCTGGGTGAGCGTGTAGAGCACATAGCTCTGGTCCTTGCTCTCGTCCATGCCCTTGCGCAGCAGCCAGCGTCCATGCGCAAATTCCCGCCGGACATAGTGCCCCGTGGCGATGGCGCTATAACCTATCTCCCGCGCCTGCTCCAGCAGCGCCCCGAACTTGATATGCCTGTTGCACTCGATACAGGGGTTGGGCGTTTCGCCCCGCAGGTAGCCCTCGGCGAAGCTTCGCATCACTGCCCGCTCAAAGCGTTCCTTGAGATCCAGCACATGGAAAGGAATGCCCAAAAGATGAGCGGCCGCGCGGGCATCCTGCGCTTCGCTTTCATCGAAGAGCATGAGGTGCACGCCCGCGCATTGCTGCCCCTGTTCCAGCAGAAGCGCCGCCGCCACGGTGCTGTCCACGCCGCCGCTCATGGCGACCATGGTGCGCATACGCATCCCTCCTCCGCGAAAATCAGTATACCAGACCCACGCCGCACTGTCAAGGCCGATAATTTCGGGCAGACAAACGAAGCCGCTCCGGCGTGCCTGCTGTGCGCGGGCAGTCCGGGGCGGCATTTTTGGCATGTTGGGCAAATCTCTACTTAATCTGCTCCATCCCCTTCTTCCCCACCAAAAACACGCGCTTCGCGATATCCATCAGCGGCTTGTCGTTCATGGAATCCGTATAGAAGGTGTCGATCTCCTCGCCCGGGTAGTGCTCCCGGAAGGCCTTGACCTTGTTTTCCCGGTAGCAGACGAATTCCAGATCCCCAGTTTCCTCGCTGATCACGGTGCCGATATAGCGCGACACGCCCAGGCGGCCGCATACCTCTTTGAGCGATTGCTCGGGCCCGGCGGAGATGACCAGGTCGTCGGGGCGCTGCAGTTCCTTATAGAACGGCTGCAGCCTGTGCTCGTGCTTGTCCCAAAAATCCTTGGCGTCCTGGGCGTAGTCCTCGATGCCCTCCATGAATTTTTTTAAAACGCCGCCGACCAGGCCGCCCACGTCGTCCAGGGTGATCCTGTGCCGCTTGTAGGCGATGAGCCCCGGGATGAGCCGGGGGGCGTAGCGGATGAGCAGCGGCCGCTTTTTCAGGTAGTAAAAAAACATGTGGACTCCGCTCTCGCCGCGGTACAGCGTATTGTCGAAATCGTAGACGTTCAAGGTTCCTTCCTCCGGTTCGATTTTTTCTATCAAATAACAGTCGTTTTGCAGCGGGGAAATCCTCACGCAGCTTGAAAGTTTTTTTGTCGGCTTTTTTTGCGGCCTTTCGGCACTTTTTTGCGGCCACGCGGGAAAATCCTTGCAATGCCGGGGCGCTTGTGCTATAATAGGGGCGCTGTATGACCAACTGATTGGCTTAAGGAGGCATGGCTTATGCGCATTCTGGTTACCGGCGGCACCGGGTACATCGGCTCGCACACCTGCATGGAGCTGCTGCGGGCGGGGCACGATATCGTCATCCTGGATAATCTTGCCAACAGCAAGGCCGAGGCGGCGGAGCGCATCGCGGAGCTGGGGGGCGCGGCCCCCGTTTTCATCAGGGGCGATATGCGCGACCGCGCCCTGCTGGATAAAATCTTCGGGGCGCATTCCATCGAAGCGGTCATCCACTTCGCGGGGCTCAAGGCCGTGGCCGAAAGCTGCCGCATGCCCCTGGAATATTATGGCACAAATGTGGGGGGTACAATCACCCTGCTGGAGGCCATGCGGGCCGCCGGATGCAGGACCCTGGTGTTCAGCTCCTCCGCCACGGTTTACGGCAGCGAAAATATTGCGCCTTTCAGTGAGGAAATGCCGGTGGGTACAGCGACTAATCCATATGGGGGCACCAAAATCGTCATCGAGGGCATTTTGCGGGACCTTTGTATCGCCGAACCGGACTGGAGCATCTGCCTGCTGCGCTATTTCAACCCCGTGGGGGCGCACCACAGCGGCCGCCTGGGCGAGGACCCCAACGGCATCCCCAACAACCTGATGCCCATTATGTGCAATGTGGCGCTGGGCAAACAGGCGGAGCTCCTGATCACCGGCACGGACTACGACACCTACGACGGCACCTGCATCCGGGACTACATACACGTGGTGGATCTGGCCCGGGGGCACCTGAAGGCCCTGAGCAAAACCGCGGGCACGCCCGGTTGCTCCATCTATAACCTGGGCACGGGCAGGGGCCTGAGCGTGCTGGACATCGTGCGCAGCTTTGAGCTCGTCACGGGAATCACGCTGCCCAAGCGCATGGCGCCCCGCCGCCCCGGCGATATCGCCCGCTGCTACGCGGATGTGTCTAAGGCCGAGCGGGAACTGGGCTGGAGGGCGCTGCGCACGGCCTCGGAAATGTGCCGGGACGCATGGAATTATCTGCAAGGCCAGTGCCTGTAGGGGCGGCTGCCCACAGCGACCCGCAGAAAACATTGATGTTCTTGATTCCCCGGGCGGTTGTGGGCAACCGCCCCTACAGATTAGGCAGTTACATAAATTGTGTCTTGCAAAGGCCCCCGCGCTGTGCTATACTTACCCCATCAACCAAGCGAAACAAACCATGGAAGGAGAACCCATATGAAACATTCTGCCCATCCCGCCCGCTATGCGGCCCTGGCGCTGCTGCCGATTCTCGCTCTGGCGCTGCTGTTTGGCTGCGGCCCCAAGCCCCCTCCGCCGGAGGAGACCGAAAGCTATGCCCCCTGGACGACGGATCCGACGCTGGATCCCTGGGATCCCTTCACCACTACGGAGGGGGATACCGAGACCGAGACGGAAACAGAGACGGAGGAGCCCACGCTCCCGGTGATCGTCACCACCCGCACCACCACAACCACACGCAGGACCACCACGACCACCAGGACTACGACCAAGCCCCCGACAACCAAGCCCCCGACAACAACGACCAAGCCTCCGACGACGACCACCAGGCCCCCCACCACCTACACCACGGCCCCCACCCCCACCGGCACCCAGGGGGCGACGACCACAACAACCACCACCAAGCCGCCAACCACAACAACCACAACAACCACCGCGCCCATCAAGGTGACCGGGGTCGTTTTCACCGGCGTATCATCCGTTCCTCTGAAGGTGGGCCAATCCCACAAGCTGACCTGGGGCGTAACCCCCTCCAACGCCACCAACAAGGGCGTGGTGTTCCGGTCCAGCGACAGGGCCGTGGCAACCGTTAACCCCGAAGGCGTGGTCACCGCTGTGAGCGAGGGCACGGCGATCATCACCATCACCACCACGGACCCCCTCGCCGACCGGAACTATGAGGACACCATCACGGTGACCGTTAGTGCGGTCTACGCCACCAGCATCAATATTTCCGCCCCGAGCATTACAGTAAAGAAGGGCGGCACCCTTCAGCTGAAAGCGGACGTGCTGCCCAGCAACGTCTCCACGCCGGGCGTCACATGGACCTCCGCCGATCCCCTGATGGCCACGGTTTCGCCCACCGGCCTTGTGACGGGCATTCTGGAGGGGCCCGTCACCATCCGAGCCACCGCCAAAGACGGCAGCGGCGTGTTCCAGGATACAACTATCACCGTTACGGCGTCCTGAGCCCTTTCCAAAAACCACCGGCGCCTGCCTTTCGGGGCGGGCGCCGGGTTTTTGCTGGCAATTGCATTGCTCTTTTTTCCACCCCCTCTGGCCTGCGGCCATCTCCCCCCAGGGGGCGATCCTGACGGCAGCCGAAAGCCCTGTGTAAAAATGCCGGCAAAGCTTGCAATCACCGTCAGAATCGCCCCCTGGGGGGAGATATCACCCACCGCTAAACCAAACTAAAAAAATCATCCGCATAAAAAGAGTATCGGGCCTGCAAGCCCGGCACTCTTTTTTTGTCTTTCCCGCCCTGTACCACTGCGTTCTACCCACGCAAGACGGGGCATATAGATGAAGAAAGAACACCGCCGACCGCCCATGAAACCTTATAGCACTGCACTTTGTAGCAGAATCTTTGTTTATGAGATAGAGGGGTCACGGCTTTTTTTCCTGCGCAAAAACACCCGTGACCCCTCTATCACAACGTTAATATTATTCTGTTTTCTTTGTGCTGCGCTATAAGGTGAGCGGTGGTGAGAGAGTTAAGAGGTAGGGGGTGTAGTTTGGGGTTAGGGTGGTTGGTAGGTTGGCGGATTTTGTGATTGTGTTTTTTTGTTTTTCTTTGTGGAAGTTTTGAGTGTGGCGATTATTGTCCTTTGGGGTTGGCGATTGTTTGGGGCTGGGCCGAGTGAGTTCTATTTTTGGGTAGAGGTTGTTTGAGGACGAATTTGCCCTCACAATCACATGTTCGGGCAAATTCGTTTTTTGGTAAGTTCTGTTTCAGATGGAAAATCATCAAGAGGGCTTAGCTATAGTTGGGTGGCGGTTCAAATCATTTTTGATAAGGGTTTTCTAAAGAAATAAGAGCAAGGAATAAGAAGGGCGGTAGTTTATGAGGTTATCCATGTCGGCGAAATCCGCCCCTGTTAAAGTCTCAGTGCTAGAAGCAAGTTCGACTTTAACAGTCCATCGCCGACATGGATTTGTTTGAAATAGAATATAGGTGTACAAGAGTTGTTTTTTAGGAGGTGTTTTTTTGAGCGTGAAAGGCTTAGAGCTACAAGAGCGGGATTGGGAGATTTTGCGGTTTGTGCAGCGGTTCCGCTTCTGCCTGGGACGGCATGTCCGGGTGCTGTGCGGGTTCAGCGGAGCCAGAGCATCGGACAGGCGGCTAAAGCTATTGGTTGAAGCCGGGTACTTGGAACGGCAAAAATACCTGTACGGCATCCCGTACCTGTATACCCTTAGCCATAAGGGGCGCATCCTTCTGGGCGCGAACAAGCGGGAAGATAAAATCCGGGTGGATCGTATCACCCATGATATTTATATCTTGGAGGCGATTATCTATTATGTTCTGAAGCATGGCGTTTCCCCTGCGGCTATTGAAAGCGAAAAGGAACTCCATATCAAGGACGGGTTCGGCATCAGGAAGCATCAGCCTGATTTTGTGGTTAATGGCGCCGGTGGCCGCATTGCCGTTGAAGTGGAACTAAACCCGAAACCCAAGGGCCGCATGGAAGAAAATATCCGGGAGAACTACCTGAAATACGACCGGCAGGTATGGATCACGGGGAGCAGCAAGGTAAGATCACTGCTGCGAGATTTCACCGGGGAATACTCAAATGTTGAGGCACTGGCGTTAGAGGAAGTCTTGACGTATGGCGGGGCTTGACTTAGCTAGTATCATCGCGATTTTAGCAGCAGGAGGAATCTTTATGGGCTTGTTTGGACTTATCCGGGGGAGAAAATCGGAGGATGATGTCTTTGACTTTGAGCGTGACTATGCGGGGGCGATCACTAAGCCAGTATACAAGGGCGAGAAAGAGGCCGAGGAAGCCGTGTTCATCGGCACTACAGCAGGCAAAAAGAACGTGTTTATCCCAAGCGATGCGAAACACGTTTTTGTTTGCGGCACGACAGGCAGTGGCAAGACCGTGGCCCTCTCAAACTTTCTCGCCGCCGGAGCTAGTTATCATTATCCGATGCTGATCATTGACGGCAAAGGGGACACGGATGCGGGTTCCCTGCTTGAAATGACCAAGCGGCTTTGTCCTGGGCGTAAGCTTTATGTCATCAACCTAAACGAGCCAGCGTCCGGCGACAAGTACAACCCATTCAAGAATACGAGTGCGGACGTGATCAAGGATATGCTGATCAACCTAACCCATTGGAGCGAGGAACATTACAAGTACAACACGGAGCGGTATATCGGGCGGCTGTGCAAGCTCATGGCGATGCAGGATATAGCTATCTCTCTTGATGCCTTGACGCGCTACTTGCCCAAGGAGAATTTTATCAAGCTCAGCAAGGACATCAGCGAGAAAAAGCTTATGAGCAAGGCTGAGCATTTAGATGATGTGGCCCTTGCCAAGACCAGCGGCGAAATCGCCGAGAGCGCCGCCGCCCGTTTTGCCACGATTAGGGACAGTGACCTGGGTCAGCTCTTTGATGAATCAGGGATAGATATTTACACTGCGCTAAAGGAAAACGCGATCATCCTTTTTATCCTGAACCCTTTGCTTTACCCTGAATCATCACCGCTGATCGGGAACCTAATCGTCATTGACAGCAAAAAGGCGGTCAGCCATTTCTACCGGGAAAAGAAAAAGCGTATCTTCTATATCATGGACGAGATCAACACTTATTCCAATGCTTCCCTCTTAGACCTCGTTAATAAATCCCGTTCGGCGAATGTCACGTGCGTCCTCGCCACGCAGAGCTTGTCGGACCTGGACAGCGTGACGGAGCAGTTCAAAGAGCAGGTGATCGAAAACTGCAATAACTATATCGTGCTGCGGCAAAACAGCTCCGTCAACGCCGAGCATTGGGGCAACGTTATCGGCACTCGTCAGAGCTTGCAAGCTACCTATCAAATCAGCGGCACGAACGGCGAGGTTAATAGCACCGGCTTAGGCTCACTAAGGAGGGTGCGGGCGTACATCTATCACCCGGACGATATTAAGCTCTTAGGCACGGGACAGGCAATCTTTGTTTCAAGGGATAAAATGATTCATACGCGCATAAGCATACATAAACCATTTTAGAAAGGACAACCTTATGAATAACTTCTGCGGAGCCTGCGGCACTCCTACAACTGTCGCGGCGAAGTTCTGCATGTCCTGCGGCGGGGCGCTGCTACAGGCAGTGCCTATCCAATACCAGCAAGAGCCATTGGCCCTTGCCGCCTCAAAACCCGAAAAAACCTCGCTGATCAAGAACAATTGGGTCTATGTGGCGTGGTTCTTGGTCTATTTCATCTTCTTTTCGGTTGTGACGGCAGGCGTTGCCATCCCGCTTTACGTCATTATGGTTATTCTGGCATTTACGCCGCTTGCCGAGAAGCTGTGGCGCTGGCGTGATGGCTTGCGTCCAGTAGGCATACAGAGCTTTGTCTCCTATATCAGTCCTACTTATGGCTGTTATCCTGTTACCTCCTGTGGGAGCATCGTACCAACCGTCGAAAGTATATCCCGTGCGCGTTCCTGGATTAACCAGAGAGATTTCAACATCGTACATATAATCGACGGGGTTGTTATTAGCTGCTCCGTTGAGGTTATAGTATGTTATGGTGTACTCATCAAGTGCTCCCTCGTGTTTCGGGTTATCCGGGCCATCCGGATCATTCGGCTCTACTGATTCTTCCGGTGCTTCCTGTTCATAGGGCTGGGCAAGCAAATTCAAGTAACCCTCGCCGTTTTCGCCAAGTATTGCAAAAAGAACCGCAATAAAAATCACATCCTAAACTATTTTGGGAAAATGAGCATTCATAATATAACCGTTAGTACAGTGATTGCATGGAAGTCAAAAATAAATAAAGGAACATATGGGGAGGGCAAGAAGTATTCGCTACAATATAAACAAACTCTAATGGTCGAGCTTGGAGCTGTTCTAAATTTCGGAGTAAATTTCTGCGGCTTAAAAGAAAATGTTGCCCGTAAGGTAAAGAATTTTCAAGACAAAAGCGAGGCGGTAATTCCTGATGAAGAAAAGATCAGATATATCACGTCTGATGAATACAATCTTTTTACAAGCGTTATTGACAAGCTTGTATTTAAGGTGTTCTTTGCGGTGCGTCCGTCGGGGCGTACTGGTATTGCCCGTTGGGGTACTGGATTAGAGAGAAATCCAGTTGGTTAGCCGTCTAACCTGGAGCCGAAAGGCGAAAGGG
>Ga0123353_10009084_pt1 | contig 13663 bp, 8 predicted proteins | sample TergutLab28metaG_3_FD_92763 | JGI IMG/M metagenome (GOLD analysis project Ga0123353, IMG submission 92763) | Labiotermes labralis P3 segment gut microbial communities from Petit-Saut dam, French Guiana - Lab288 P3 | ecosystem: Host-associated > Arthropoda: Insects > Digestive system > Gut ... | reverse complement strand
GCGCGTCCAGGTCCGCCGGGACGATGGCCGCGTCGTACTCAGACCCCACCATCTGTGCGCGTAAATGGGCGTTCGGCTCAGTCCAGAGGTTCACCGTGGCGGGCAGGACCCTGGTGCCGGGGGCGTCGGCGTCCCGGTAGCCCTCGTTGGGCTTCAGCCGCGTGAAGGCGTCGCCCATCCTGTCCAGGTAGAACGGCCCGTTGCAGGGCATGTATTTCGCCTCCAGGCCGTAGCGGCCCCCGCAGGCCTCGAAGTACGCCCGGCTGCAGGGCATGGCCGCGCCCCGCGCCAAAGCGTGCAGGAAGGCCGCGCCGGGATTCTCAAGGGTGATTTCGAGGGTGAGCTTCCCCACTGCGCGCACGCCCAGGGCGCTTTCGGGGAGCTCCCCGGCGTGCACGCTCTGCGCGTTCTTGATCGGGTACAACGACGCCGCCCCCTGCGCGTTGACGGCGGGATGCAGCGCCCGCCGCAGCCCGAACACGAAGTCCTCGGCCGTCACCGGGGCATAAAAGGGGGCGCCTTCCCGGTCGGCGGCCTGCGCGCCCATCGCTCGCAGGCCTTCCTCCCCCAGCAGCTCCTCCGCCTTTTCGGGGAGCCGCCAGTGGTTATCCCCCCGCAGATGGAAGGTCAAAGTGCGCCCATCGGGCGAGGCCTCCCAGCGTTCCGCCACGCCGGGGATCAGGTTCCCTTCGGCGTCCTGCCGCACGAGGCCCTCCATGCAGTTGTTGACCACGATCAGCTCCGCGGGGGCGGCGGCGACGGCGGGGTCCAGCCTGCGCGGCGCTTCCTCCACGGGAAAATTGATGATCTTCCCCGAGCCGTCGTCCTTCTTCCCGCAGCCCGCAAGCGCGGGCAGGCAAAGGCACATCCCCGCCGCGAGCAGAACCGCCGCGGCGCGGGTGCATATATGCTTCATGTTGATGCTGTGCATAGGCTCTTCACCCACATCGTTTAGATATACCTAGTATATCACACAATGCGCGGAATGAAAAGAATTTTTTATTCCATGTCGCTGCGCGATACATCCTCAGTCACGCCGAGCGTGACAGCTCCTTCAAAGGAGCTTGGGGGATTAAGTGAAAATGACAGCGTAATCTGCTACCATGTAATTGCATATCCCGCTTACGATCAATCCCCAAGCTCCTTTGAAGGAGCTGTCGGTCTCGGACCGACTGAGGATGTTTCGCGTAGCGACTGATCGCTTTGCTATGTTTTTAATTGCGGAATTAAAAACCCAGTTTCCTGATACGCATAGCACAGCGGCAGGCTATTCCACAAGCCCGCCGCAATTGTATTATAATCACGACGCGAAATTATCGAAATACCCCTGTATCAGCACGATGGGCGTGCCCTTGTCGCCCGAGCCGCTCACCAGGTCGCACAGGCTGCCCAGCAGGTCGGTGTATCTGCGCGGGGTGGTGCCCAGGGCCCTGCCCGCCGGGCCGTCCGCCTTGGCCTCCAGGTTATCCGCCTTGGCTTTGATGGCCGCCCTGGCCTCCTCCTCGCTTTTGCCGGCCAGCTCGTTGTCCAGCAGGAGCTTGAGCTTGAGCTCGTTGGGCGTGCCGAGCAGCCCGGGCGTGAACGCGGGCGACACCACCGGGTCAGCCAGCTCCCAGATCTGCCCCACGGGGTCCTTGAACGCGCCGTCGCCGTAGATCATGACCTCGATCTGTTTTCCCGTGGCGTCCTTCAGCCGCCGCGCGATCCCCTCCACCAGCGGCTGGCAATCGCGCGGGAAGAGCTTCACGCTGCTTTCCGAGGATTTGTTCGAGCCCAGCAGGCCGTACTGCTGGTTGTACCCGCTGCCATCCACCGGCGCGGCAAGCACCTCGTCCAGGCCGTAGACAGCCTGCGCCCCGGCCTCCCTCAAAAGGCGCTTGGAGCGGAAACGCGAATGAATATCGCAGCACAGCACGTTTTTCGTAAAGCGCAGCACGCTGCGCACGTCGTTGGCGAAGATGATCTCCACGTGCGCGCCGAAGGACTTGTAGTACTCCACGTAGTCCATGCCGGTGAAGACGTGCTTCGTGTCGTAACCGAATTTTTCGCGGTACTGCGCCTCGGTGAGCACGTCGGCGGCGGGGTTCACCCCGGCCTTGTCGATGGCCTCCCAGGACAGCAGGGCGTTGCCCACCTCGTCGGCGGGGTAGGACAGCAGGATGTACAGCTTGTCGCAGCCCGCGGCGATGCCCCTGAGTATGTTCGAGAAGCGGTTGCGTGAGAGAATCGGGAAGGTGATGGCCAGCGTGCCGCCGGGGAATTTCCCGCGGATGTCCGCGGCGATCTGCGCGCAGGTGGCGTAATTGCCCTGGGCGCGGGCCACCACCGCCTCGGTGACGGCCACCACGTCCCTGTCGCGCAGGGCGAAGTTTTCCTCCCGCGCGGCCGCCAGGACGCTTTCCACCACGATGCCTGCCATGTCGTCGCCCGCCTTGATCAGCGGCGCGCGTATGCCGCGTGCCACGGTGCCGACTGTTCTCATGTACTCTTCCTCCTAACTTGCGGTATGATGCTGTTGACCACAAGGAAATATTATACCAAACATTCAGGAGGAATGCAAGGTTTAAATTTTTAAAATTCAGGCGCGCCCGCTTTTCCTCTCCCCCCCTGCCGCCAATATCCCTGCGGGGGGTATAAAAGCGTTACAGCGTCTGGAAGAATTCCAGCACTTCGTTGTCGGGGCCGAACACGAACGCGATGCGCACGGGAATGGGCGGGTCGGAGGGGATATTCAAGGTGGTGGGCGGCATTTTTTCCCGCGCGCCCGCCGCGAGCGCGGCCGCGAACGCCTTGTCGGGGTCGGTGGTCCGGATCGCGAAATGCTCGAATTTTTCGTTTTGCTGGGCGGCCGCGGCGCCGTGGGCAAATAGCTCGACGTGGGAGCCGTCGCCGATATCCAGCAGGGCCGCGCGCCCTTCGTTCTCGCCCCAGAAGGCCACCGGCGTCATGCCGAGCCCTTCGGTGTAGAATTTGATGGATTCGTCAAAGCGGGCCGAGGAGATCGCAATGTGATGCGTGCCCGCGCCGGGGATTTTCTCGTTTGGCATGGGGAGCCTCCCTGTAAATTATTAAAAAGGATGCAGTTAAAGCGCGCATATGATCTTCCATATCCCGTCGAGAATGCGCAGGAAGGGATAGAGCAGCGTGCGGATTACGACGATGGACCTGCCCTGGTCAACATAGTCAGAGGGCACGGGCCTGCCCGCCGGCATGCCCTCATAGGAAAGCAGGAAGGGCTGCGTATAGAGCATGCCGCCTTCGCCCCACACCTCGGCGCGGACATAGGAGCCCAATTCGCCGATATGCTCGGACAGGGAAAGCTTGCCGCCCGCCGCGATGACTATCCCGTTGGATATCCAGAGAATCGCTTCGTGATTTTCCGCTTCGATGCTGATCGCGCCGGCGCCGGCGGCGATCCCTGTCACCATGGGTTCGGGCAGGCCAGCCGGGGCGCTCCACGCGGTGCCGAAATCGCGGCCCAACGCGGCGCCCAGCGCGGCGAGGATAGCCGGATGGCCAACGGAGCGCACGCCGGAGAAAAACGCGCCCGCCTCCAGGCTTTTGCGCAGATTATCCACGGTCTGCCCCTCCATCAGCGCCCAGATCCAGCCGTCGTCGACCGTGGCAGCCCCGTGGGAATCGCTGGTGGTAATGCCGAACACGTTGCGGCCCGAAGGGGCGAGGTTGGCAAGCAGCGTGTCCCAAAGCTTGAGGTCCTTGGCGTTTCGCGCCAGCTCGATGCCGAGAAGGGAGGAATATTTTTCGAACAGGGCCTGCACCTTGTTCACATAACCATAATTTTCGCCCTCATAGATTTCGTCAAAGGATATGCCGCTGTTGAAGCTGGAGCCGCTGGGGTGGTTGACCATGGCCAGGCCGCCCGCCTTTTGGACGTGCTTTGCGGGGAACGAATACTCGTAGTCGCCTCCGGGCATGATTTGGAAGTTGCCCCAGTCGCTGAACCAGCTGTTGAGCTCGACGCTGTGGCCGAGCGGGTTCAGCTCGATGCCGAAGGGCACGCGCAGCATGCCGCGCCCGCCGCGGCCCGCGCCCCCGGCCATTTCCTGTAGGCGCGCCTGGCTGAGGCCCTGGATCTTCTGGCTGCCGAAGAGTTTGCTGAAGAGCTTGTAGACCGGCTCTGTCCAGCTCTTGTCCGGAACGCCGTAGAAGGGAATGTGATTGGGCTTTGTCCAGCCCCGATCCACAACCCCGTGGTCGGTGACCGCGACGAAGTCGTAGCCATGCTGATAATAATTCTCAAGCGCCTCGGCCATGGTCTGTTTACCGTCGGAGGCGGTGGTGTGGGTGTGGAGCTGGGTGCGGTAGGGCTTGTGCCTGGCCCAGTCCACGTTTTCGTATGGGTTCAGGATTTCAAACTCCCCCTTTGCGGCCGCGTATAAGGGCAGGCAGCCTGCCGCCAGCATAAACGCGAGAATGACGGTGATAGAGACTTTAAGGGTACGTTTCATTGCGTTTCGCCCTCCTCATTATATTATTATTTCAAATTATAACATGCTTTCATAAAAAATCAAGCGGAAAATTGGTTTTCCGTTTGATTCATTTGATATAGGCAGTCACGGCGGGGCCCACAGTGGAGCCCCGCCGTTTGAGGTCATTCCTTGCTGTTACGCCGAGGGGAGCATTACATCCAGATCCAGCCGAAGCAGATGATGAACAGCAGCCATTGCCAGAAATTATACTTCACCGTGACTTTATAGGTCCATGCGGTGTTATCGTCAATCACGGCGGTGATGGTGGCGGTGCCGCGCCTGCCCAGCGTGACTTTTCCATTTGCCACGGCCGCGGTCTTGGTGTTGCTGGATTTCCATTCTTTCACGGCCACGCCCTGGGGCAGCGCAAGCGTGAAGGCGTTGCCCTTCTTGTAGGTGAAGGTCTGGCTTTTGCCGTTCCAGTCGGGTGCCGTTGGGGGATTGGGCTTGGAGTCGTCGCCTTGCACCTCATACACAATCGCGTAGATGCTGAAATGGTCCGTTTCGAATTCGATGTACCACTTCCCGCCGATCTGCACGGCCCGGCTTGCGACGTCCTCGTAGATGCTGCCGCTGGGGCTGATGTGCTTCACGGCCAAAGCGTTTATGTCCCCGGCGTAGTCGTCGGGGATGGAGATCCGCACGGTGACCGGGGAGCTTAAGGGGTAGTCCGCCGAGGTGTATCCGGAAAAAGTGATGTCATAGGAAATCAGGTTGTAATACAGCTTGCCCCCGGGTATGCCGATGTAGGTTGTGCTGCCCCACTCCTGGACAAGCATTGCGGTGCCCGGTTCGAACGCGCCCGTGGGGGACACCGTCACGGTGCCGGTGCTTGTGGCGCCCTTGAACGCCCACACGGCGTAGAAGTCATAGCCCCTGTCCACGAGCATGGAGCCGTTGGGCGCGTAGTCCGCCGGATGCGCGCCGCTGACCAGGGACCAGCCTAGGAACTCGCAGAGATCGGGGTGTGCCGGGGGCGCCGGCGGTGACATCTGCAGCACGATGTTGAAGTTGAAGGTGGAGCCCTCCCTGGCGGTGTAGACCATCGGCTCGTCGTCGATGCCGTCGAAGAAACGCAGCAAATGGGTGGCGGGGCCTTTCCATACGGCGTAAAGCGTCGTGTTCGCGTCAACCGTAAATGTATCGCCGGGCTGGTACACGGGCGTGGCCGCCGTCGGGCTTCCGGCCCAGCCGAGGAAGGTGTAGCCCGCGCGGGTGGGTTCGTCCATGCTGAGGGTCAGGTCTATGCCCAGGGTTTTGGTCTGCGCGGCGGGGGCGTCGACGCCGCTGTTGGCGTGGTAGCTGATGGTGAAGGTGGTGGGGTTTGTGTCCGGGTCCGGAACCTGCGACTTGAAAACGGGGTACAGGTAACTGCCGCTGGCGGGCATTGTCCAAACGCTGCCGAAATCAAAGCCCGCAAAGCTGTTCTGGTTTTGCATCTGCGCCGACGTCAGCGCCGTTACCGAGGCTTTTATTTCGTCCGGTGTTGGCCCGAGAGGAAAAATCCCCCCGCCTGTTTGCTGAGGATACCCTACCCCTTTTTTTTCGCTGTTTTGTAGCGCAACGCCGTTTACGGTCTGGCCGCTGTCAATATTCCAGTAGCAGCTGCCCTGGATTCTTGGGGTGATGCCGCATATTCCCCCGAGCCTGGCATTTTGGTCAGAGGAAGCGGACAACGCGCCCGAAGTATAACTGCTTTGAACCAAAGCGCCCATACCGCCCTGATCATTGCCAGCAATTCCCCCGACTTCACAGATAAGGGCGCCGTAAACACCGGTTATATCGCCGGCGTTATAACAGTCAATGATGGCGGTGCTGGAAGAGCCAACGCCGACAATCCCCCCGCTATGGCAGATAGAAGGAGCGGTAGCGGTTATGTTTCCGGTATTGAAGCATCTGCTGATAGCGACCGCGCCGACTGAACCGGCAATCCCTCCCGCGTTCGTAGAACTTCTGGCCGCCTCAACAGTGGTTATGTTTGCCGTATTGTAACAGTCGCTGATGATCGCCTCCCGCGTAATCGTGTTATCGGAGGTGACATATCCGACGATTCCCCCCGCCATAAACACCGAGTTGCCGTATATGGAACCCGTATTGTAACAATTGCTGATCGTACCGCCCAATGTTTGGCCGCAAATTCCGCCAGCGCGTAAGGATCTATAGCCCGGGACGTTGCTGTCGTTGGCGAGATTGATGTTCGTGTCTTCCATCCCGACATTTTTGATGACAAGCGCGTCGCCATGCACAATGCCGAACAGTCCATTGTTTTCATATCCTTCGCCCGTAATCGTAAGATTCTTTATGATATGCCCCTGGCCGTCGAACGTGCCCAAAAAAGCGCCCGGCACTTTGCCGTGGATGTCCCTTTCTTCCGTTCTGGCCAGCGGCGCCCAGTCCTGGCCTGCCAGGTCGATGTCGGCGGTCAGGTGGAATTTGCCGTCCAGGGGGTAAGAGGGGTCGTTGCCGATTTTCTCCAGTTCCGCCCTGGTCGCTATGGGGATGGAGCCCGCCGCGGGCGAGTCAATCGGCGCGAGGAATTTGCCGTTCGGGCCGTCTTGCGGCGGCGCGGCGGCGGCCAGGGGCGCAAGCGCGCCCAGCAGCAGCATGGCGGACAGGAGAACCGCGAGAAGCTGTTTGGTTTTCATGGGGAAGTTCCTTTCTTCACTTTCAATTAAATAAGATCTGTTTCGAATACAAGATAGCCGTTGTCCACCCCCGGGGTGATGGTTTCGAATTGGTGCCATATTCGCAGCTGGCTGCCCGGCAGGCACTCCACCGGAATGGGCAGGTAAATCGTTACCTTGCCGTTCGCCGTCACATCCCCGCCGCCCGCGCCGCTGCACTCGAGTATGTACCGCGCGACGGCCTTATTGCCGTCCGAGGGGTCGTTGATGCGCGTGGTGTGCACGCCGGTGACGGCCTGGGCCTGAAAAACCACATCCGCCGGCAGGACACCGGGAAACCATTCAAGTATCACGCCGTTGCTGGTCCTGGTGATTTTTTGCGGCGCGGCTGTGGTGGTGGTTGTTGTTGTGGCTTTCGTCGTTGTCGTTGCCTTTGTTGTGGTCGTTGCTTTTGTTGTAGTCGTGGCTTTCGTTGTAGTGATGGTCGTGGTTGTGGTAGTCTTTATGGCAGTGGTGGCCGTGGTGCCCGTCGCGGCCGATGTGGTTATACGCGTCGGGTTTGCCGCCGGCGCGCCTGTGGCGGCGCTTATCCCTGCGGCCGCCGCCTGCGTTGTGCCCGCGGCAGCGCCTGTCCTCATGGTGGCTGACTGTGTCATTGGCGCGGTTGCCTGCGGCAAATCCCGTGCCTGGGGATTCGTCCGCGCGTAGGGTAAGGTGGATACTTCGCCCGTGACAGCAGGCAGAGCAGGCATGGCAGGCATGGAAAACGAGTGCATCCCAAAACTGGTTGCCTGGCTTTGCGCCGCAGCCGTGATTGCCACCACGGCAGGTACGGGCTGCGCTTGGCTGCGCCTGGCTATCGTCACCGCTGCCGCTGTACCGGCAATGACCACGCCGGCAGCCGCGGCAACCGCCGCGACGATCTTCGGCCACTTCAACACAGCTGAAGCCGCAAGCGCCGCCGTGGCGCCGCCTCCGGCAGCCGCCGTGCCTGCCAGGATGGCGGGCGGCAGGTTTTTGCCGCTTTCCCGCGCCAGGTTTTTATAGAGCCAGATGAACAGCGGGATGGCCGCGGCGCTGTAGAGTTTTGTGTCCTGTTTTTTCTCGAGGGCCTCCACGCCGGCGCTGATTTTTTTGCGGGCATAATGCAGGCGGCTGAGCACTGTGCCCCTGGGAACGCGCAGCGCGGCAGCGATTTCCTCCGGGCTCATGTCGTCGTAGTAGAACATCAGCACGGTCAGGCGCTGGTCCTCCGGCAGCTCGTCCACGATTTCCATGATGAGCCTCCGAATCTCCGCCGTGTCCATAGCCGCGTCGGGAATATATTCCCTGTCCCGCTCAGCCAGCAGGGCCAGCGGATCCACATCCTCTTTGCCGCCGGACCAGGCCAGCTGCGGCTTGTTGTGCCTGAGATAGTCCTTCGCCGCGTTGGCCGTGACGCGCTGCAGCCAAGCCGCGAATTGCGCCGGTTCGTTGAGCCTTTTCAGCCCCTGCCAGGCCTTCAGATAGGCCGTCTGCAGGATGTCCAGGGCGTCGTCCTCGTTCTTCGTGATGGAAAACGCGACAAAGTATGCTCTATCCCGCGTGAGGTGATAGAGTTCGTTGAAGGCGTTCTGGTCGCCTTTCCGGGCCCGCGTAACCAATGCCGCGATATCTTCCATTACAGACCATCCTCGCTATGGATAAGTAACCTGCGGGTCTACTTTAGCCATCTGAATACGTCCAGGTGCCACTTCCCCTGTGGAAACCCCCGCAGTCGCGCCAGTTCCCGCAGCGATGCCCGGATGAGTTGGTCCAACATATCCTCGCCTCCTTCCCGCCGTGTTACCCTATAGACGGAAGGCAGGTGGTTTGGATTCAAAGAATTATAAAATTTTTTTCTTGCATAGAGTATAGCGCATTAAACAGCGGATTGCAAGGAAGAATTTAGGTTTCAGCAGGCAAAAAGCAATATCCGCTTTCCGCAGGAAGGTGACGCGAAGTGAGGGCAGGCGCATACGCCCGGTATAGCACAGACAGGTAAAGCCTACGTAACAAAGACCCGCGCCATCCAGGCCAAACGGCGCGGGTGTTCCTTTCCATGAACCAACTGCAAACAAACAGAATTCCTATTGACAATCGCCACTTATATTGATATAACATAATAGTGTTAAACATCATGGAAGGGGGTAATCATTTGGATTACATCGCATTGGCCACACAGTTGCTGGATAGTATGCAGGCGTTGCATAAGTTCAAACCGCAAAAGCGCCTCAACCCCGCGCTGCTGTGCGAGGCCCTGGGCGGCGAAACACCGCGGATCGCCCGGACGCGGCTGTTGCGGCGGGACGGGAGCGAGTGGGAGTGAACCTGTCGGATTACGATAAAATCATTGTCCTCGGCGGCAACGGCAGCGGGAAGAGCCATTTTGCCAGGCAACTGGCGGCGGCCACGGGGCTGCCGTTGATCCATCTGGACGCCGAATTCTGGCGCCCCCACTGGGAAATGCCCACGCAGGCGGAATGGATGGGGCGCAACCGGCAGTTCATCGCCGGGGAAAAATGGATCATCGACGGCATGTGCAGCCACGGCGGCACCATGGAGCTGCGCTTCGCGGCGGCGGAGCTGGCCATCATCCTGGATGTGAATCGATTCACGCGCCTGGCTGGCGTGATCAAACGGCTGGGCAAGCCACGCCCGGATACCACAATCTACCCTTACGAAAAATTCGACAGGCAATTTATCATTTTCTGCATGCATCTATTGACCCGCCGAGGCAAACTCAGACGGGAATTTATGGCCCTGCACAAGAAATATCCTGATACAGCTTATTGGGTTGTCAGGGGCAGGCGGGGGCAGCGGCGCATAGCGCGCAATTGTTTCACGTGAAATATTCTGATGGAAAAGCAACAGATGATTATCGTTATACAGCGGGCGGGTGTGGCCACCCGCCCGCATCATAATCACGCGTTTTCCAGCATCGCGCACACCACGGTCAGGTCGTCCTCCCGCTCGCTGCCCTGCCTGCGCCGCACGGCAAGGGAGGCCAGGCGCTCGGCCAGGGCCTGCATGGGGCCCCGCCACTGCTCCAGTTCGGGGCACAGCCAGTCCTCCTGGCCGCACAGCACGCCGTCGGACACCAGCACGAGGATGTCGCCGGCCTCCAGCACCGCGCTGTGGCGGGCGGGCCGGATATCCCGCAGGATGCCCGCGGGCAGGGCGCTGAGCTCCACGCGCGAGACCTTTCCCCGGCGGCGCAGGTAGCCCGCCGCGCCGCCCGCCTTGCAGAACTCCGCCTCGCCCGTGTAGAGGTTCACGCCCGCGGCGTCGATGGTGGCCAGGGTCTCCTCGCAGCTCTTGAGCAGCAGGGCCTGGTTGGCGATGCCCACCGCCCCGGCGAAGCTCAGGCCGCTGCGGGTGAGCACACTGAAAATCTCGGTAGCCAGCGCGGAATCCACCGCCGCGCGCCCGCCGGTGCCCATGCCGTCGCTGACCACGAGGATCTCCCGCCCGCGCCCGTCGGAAAAGCAGTCGAAGTAGTCGCCGCAGTACTCCGAGCGGCTGGAGCTCATCTGCACCGCGCCCGTCTGCAGCCGGTAGAGCGGCTGCTGCGCGAAGGTGAGCAGGGTCCACTCCTCCTGTGGCGCTGAGGCCGGGGCCGGCGCTGCCTCCGGGGGGGCGAAGCGTATGCCCGTGGCGCGGCTGATGGCCCTGGTGAGGGTATCCAGGCCGCTGTGGTCGTCGTCCGCGGGGCGCACCGCCGCTGTGAGCACGGCAGCCGCGCCGCCGTTGGCGGTGTCGCCGGCGGCCGCGCAGTCCCGCACGCAGGTGACCGCGCGGGCCCGGAAGCCGTGGTCCTCCAGCACGCGGCGGGCGGCCTGGGCCGCTTCGGATTCCGTCCCCTTCTGGCGGGTCAGCTGCGCGCCGACCTCCTCCAGCAGGCCCGAAAGCGCGCCGAACTGCGCCGCCGCCGCCCGCCGCAGGCCGCTTTCGGACTGCCCGCAGGACTGCCGCGTGGCATAGATGTCGTAGGCGCGCAGCAGGCTTTCGCGCAGCTCCCCCGGGAAACGGCAGGGCAGCCCCAGACCGCAGTCGCGCCGGGTCTGGGCCAGGCGCTCCGGAGTCAGTTCGCCCCCCTTGCGCAGCAGCTTGGTGACGCGGGCGTAGAAATCCGCCATACCATATTCATGCTCCCCGTGGCAGTAGCCGTACTCGGGGCATTGGGTGCATAGGGCCTCCTCCGTGCCGGCGCAGACGCTCTGCTCCGGCAGGGCCTGCAATTGCTCGAGGCCCTGCGACACCTCGTCCACGTATTCCCCCACTTTGCGCAGGGCCGCCGCCGTGCGGGCCAGCTGGAGGGCGGCCTCGTTTTCGGGGCTGCGCGGGGAATTCTCGCCGGCGGAGGCCAGGCTGGTACGCAGCAGGTTCCACAGGCAGGCGGGCACGCACACAAAAATCAGGATGGCGCACAGGCTTTCCAGGGCGAACACCACCGCGGCCGCGGGGTCCTGGTCGGAGGCGCCGTGGAGCGCCACGTAGAACACGCAGGCCAGCGCGAAGCCCCCCGCCATGGGCACGGTGAGCAGGGCGCTCTGGCTGGCGCGCCGCCTGGCCGCCACGGCCAGCTCGGGATTTTCGGCGTACACGTTGCTGAACACCCCGGCCAGCAGCCCGCCCAGGGAATACACTGCGGCCAGCTGCGGCGCGCCCCCCGCCAGGGTGAGGGCCACGCCCGCGCAGGCCCCGGCGATGGCCCCGCCGGCCTCCCGCCAGCAGTAGGCTGCCGCCAGCACGAACAGCACGGCGACCCCCTCCGCCGGGCGGAACACCCCACGGGCGAAGCCGCCCAGGCAGGTCAGCGCCATGCCGCAGCACAGCAGCAGGGCCGCGCGCTCCCGTCGGTTGACGCGCCACTGCCCCTCCGATCGGAAGATCCCCTGGCACAGCAGGATGAAATAGGCGCAGCAGCCGGACAGCACCGCCCCGCACAGGACAAATACCCAGGCCATGGGCCCTTCAGGCTGCTGGGCTCCCGCCGGAGGGCCGGCCAGGAGGGCCGCCATGCCCGACACGGCGGAGCACCCGAAGGCACACAGGGGCGCGGCGATATCCTGCCGGGCGCCGAACCTGCGGAAAGCCAGGTTGAATAGGCCCGCGGCGGCGGCCATGGCCATGGCGGCCACGCTGGCAGGCCAAGGCACGAACGCGACGCAGCCCAGGGCCGCGCCCAGCACGCCCATGCCGAGATACCGCACGCCGCAGGCCGCGCCCAGCGCCACGGCGAAGGGGGCTGCCGGGGCGAACACCCCGCCCGCGAAATCCGCCCGGGCCAGCAGGAAACCCAGCAGGGCCGCGCCCGCCTGCCGCGCGCAGAAGATCACGGCCAAGCGTAGCTTATCCCGGGTGAGGTTGAGCTGCGGGAGCTTGTCCAGGCCGCGCAGTACGCCGGTTTTTTCGGTTGCCAAGGTGTATCATCCCTTCAACAGAGCGGGATTGCGCACAACCCGCGTATTTTAGTTGGAGTATAGCATGCCCGGCACAAAAAACGTGTCAGTATATAGATATGTTTTCGCGATTTGATCGACAACTCAACTATAAAAACAACACCGCGGGCAGGTTTCCCACGGTGTTGTGTGTTTTTTCGGGGGGATATATCATAATAGCGTACGGTTTTATGCGCGATGGCCCACAGGCCACCCCTACATCCCCGTCACGACCACGTCGCCGCCCTCATCGCTGAGGAGGACCTGGCTCAGGCGCGCGTCGATGGCCTGCACGATCTGCGTGGTGATGGGGTCCTCCACGCGGCGGCGCAGCGCGTTGCGCAGGTCCCGCGCGCCGCGGGTGCCGCCCAGGGCCATGGCCGCCAGGGTCTTGGGCGATTCGGGGGTCCAGGTGAAAACGATCTGCTTTTCCAGCAGGGAGGCCTTGAGCTCCTCCAGCTGCAATACGGCGATGCTCTCGAAGTCGCCTTCGTCCAGGTCGCGGAAGAAGACGATCTCGTCCACGCGGCCGAGGAATTCCGGGCGCAGGAAGTCCTTCAGGGCCTTCATGCAGCGCTCTTTCGTGGCGGCGTCCTTCGTCTTGCCGAAGCCGATGGCGCCGTCCTTGCGCTCGCTGCCCGCGTTGGAGGTCATGATGATCACGGTGTTCTCGAAGCCCACCTCGCGGCCCTGCGCGTCGTGGATGCGGCCTTCGTCGAGGATCTGCAGCAGGATGTTCATCACGTCCGGGTGGGCCTTCTCGATCTCGTCGAAGAGGATTACCGAATAGGGCTTGCGGCGCACCTTCTCGGTGAGCTGGCCCGCCTCGTCGTAGCCGATGTAGCCCGGCGGGGAGCCGATGATGCGCGACACGGCGTGCTTTTCCATGAACTCGCTCATGTCCAGGCGGATGAGGGTCTCGGGCTTGTCAAACAGCTCCGCGGCCAGGCGCTTGACCAGCTCCGTCTTGCCCACGCCCGTGGGCCCCACGAAGATGAACGACGCCGGGCGGCGCTGGGGGTTGATCTGCACCCGGCTGCGGCGGATGGCGGCGGCCACGGCGGCCACGGCCCCGTCTTGGCCGACG
>Ga0123353_10009083_pt1 | contig 13665 bp, 5 predicted proteins | sample TergutLab28metaG_3_FD_92763 | JGI IMG/M metagenome (GOLD analysis project Ga0123353, IMG submission 92763) | Labiotermes labralis P3 segment gut microbial communities from Petit-Saut dam, French Guiana - Lab288 P3 | ecosystem: Host-associated > Arthropoda: Insects > Digestive system > Gut ... | reverse complement strand
GATATCGTCCGCCATGATCTCTAGCCCGTCCGGTATATCGTCCGCTACTTCCAAGCCAAGGATTTGATCGTCGCCCACGGGGAACGCGGTAAGGTTTTCAAGTCGCAGCACATATTCGATAATGTCTCCGTCGTTGACGGGCGCCGGGCTTGCAGGGCTGCTTCCGCCGGCCGGGTTTGAAATTTTATTTATTCCGAAACTTAAATTATCCATAGAAACATATGTGTTGTTTGACATGGCCGCGGACGGGACCACTATCCCGCCTTCTACGGGGACGCCGTTGTTAACGGGAGTTTGATTGGTAAAATAGCTCATCCTGTTGACGGCGTCGCCGTCTTTTTTTTCGTTTGGAGCGCGCATGGTCACATAGCACACGACGGATTCGCCGTTCATAAAAACAATATCGTCGATCCCGTTTACCGCTTTCGACAAATCTACGGCAATCGCCGTCACTTGCCGGGCAAGCTCAGGCGGCACAAGCCAAACTCCGTTTATTATTTCGCTTGGCGGAACAAGGATCCAAACAGGCTCGCCGTTTTCCTCTTCCCATTCGCAAACATGGGGATGGCCGTAGGCGTTGCTTACGCATAAAGGCGGCGCGGTTATTTCGCCGTCAATTATCCTCGCCATCAAACAGCTTTCCGCCGAACGGACATATCGCGAATCTTCTGTTCTGACCGGCTGCAGACCCTCTGCAACCGAATAATATATCTTCGGCCCTACGCCTCTCGATTGCGCAAAGGCTATGTCTACGTTGTGAACAGTACCTTTCCAATCGCCGTTTTGATTTTCCATCACGTCGTAAAAAACCACGTCCCGCGACGATGTGGTAACGCTGCGGCTGCTTTGGAACCGAAGCTGATATGTGTACAGCCCGTTTAAAATCGTTTGCGTGCGTTCGCCAAAAATTGTGTCGATGGGCGACTTTACTTTTTTATCGATTCCGAACACTGCCACTGTCGAAACCGGGAAATTTATTTCCGCGCTTGAATAGACGGTGTTGCGGTTTCCGTCGTCGCGGTTGCCGGCACTGCCCCCGCCGCTTATATTTTGGAAGTATGTATTCGGCGATGCTTTGCCGCTTATCAAATTTCCGTTGGGGCTGCGGTACGCGGCTTCGTTTGTTACTGCGTAATTGCCGTCTGTTGCGCGGTCGTTGATGGTCGCGTATGAAACAACCATGGTAAATGTCAATGTAAATCCCGAGCGCGCCTCATCGTAGCCCGCGTACGAAAGTATTTGATAATTCGGGTTGTACACGCTTACGGGCGCAGCGGGCGCTTTTGCGTACACCACCAGCATGGTGCGTCCCGTGCCCTGCCAGTTGTCGATTGTGTAATACCGGTCAAGCGCGTCACGGCGGCCGCCGGCATTGTTGCTGTGATATGTGACCACGCTCGATGCGCTAAGCGGCTCGATTGTTGCTCCCGCCGGCAAGAGGTCGTAGAACACGCCTTCCGTCTGCATGCTAAACAGGCCCTCGGCTTCGAGCGAAGCAAGCTTTTGGGCGTTGGTTGAGCCGGGCACCACGGCCGGGTTGTAAGTGATCGTCTCGTACATTTCGAGCGTTTGGACTGTTGTCCTTCGGCCCGCAGCGCCTTCGTCGTTTACGGTTCCGGCGGTTTTGCCGAACACAGTGGACGACGGAGTTTCGAGCAAATAAATATAGGAGACCTGGTGCTGCACGACCCTGTCGTCCGCGTGATAAACCGGGATTGCCGCTTTGTCGCTTTCAAGCGCCGTGAGCCATGTGCCGCGGTTCGTAAAAACCGTGCCGAAATTTATATGGTCGTGGTTTACTATTTCTTTTTTAAACGGCTCATCCGTGACGGAGTTGCCGCCGTTGGACGCGCTGTATATCCTTGTATGGAGGTTTTCGTTTCTTATGACGCCCAGGTGGTCCCTTACGACCATCGAGCTGACGTTATGCAGCACGGCTTGGGTTTTCCCCTGCAAAATTTCCATGACGTTTTGCGTGGCATGGAGCCGCACTTTAAAATACGCCGTCATGCTGACCGTATAGCGGCTGTTTTCGTGGACATATCTAATTTCGTAAGCGCCGTGGTCCGACGTAAAAATAATTTGGTTTGACGCGCTTAACGGAAGCAAAGGAGACTGCAGCTGCGGCGCGCCGCCGAAAGCCGGAGTGTACGTATATGTCGCGCCGTTCCTAAGCACCGTGCCCGCGGTTATCCAATCGCCGTTATGCGCGTTGTCCCACGCCAGCGGCGACGGCACGCCGCCGAAACGCGACCGGTACTGTACAAGAACCGGCGCGTAATTTAAATAATCCTGCGCCTCCACTGCGGAAACCGCGCCGGAATTTTCGTTCATGCTGTGGACGTACTCGGTGTAAACCAAATAGGTTGACGTTATTTCGTAGTCGTTGTTTTTTAACCTATATCCGTCCAAAAAAAACATGGAGTCACGAAGCTCGGCGGTAAACGGAAGTTTATAATATGTGGAAAAACCTTCGCGCCGTATTTTTTCCATCGGCAGCAGGCTGTTCATGTTTGCCGTTAAAATATTCGCGTTTAAGCCTATGCGTAAAAATCCCAAGGGGGTTGCCGCTCCCGTGAGTTCTCCCAAGCCGTCTCTTTCAAGCAAAAATATTTCCCAATAATCCGGATTGCTCGTTGTGCTTAAAGTCGTGCCGGCAAAAACAGCCGCGCGGTCATTGGCGAGGTATTCGATACGGTTGCCCGTCGTTGATAAAATCGATTCCCAATCCCATCCCGCATTTTCCGTTTGCCACTTGATATCGTTTGGAACGGCGATAACATCCGTTTCCCGCGTGAGGCTCCATCCCTGCGCCGACGCGCCTACCGCGAAAGTATAAGTGTCCGACGCGTTTCTTGTCAGGTCGGCATAGGGCCTGCCTGCGCCCGGATTTTCGGGCCGCAGTCTGTTTAGCGCGCTGTAAAGCCTGCTGTTTGGGCTGTTGTAATTATTGCCCCAGATGTTTGCCTTTGACGTGCTGTAAAGGCCGCCGCCGTATGAAAAATGCACGCCCACATACCTGTAGGTTGCGGAGATTTTATCGTTACGGTGCGTATACCTCGCGTTGTTGTTGAACGTCCCGCCCGGGGAATTGTGCAGCGCACAGGGCAGCGAACAGGTCGCCTGCGTGCAAGACAGCGGGCCCCATACGGTGATGTGCGGCGGATAAGCGTCGTTTGCGGCATTGTTGGCCGCAGGCCATGTTGTGGCGGGGCTGCTCGGGTTGTCGCGAATAATCGGTTCGGCGTTCCCGTCGATAAGCCACGGGTCCTCGTTTGCGTCGATGCCGGCTATTGACATCCAGCCGTCAAAGCTTAGCGTGGTTCCCGCCGGAACCAGGGTTCTGTCGTACCTCACCAATATTTGCCGGTGATAATAAACCGTTTGGTTTGTCTGATCCGGATTGATCCTAAAATTTTCAATTCTTGCGGCGTCCGTTTGAGCCGCCGTTTGGCCCACGAACGGCGCGGTCACGCCCGGGTCGGCCGTAGTCGTGAGGTTGACGCCGCTTATGCCCACAACCGTGCCGCCCTGCGCCGCAATTTTTTCCGCATCGAAATAAAAGCTTAAATCATACGGCATTGTGCTTGCGTAACGGTTTTGCGCATAACGTACGCGCCATACCACGTAAAAATAATCGTTGGGGTTTTTGGGAAAAGGCGCGACCGGCGGGTTGAAATAACCGTCGGAAGCAAGCCGCGTCTGATCGTTTAATAAAGCTCCGTTGGCGGGCCATTGGTCGGGCCGCGTGCGCCACAATTCCCGCTCGGCGGGCGTTCCGCCCCAAGCGGCCGGCCAGCCGGCGGCGGCCGGGCCCCAAGCCGTCTGCCAGCTTTCGTATACGGCGCCGGATATAATGTTTGCGGCAAAACCGGTTTGGCGTCTTACATGCGTATTGACGCGCAGGCCGAATATCTCGGATCTGCCTTCGAACCCGATCTCCGGTATTCCGTCTTCCGGCGACGTGCCGGGAAACGGCTTGCCCGCCGCAGGCCGGTAAACGCCCACGACGTTTACGTCAAGATTTTCGTAGCCGTCTTCTATGTTGGATGGGAAGTATTTGTAAGCGATGTCTATTATGCCCTTGTCGCCGGTCGTAAACTCTCTCCAGTTGGTTACGACAAAATCACCGCCGGGATGCACCGCGCTTGCCGAAGTATCTCTGTATGATTTTAGTCCCGTAATATGCTGCTGGTTTTGCACCCGCAAATCGTGGTCGCCCCACGAGCTGTCAAGACTGGTGTGTACGATGCGGCCGCCGTTCCATGTTGTTGTCCCGTCGTTCCGCCTTTCGAACAGGTACATGGGGATGCGTATTTCAAGCTCCTCCGGCGCCGCTTTGCGTTCGGCGGGTTCCGGCGGCAAATAAAAGTTTACCTGCAAGGTAACAATCTGCTCGGCATTGTTTACCGGCGTAAGGTTAAGAAACGCTTCCGGCAAATCATCATGACGGCCGGGGTGGGAGGTTTTTTCGACGATGTTGCCGTTCGCCGCGGTAAGCCAGTTTATCGAAATAATTATTTCGGGATCAGACGCACTTCCTGCCGCAGACATCCGCATAAAAACCGCGGCGGGTTCGACGGTAACCGTAACCGCCTCGCCGCCGCTCATAAACGTGACATCGGCAGGCAGAGCGCCCGCCGCGTTTTCGTCAATCAAGCAGGGTATGACTATGACCGCCCTGTATGTTTCAAGCGGCACGGTAAAAAGGCCCGGCCCCGACGCGACAGTATCCTCTTGTGATACCGCGCCGTATGCCGAGCCATATTCCGTTTCGCCGCATAAAAACTCCTGCGGTGTTTCTTCTTTTTCGAATTTAAATGTAAATGAACCGTCGGGATTATGTTTTAGCTCCCCGCCCGGTAACGGCGTTCCGCCGCTGTCGTACACCGTGAAAAAAGATTGGCCTTCGGGATCCGCAGTTAAATTAGACGGAATAAGCAGAATTTTTTCAATGCACAGGAACTCCGAAGGAGTTCCTTCCTTAAGCGTTTCCGTTTCGAACTCGTAAACGACTTCGAGGCCCGCGTCGGCGGGCAGCGTCATTCCCTGCTCTATCGGCTCGCCATGATAATAAACGACGCCGTCAACGCCGCTTTCAAACGCAAATGCGTCACTTGAGCCGCCGAAAAAAACAATGTGCTGAAAAAACATTACGAAGGCAAGGATGAGCGCCGGAATCTTGTTGTTTTTCAATTTTGTTCGTATGAGCGTCATATCTTCGCAGCCCGATCTTCGTTTACTTTTCATGGAGTTACTTTCCTTTCGGTTTTTTATAAAAATTTATTTTTTTTTACATTTTATTACAAATGTTTTAATTTGTACAAATTTTATAGAAATTTTCGGCGGATTAGCGGTTGAATAAAAAAAATTTCCAAAAAAAAAACCGCGGTTGCACCGCGGTTTTTTGCGAAATTTTTTTATTGAACTTTGACGTTTCCAAGCTTTTCGTAAATTATCATTGCGATTTGGCCAAGGCCGGGAAGCTCGACCTTTTTGTAGTTGTAGGCCATAAAGACGAGGTAAATGATCAAACCGGTTATCGCAAGGCCGACAATGATCGATATGCCGGAGATTACCATTGTTATGCCCCAGCCGCCGCCAAAAAGATAGTTTAATGACTGGTAATAATTTTTCGGCCTGACGATCCATTGAAGTATTGAAAAAAACAATGAGAAAATAACGCGGATCACGCCTATCAGGCATGCCTGCACTGCTTGAAATTTTACAAACTCGCTTTCTTTTTCTATAAAAAAGAAAACTATGGGCACCGCAAACGCAACCCAGCTTACAACAGGCAGCCACGAAACAACCGCCATTGCAACAAACACAACCAAAACCGCGATGTTCGCTTCCATCCCCAGCGAAGACTTATGCGGATCGACTACTGTCGTTTTCATTTTCATTTCTCCTTTAGGGCACTTTTATAAACTCCCGCGCATTAAAAACACCTGCGGTGTTTCATTTTGAAAAAAAAACCTGCGGTGTTTTTCTTTTTTTGATTTTAATCCTTTGTTAGTGCGTTAGACAGGATTAATAATCGTTTCAGCCGGGTCTGCAGAAGTTCCCATTATTTAATTAAAAAATTTTTTTGCGTGAAAATATTCTATCACACGAAAAAAAATTTATCCATAGGTTCCCTTTATAAACCGCTCGCGCTCGCGTATTTACGCAGCAAATAATTTTCCGCTTCGGCGCACCATAAATTTCCGTGCCGTTTGCAAATTTCGTCAAGCCCTTCGAACAGCGGGTCTTTTTGCTTGCCGAAATCTTTTACGGCAGTAAGCGGCAGATCCGTTTCGTTATAAATTAATTTTTTGCCGCCGCTCAGCTGCGGGAGGTTGACCGTGGCGTCCACTGCGGAGCCTATGCCGCCGATGTGCGTGATCATAACCTCCGGGCGGATCCTTCCGGCCTGCATAAGGCCGAACGCCTCCTTCATGTCGCGTATGCCGCTTGAGGCCGAGCCGACGATGTGCTTGGCGCGGTAATGCACGTCATGAAAATTTATGTACGCAGAAAGCTCCCTGTCCACCGGGCCCGCGAAAAAATTCATGCACGCGCCGTGCGCGCAAACGGCGTCCGCGAGCTCGATCGCCTCGCGCACGGGGCACATAATGTATATATCGTCGAAGCCTTCGCCTATTGACAAATTTTTAAGGTTCTCCGCGCACGGTTCCGATGTGTTCACGTAGTGCAGCGTTATCCCTTTTTTTGCCGCGTATTCCGGCGGGATCACGGCCGCCGCCGCCGCAAGGCGCTCGCTGTTGACGTCGGTCACGGCTATGACGGACGGGCGCGTGTCCATGTTGAGCGCGAGCTCGACCATGCCGAGCCCCATCGGGCCGCAGCCGCCCATGACCATCATCGAGCCGCCCGGCAAAATACCGGGCGCGAAGCCGCGCTCCATCGGCTTGGTATGAAAATTTCCGTAAAGCGCATATATCAGGCAGGCGAACGGTTCGCCGAGCGACGCGTAAAAAAACGGCATGTCTTCGTACCAAAGCAAAAACCCGGAATTAAGCACATGCGGCGGGATAATTACTCGGGTGGCCGCTCCGCCGAACTCAGGGTAATTGTAACCCGGCGCGCTGCCTTCGCCGTTTATGTTCATCGCGGCCTGCACGCCGAATTTCATGCCCGGAATGATGTGCAGCGGGACATCCTCGCCCGTTTCTATAATTTCCGCCGCGAGTTCGTGGCCCGCAATTACAGGCGCGTCCGCGTTTTTTTCGGGATAAACCGCGCTCGGCTTGCCGCGCTGCAGCTGCTTGTAGGTGGACATGCATATGCTGTCGCAAACCACGCGCGCAATCGCCTCGCCCGGCAGTATCTTCCGCAAAGCGAACGTTTCGAGCCTCATATCGTTTTTACCGTAGATCCTTGCAGCCGTAGTTGTCATTTTTTTCTCCCGCGTCTTATTAATTTTTTTTTTTTTGCACTTCGATTATCCGTGCGTCGTTCGTTTAATTATCTCGTTTTGCAAATTTTTGTCGAGGTTCACGAAATGCTCGCAGTAGCCTCCCACGCGCACGATCAGATCCCTGTGTTTTTCCGGATATTTTTGCGCCTCGATCAGGTTTTCGGCTTCGACCAAATTTATTTGAAGCTGCGGGCCGAGCCCCTCGACATAAGCCGTAATAAGCGTCTTTAACGCTTCCCTTCCTTCTGGTGTTTTGCCGAGGCCGGGCGCGATTTTTAAATTTAGCGCGTAGCCGCCGGTCACATACGACGGATCGATTTTTAGCGCGGAGTTTAACATCATTGTCGGGCCGCCTTCGTCCCTGCCCTGCGACGGCGCCATGCTGTCCGAAAGCGGCTCTCCCAGCAGGCGGCCGTCAGGCGTCGCCTTGGTCACTTCGCCCGTAAGCACATGGCTGAAATAACTGAAAAAAGTGGAGACGAACTTGTCTTCGTTTTGATCCTTCGTATTAAGCTTAAATATAGCGCGCGTCAGCTCCGAAAAAACCCGGTTCGCTATCAAATCCGCCTCGTCCGCATCGTTTCCGTACATAGGCGTCTCGCGCATAATCACGGCGCGGATCTGTTCGCCGCCTTCAAAATTTTTATCGAGAAGCTCCGCAAGCTTTTCCCATGAAATGATTTTTTTATCGAACACGCAGGTTTTTAAAGCCGAAAGCGAATCCGCGAGCGTGCCGAGCCCGTGCGCGTAAACCGACCAATGCGCCGGACATTCCGCGCCGCCGTGGAACATGTCACGGCCGCGCTCCATGCATCCGCGTGTCATAAGCGAGCAAAACGGGTCGTAAAAATTAACGAGCCCTTCTTTGTTGCGCAGCGCGGAGGCGTGGCTTTTTTTGACGGCTTCGCGGATCAACCGCAAATAATTATCCATGAGTTCTTCGAACGATTCCGGCGGAGGCCCGCTTAAAACGCCGGACAATATTTTTGTGTATATGACGGAAGACGCGCCGCCCCACAGCGCCTGCCGTCCTTGCAGCATCAGCTCGACGCAGCCCATGTTGAAATAGTCGCGCGCGGTTTCATCCGGATAACCGAGCTTTACGAAGTTGCCCACAAACACATCGTCGTTTAAAATCATCGGCTGCCCGCAGCCGGCAAGAACCGTTTGCACGATTTCATCGTAAACCCAATCCGGAGTGCTTTTGCCGACGCGGACCGCTATATTGGGATACGGGCGCCGCATTTCGCGCGCCGCTTCGAGGCACAGCCGGGTAAGGCCGTTGCATGCGCAGCTTCCGTCGGGCCGCACGCCGCCTACTGTCATGCTCTGCACCGTGCGGATTTTCGGCTCGTTAATTTTTAACCAGAAGCAGCACAAAAGCTCCTTCAATTCTTCGCGGGGCACGCCCATTTTAATGTCCCGTTCGTAGTACGGCAGCATATATTGGTCAAACCTCGAAAACGACATGGCGGAGCCGCCAATAATGTTGCTTGCGATGTGCAGCAGCCATACGCACTGCAGCGCTTCGCGGAAGCTTTCGGCGGGGCAGGCGGAAAGCTTTGCCAAGATATCAGACATGAGAATCAGCTCCGCTTTCCGGCCTGCTTCGCCTTCTTCCGCCGCGGTCGCCGCGCATTTTTCCGAACAGCGTAAAAAAAAGCGGCTCGCGGCGTTTGCCGCGACTTCCGCCGCTTCGTAATAAGCGACCGCCTCGCCGTCGCAAGCCGATTCGCGCTTTTCGTTTATTTCGCAGATTATTCTCTTCCAACCTTTTTGCAAAATTATTTCGTAGTCGAGCCCTACATGGTTGGCCGGCGTCCAGCTGAACGCCTCCACCGCGCCGCGCTCGTCTTTATTGTACGGTATCCTTAGCTCCGCCTCCAATATACGGCCCAGTTGATGCCGCCGCAGCCTGCCCGAAAACATTGCTTCCGTTTCGTCAAGCAGCCGCTGATAGTCCGCATAATTCAAGCTCGCGTCGTGGTGAACCCTCGACATAAGCGCCCAGCGCTCGCGGTCGTCTGGCACGTCCGCGTCCCCGTTGTCCGCCAAAAATTTTTTTACGGCTTCGATTGCCGCCGCCCTTTGCGCTTCATACGAAGGCAAATTTTCCGCCGGCTCCCACATGCCGAGCTGCGATCCGATAAACGGTTCGCAGCCGAACAAATTAATTTGCACGCTGTCCAATATGTGCGCGACAGCGCGGGCGCGCCTCGACTGCACGCTCTGCCCTTCGGTTTCGCGCAGGCTTTCGGCGATCAGCCGGTATGCGTTGGTGCGGTACAGCAGTCCGTCGTTTTGCGCGTCGATGCGCGCCGCCATGCGCGTCAGCCGCGTCCGGTCTTTATCTTCCATCGCTTTATCCTTTCGGGCAAAAAAAATATCAACATTATTTTAATGTTTAAACAAATGTTTATCAAATGGGAACCTTTGTTGACCCGGCTGAGATAATTAATTGAACGAAAATGAATTTATAAAAGCTCTTAAACTAAAAACCTCCCGCCGTTTTTTTCGGCGGGAGGTTTTGCTGTTCGGTATTTTATTTGCAGTCCGTTCTCCAGAGCCCGTGCAGGTTGCAATAGGCGTAAACGGCTATCGGTTTGTCGTTGTTTAAACAGAAGCATGTCTTGGGTGTTTCTGAAGCGCAGAGGCATTTGCGCTGCCCGCCGCGTTCGGTTTCGACGTAGACGAACATGATGCGGTGGCTTTCGTCCATCGGGTGCGGCGCGGCGCCCACGCTCACGCACAGGCGTATGCATCCGCCGCCTCCGCAACTGCACGCTTCGTCTTCGCAGCCGCAGTCGTCGTCGCCGCAGCAGCATTCTTCGCAGTCTATTACCGGCAAATGCTTTTCGGTGCTCGCTTCGGCCGTATTCGCAATTATTTCGGACATCGGCTCGCCGCAGCAGGATATGCCCGAACCCTTATCGTTTAAACGGCCGATCATATTGCCGCAGACTTTGCACAAAAAGAATTTTTGCTTCGAACACATTTGAAAAACCCCCGTCTTATTTTATTTTGAACACGCCCACGAGGCTGTTCATAACGTCCGCCTGGCTCGACAGTTCTTCCGAAGCGGAAGCCGTCTCTTCCGAGGTGGATGAATTATTTTGCACAACATTTGTGATTTGCGCAAGCCCCTGAGTAATTTGGCCGATCGATTCTTTCTGTTCCTGCGAGGCTGTCGAAATGTCTGTGATAATGTCCGCCACCTGCCCGACGCTCGAAATTATATCCTTTAAAGCGTCCGCGGTTTGCTGCGCGATTTCTGTTCCCTCACTTACGCGGCTGATCGATTCGTCAATAAGGTCCGCTGTCTGCTTTGCGGCTTCCTGGCTCTTGCTCGCCAGGTTTCGCACCTCTTCCGCCACTACCGTAAAGCCCTTGCCGTGCTCGCCCGCGCGCGCGGCTTCGACCGCCGCGTTAAGCGCAAGCAGGTTTGTCTGCGACGAAATATTTTGGATAACCTTGATAATATTGATTATTTTCGTTGACGAATCCTTTATGGCTTCCATCGAAATCAACATGCTCTTCATGTTGTCGTCGCCGTTCGCCGCGCTTGTTTTGGATTTGCCCGAAAGTTTTTCCGCCAATTTCGCATTTTCTGCGTTGCGTCCCGTCGACTCGTTTATTATCGTTATTGAAGCGCTCAGCTCCTCGACCGACGCCGCCTGCTCGCTCGCGCCTGTCGCAAGCGTCATGCTGCTGTCCGCTATCGACCGCGAGCCCGACGAAACCTGTTCCGCCGCCGTAGCTATGTCGCCTATAACGGTGTTGAGGTTGGACAGTATGTGGTTGTACGAATCCTTTATTGCCGAAAAGCTGCCTACATAATCCCGCGAAATGTACTGCGTGAGGTCGTTGTTCGAAATACATTCCAGTTTTTGCGTAATTTCTTCTATATAAGACGCGATATTTGTTACGGTCGTGTTTACCGCGCCTTTCATGGCCAAAAAGTCGCCCTTGTAGTCGCCGTTCATCTTGCGGGTAAAATCGCCCGCCGCAACGCACTGCATTATTTCCATAATCTCGCCCGCAGGCTCCGATATCTCTTCCATCAGTTTGTCGAGCCCCGCGAGCAGCGCCGCCCAATCGCCCTTGCTTGACGTAGAGTTTACGCGCTTTGCCAAGTCTCCCGCCACTACGGACATGACAAGCGAATTTATTTCCGCGTTTACGGTCATGAGGTTGTCCCTCAGCCCGTTCACCACCTGGTTCATAATTATTTTTTTGCCGTTTCTTACGCTGACGTCGGCTTGAAAATTACCCTGCGAAAATTCGCTTAAACAGCCGAGCAGCTCGATAACTTCCGTAACCAAACCGCCGTACAGGTTGTTTACACCTTCCGCCACTTCTTTAAACGATCCCACGAACTTTCCGGTATCCATCCTGTCTTCGATTTCGCCGGTTTCGTTGCTGTTTATCAGTTTTAAAATATCTTCGACAAGCTCGTTGACGTTTTGCACCACCCGCGAAAAACTTTTAGAGAGCCGCCCGGTTTCGTCGCTGCTCGATGTGTCGATGTTCACTTTCAAATTGCCCACCGCGACGTTTTCCGCAACCTCTATTAAACGGTTGATGGGTGTTGTGACGCTCTGCGTGATAATAAAAGCTAAAATGACACCTATTATGACGGCTAAAATAATAAATACGGTTTCGTAAACCATCGACTGGTTTTCATACTGCAAAATATCGTCCAAACCTTTTTCGATTAAATCTTCATACCAATCTTCCACCTCATGAAGCAAACCGATAACCGTTGCCGCGTTCGGAAGTATTTCCTTATTAAATATGTCCCGCGCTTCTTCAACCCTGCCCTCGTTAAGCAACTTGATTACATCCTCGCCCCTGTGATGTATCAAGCTGTGAGGGGCGTCGATTTTTGCGAGCATCGAAAGCAATGTGTTGTCGACGTACGAATGTGAGCTGAGTGTTGCGCGCCACTGGCCCAGCGCGCAGGTTTGCGGGTCAAAGCTTCCGGTAAACGGAACTCCGGCGTATACGGAAAGCGTCATGTTTTGCCGCCAGATATAATGCGCCGAAATAACCTTGGACATTTCCGCGCCGCCCCGCTCGGGTTCCTGCGCCTGTTGAGATAAATGGGTGATCTTTCTCAGTGAGATCAGGCTGAAGCCTCCGATGAATATGCTTATCGCAAGCAACACGGCAAATCCGCTGATGATTTTAACTTTGATTGTCACGACAATTGCCTCCTTTTTTGATGAATGCATTTTTACGTTTGATTCATTTCGTATACAAATGATGCGAACGGATTATACTATGACAAAAAAATTAAAGCAAAACAAATGATGCCGTATTTAAAAAGCCGTTCAACCATATTTTACGAAAAATAAAATTTTTTTAATTTAAAGGAATCGCTATAAACTCCGCTTCGTTCAATTTTTTATCCTTCGTTGGTACATTCGAAAGGATAAAAAATTGTCTCAGCCGAGTTTATAGAAGTTCTCTTAAAAAAGCCCCCGATAATTTTCGGGGGCGCGGCATTGCATGAAGCCGTTAAATTTTTTTTCGTATTTGTTTGCAAAATTTTTTATTGCGCTTTTTTCTTTCTATTCATTACTAATCAAATCGTCATCCGCTTCATTTGCATTTGATTCATTTATTAATTTTCTTCCGCCGCATCTTCTATAACGATCCCGTACTGTTCGTAAAAAGCCAGCTCGTCCTCATATGTGTGAAGCTCGACGCCTTCCGCCAAACGACACTCCCGCGTGATGTACGGCGTGCCGTAACGGCCGGGAGTTTCGCGCAGGGGTTTGCCGGAGAGGAGGGAAACCTCGTGGAAAGCCAAATAATGAAATATTTTTTCAAAATAATCTACCGTTAAACCATAAGTAATTATCAATACATCGTCATAAACGAAATATATTGTGCATTCGGGCCACAAACCAGAATTTCGATCGATTACCATTGCATTTACGGCTCTGTCACTTAATTTGAATACTTTGTCATATATTATCGTACCATCATCATAATAATCTTCATAGTTTGCAGGATTTGATGTGTTCGGCCTTAATTTTGTAACAAGCCACGTCCCTCCGTATAAATTCGCATCTTCAATCAATTCTTTGTCGTAATAAGTAAAAAGGAACCTGTTGTTTTTACCTTCGATCTCTCCGTAATGCCATATTTGTGACTTTCGAAATATATATGATTCCATAAACGCCATTATTGTATCGTCTTCTTCATGATATATCATGTTTAAAAAATCACCTTTG
>Ga0123353_10009078_pt1 | contig 13670 bp, 8 predicted proteins | sample TergutLab28metaG_3_FD_92763 | JGI IMG/M metagenome (GOLD analysis project Ga0123353, IMG submission 92763) | Labiotermes labralis P3 segment gut microbial communities from Petit-Saut dam, French Guiana - Lab288 P3 | ecosystem: Host-associated > Arthropoda: Insects > Digestive system > Gut ... | reverse complement strand
GACACTTTGGCACAACGCATGTACCGAATTTTCCGAAAATCAAGGTGCCGGAAGTACCCTAATTCATTGACTTTACGTCATAGCCCTCGGTGGGAGTCGAACCCACAACCTCAGCATTACGAATGCTGCGCTCTGCCAGTTGAGCTACGCGGGCACCCTCGACGAATATACCCAGTACGGTTGAGAATTCCATACGAAAAACACGGAAACGCCACACTTATCAGAGTTTTCGTTCACGGGAGTCAGGAATCCCCAGGTGAAAAGGGTATATCATAACCGAGCCTATAAAAATGTCAAGAGTAGAAAAAAACGACACCACGCTATTTGTCAGCCGGAGGTGATGATTCCCAGGAACGGTTCGATTTTGAGCGAAGCCCCGCCGACCAGTGCACCATCCACGTTGGGTTTGGCAAGGATTTCCTTGGCATTTTTGTCATTGACACTGCCGCCATACTGAATCCGCACCATTTCGGCAACCTCCTTGTTGAATTTCTTTTCAATCATGTTCCGAATGGTCTCATGAACCTCTTCGGCTTGAACCGGGGTTGCAACCTCGCCCGTACCAATCGCCCAAACCGGCTCGTAGGCAATGACGCACTTTTTCATGTTCTCTGCCGAGACCCCCGAGAATGATCCGTCAAACTGGCGGCGTACTACGTCACCAGTTCTACCGGATTTTCGCTCTTGGAGGAGTTCGCCAACACAAACTATCGGTATGAGTCCTGCTGCCAACGCCGCGTGAATTTTCAAGTTTACGAGTTCGCTCGACTCTCCCAAGATGTTCCGGCGTTCGCTGTGTCCAAGGATGACATACTGGCAACCAACATCTTTGAGCATCGAAACACTGACTTCGCCGGTGAAGGCTCCTTCCTTCTCGAAATAGGCATTCTGTGCCCCGACTCCGATATTGGAACCTTTCAGAGCGGCGGCGACCTGCTGGATGTACACGCTGGGCGGACAAACAGCAATATCAACGTTGCTAACGTTCGATGCTGCCTTTTTCAAGCCCTCCGCGAGTTCTAGCGAAGTGGAGAGCGTTAGGTTCATTTTCCAGTTTCCGGCAATGAGAAGTCGACGTGCCATATCTATCTACTGTTGTCAAAATGAAGGAACTGTCTCATTCTAGCCGATTTTCCTGAAAGAGCAAGCCGTCCAGTTGCGAGGCAATAGATGTTAGAGGGTAGATGTCGTGTTTCCGATTCGGACAAAACTCGCTTGAAATCGGCGGGAAACCATGTTAGAATGGTTCATGATTGGGGGTGGTGTGCCGATGGAGAAAAGTATGATAAATTCTTTCGACTTTTTTAATTCCCTTTTGGGTAGCGGCTCAAATTCAACGTCGAACAAGACCAAGCGGCGACGCGGGCGGATTTGCCGTATCGAGGAACTCGAAAACAGGGAAATGCTCTCGGTAACAATCGGGGACTTCAATGTCCTGCGTGAGCAGTATTCCGAACTCACTCTGCGGGATGACTTCGACTCCTACAATTTCATCGAAATCGAAGCCCATGAACTCACCAGTGACAAACTCCGGCTTGCCATTACGACCGCCGGAACGACGGAAAAAGATGATATCATCGTTGTCCGCACCACCACAACACAGAACACAATCACGCTCGGCGGTACAGAATTGGCGATCAACATCAACGCTTCTCAGTTTGGGAGCGTTTCCATCGTCAGCCTTGGTACGGATACTCTCACGATTGATGCTCAAAATGGGTCGCGCGGATTCAACATTGGTGTTGGTTCGATGGTCGCGCTGGCAGGTGTGACAATCACCAATGGTAATAACGCCAAAGGGGGAGGGATTATCAACAGCGGTGTTCTGACCGTAGTAGAAAGCACCATCACGGGGAATACAGCAGGAAGTAGCGGCGGGGGAATCTACAACAACGTCGGCAGTAAAGTGTCGATGTATGGTTGCACCATCACGGTGAATTCCTCCCTTGGCAGTCTGCTCACAGGCGGCGGGGGAATTTACAATGACGGCATCTTTGCCACGACGAACTGTGTGATCGTTGCTAACTCGGCTTGCTTTATCGGCGGCGGAATTCTCAATCTCGGATCGTTCACGATCACAAACTGCCTGTTAGCCGCAAATTCGGGAGGTTTACAGGGCGGCGCAATCGACAACGACACCGGCGCAATGATCATAACCAACAGTACCATCGCCGGCAATACGGCGAAGAGCGGCGGCGGAATTTACACGACCTATCAGGCTGCGCTGACGATTAACAATACTATTGTTGCGAAAAACTTCACAGAAGACATCTACAATTATACCAATGTTTTTGGATTGATTTTCTCCAGCGATAACCTCTTTGGAAATAACAACCTCATTGGCAACGGAGTCGGACTGACCGCTCTGATCAACAACATCAACGGTATCGGAAACATTTTTGGGGTTGATCCGATGTTTGTCGATGCCGCACAGGGTGATTATCGTCTCGCCGACGGTTCACCCGCCATTGATAAGGGGGGCAATCAATACGTTCCGCCGGGATTGACGCACGATCTGGCGGGCAACCGCCGGATCATCAACGGCAAGGTTGATATTGGAGCGTATGAAGGAGGATTCGAAAGTTTACCGCCAGCAATACCGATTGATCTTCGCTCTATCGATAAGACAACAGATTCCGTAACGTTGGAATGGGATGCGGTGGACAACGCAACAAGTTACGAAATCCAATACCGTAAATCTGGCGATGAAGGGTGGACGAACGTTCCGGTCGAGGGGACATCGACAACGATTTCCAGCCTTGCCGCAAACACAGTGTACGAGTTTCAGGTTCTTGCTGTGAACACCGATGGAAAATCCGATTGGTCGAAGAGCATTTCCGTAACGACCGACAGGATCAAACTTGCCGCTCCGACCAATTTAACGGTGGACGAGTGTACCACCACAACGCTGACCATCAGTTGGACGGGAGTCGAGAACGCAGAAGGGTATGGAATTCAATGGGCTACCGATGAGGATTTTGATTATATCACTGGTACGGGACAGAGTAACGCGACATTCTTTGAGATTACCGACTTGTCGGCTTCGACCATCTACTACGTCCGGGTTATGGCAACCACAAAGGCAGAAGGTTTTGAAAATTCGGAGTGGTCGCAACCAAAAATATTCACGACGGCAGAGCCGGAATATGTGCCGCTGGCTCCACCGGACAACCTAGCCGTGTCCGACAAAACGACGGATTCGATAACGTTGAAATGGGACGCTGTGGACAATGCAACGGGTTACGAAGTCCAATACCGAAAGACCGGTGATGAAGACGGGACAGTCGTTCCTGTTTCAGGAACATCGACAACAGTTACTGATTTGGACGATGACACCGTGTATGAGTTTCAAGTCCGGGCAGTGAACGCCATCAGTGAGTCCGAATGGTCGGTGAGCATTTTTGAAACGACAGATGCCATACCACCCGAACCACTGGAAACGCCGATGGGACTGAGGGTCATTGGCAAGACTTCGGGAACTATTACACTCTCTTGGAATTCTGTTTCCGGGGCGACAGGTTATGAAGTCCGTTACCGCGATAACGATGGTCTATGGAAAATGGAAGATGTTGTCGTAACGGGAACGTCGGCGGTTGTGAGCAACCTTGTGAGCGAAACTCTGTATGAATTCCAAGTGCGTGCCAAAAAAGACGGCAGTTGCTCCGATTGGTCAGAGAGCGTGTTCGAAATAACGAGTGCTACGATACCGGGCGATCTCCATGATTCAGATAAGACGACCGACTCTGTAACACTGAATTGGAATATCATACCCGGTGCGACGAGTTACGAAATCCGGTACCGCATCGTTTCTGCCTCCGGGAGCACACAGTGGTCGGCGGACAACGTGACCACTACGGACACTACCGTTACCATTACCGGTCTCGATCCAGACACCACGTATGAATTCCAAATGCGTTCCAGAGGTACCGGCAGTGCCAATTCCGGTTGGTCGGCAGGCATCTTGGTAACTACGTATGCGGAATACAGCGTCGTAACCGCCAGCGATATCATCAGTCCTAGCCTTGCTCCTGTTAAGGGGGTTACACTCGACAAGAGGGATTCCAAGCCCACGCAGACATCCCTTGCGTTCACTTGGTATCCGCCTTCGTCGTTCGATGCCGATGCGATTATGTTTGATGTCCTCGCTCCCAAGCCCAAGAGTTGGGCAAAGAAAGCCAAGGCTCCATGCATTGCCACTGTAACCGTAACCGCAGATGATTTCGCTGCCATTCTGGCGGGTGCATCCGGTTCATTCGTGTCGCGCACTTGCGGCGATTATACGATCACCATCTCTCAAAAGGTTTCCAAGTGGAAAGTAGGTATCGAAGTGAAGGTTACGGGGTTGCACGCCGCTACGAGGTACACGATCAATATGCAGGCCTCCGATGGTGACGGTAACTACTCGAGGGTTACAAAGATTGCCGCTTCGACGACGAAGTATCTTGCACCGAAAAAAGTGGGCAAAACAACGTACGACCTGGACTCCGTTTCGTTTGCTTGGAAACAATCGAGAGCAATTCCTGCTGGAATGGATGCCGATGCGAAAAGAGAATACACGATCGGGGTATTTGTCGGGGGCGAATTCATCGCTTTTGGTAGTGGTGAGGGTGATCACGCACGCACCGTCGACGGAAGAGCAATCACCATAACTGTTACTGGCACGAAGGCGGTGGTATCGGGATTGGCATCGCAGAAGTACACGTTTGGCGTACAAGAGTTCGTTTCGGTTGGCGAAGACATTGCTAAATCATCGATTGCCAAGATCAGGGTCAGCGTGAGGTAGTGAGTTTTACCGCATTGCTTTCCGGCGAAAACCTAATTGACAGACACCTCGACAGTCTTCGGAGCGCAGACACGGACGAGGTACGTCACAGGGTCTTCTTTCTTTCCTTTTTTTGCCGGGGATAAGTCAATTTTCGCAACGGTAATCGTGTCTCCTTCAACACCGTCTTGCAGAGCAGTTGCTTCAGTGCAGACAGTAATACCGCCGCTCCTCGCCCGGACGGTGACGATTTCCCCTTTGCGAACCCAGAGCGGTTGCCGAACGTCGGATTGGGCAAGAGCACACAACTCTTTGACAGGCTTCACGACCTCTTTTCCAATAGCACTTTGAATATCCACAAAAAAATCATCCCCCTTCACCTTTTCCACTCGTTGTAACGTAAGGTCCGACTCGGATATGATACACCCTTTTGGCAATGTCCGGCGCACGACAACGATTTCCATCGGCAGTGTTACCACAGCATCAACAGTTACTGTAACATTGGTTTGCATCCGTACTTGGAATTGTTGTGTCGCGCCAAGGGGAAACTGCCCGCCGGTTATTTCTACGATTTGCCCGTTGGAGGCGAACAGTTGAACTTGTTCTGGCGTAAGTTTCAGCGAAATATCCCACGAACGCTCTACCCTGTTCGTAAAGTTTAAATATAGGGAAAGTGCTTGGGCAATCTGTTCTTCCAGTTGCCGAACTACTCCGTTCGTAACTCCTGCTTTTTTCGGCGAAACATCTCCCCGAACGGAAATGTGTGTAGCATTATTCTTACCGCTTGGCGTTAAATAGTTGGCTTGAATGACAAATTGTTCGTTCGGATTGTTCGGAGGAACGACGCTTGCCGATCCGCTGACGGTTATTTTCTCCGCCCCGCTGATAAAATGGTGGAGCGAGTTGATTCCCAGTTGCGAAAGCATCGTCCGCAGTTGCCATTGGTCAATCGTCCGCTTTTCTCCTTCGGGAGGAGTGGGAAATAGTACCGTTTGACGAAGCGATTCGACATTTTCGTCTCTCATCGGTAGCACGTCAGCAATATCCGCCAGAATTACCAGCGACTCCGAGCAAGGGATCGACGTTTTTTTCAGCCGGATTTCCGCCGCTTGAACGGCAGGGATACAGTTGGGAAGAAGCATTGTTCCCCACAGAAATGCCGCGAAACCGACTTTTTGCAGATAGTAAACCATAATAGGGGTGCGCTATAATTCCACCGGACTACTATATCGGCGTTAATTTGGAGAAACTTTAACGATTGTAGCGATTTTGCAAAATTGAGTCGCTAGAATACGTGTTCAATCAACGGTAATGAGTCCATTTCCCTCTCCCGTTCCGCAACGGTTCGCATTATGGAGGATGTGAAATTTCTGCCCCGATGGGACATCGTAGGCTTCAATGCCCCTTGGCGTTTTGCGCAGCGGATACGGTGTCGTATATCGATCTTTACCGTCCGTCAGAACAAACAACGAGTCCACTTTTCCTTCAATCGCCCAGCGCAACGAGACGAGTGCACATGGATTCACTTTCCATCCCCGATGCTCTTGTAGTACCACGTCAAACGATTCGGGAATACAACCCGACTCCAATCCTTCCGTGTACTGCAAATTCTCCGTCGCTTGTAAAATGCCTTGTGCAACTGTTATCCAGTCCGTTTCTTTGTCGTGCTTTGACAGAAGAGCCAGCGCGTAGGCGTATTGAATGCCAACGCGGGTATCCCAGAGTCCGAAATGGAGCGGCAACCGGCGATTCGACCCGCCAAACTTGCCGACCGTTCCGTAAAGCATGGACTCCTTCTGTACCGTCTGATAAACGAATGGCAGACCGGCAAAGGCAAAATGTTTTGCCCTTTCCAAGTAGGCGGCATTGTTGCTGTATTCATAAGCCCAAACGTAGAGCCAAACCAACGCTGCTGCCGCTTGTAAGTCCGGTGTATGAAACGGCGTGTCCCGATAGTACCCGCCGCAAGGAATGTCGCACTGCTTCAAATAATCCAATGCTTTCGTTACCACCGCGAAAAGTTCGTCGTTTCCCGTCACTCGAACATATTCCATGAGGGGGAGGGCTTGCAACGCCGTATATCCGTATGAACTTGCTGCCGTTTCTAATTCGGGAAAGCGAGTCCGAAACAAAAACGAACCGTCTGGAAGTATCGCCGCCTTGATCTGCCGAATGGCTGTCTCTCGATTCTGTTGCCATTCCTGTATTCGACCGGACAAGAAATAAATCGCATCGTTCGTAATGTCCGATCCACCCGGCACCAACATGCTCGGAATTTTCAGCCTGCCTCCCGTTGCCTCTGCCAAGCGTGCCGAAGTCGAAATCATATCGGCAAACGGCTTTCGTTCCCATTGTGATTCAAAGGCGTAGCCCCACTGCCCCCCCATTTCGGATTGCAATGCCCCTATCAATGCTGTCGCCGAAAGTTGATTCTGCTCGCTGGTTGTTCGCAAAGTAGGCGGAGGAGGCGGAAAACCCTTTCGGGCAACGTAAGACCTAAGCGCACGAAACGCTACGGTCTCCTCTTGAGGTTGCGTCGGGGAAAATAATTCCAACGATGCTTTAATGGGCGAACCGACCAGCGAAACACGATGGTCGTCCGAATGGTCGTATTGATTCGGCGACGAAAAGATCGGTTGCAGAGTCAAATCGTCCCAATGCAGTGCCGCACCGCCATTTTCTGTTTCCAGTGCCGCAAAGGGCATGGTAATCCAAAGCGGATTCGGTCGGGATCGGTTATTGAACGGTCTTTCGATGTCAATTTCGGACGAACTGATGTCTCCTTCTCTCAGAAATTCGACACCGGGGAGCAAACCGCTGCGCAACTTGCCGAAAAGCCGAACGACGGGACCTTCGAGCACCCTGTCCCCCCCGCTTTCGCGGGGGGGTAGTCTCTCGTTTAGGTTCCCACTTTCGCGGGAATGACGCATTTTATCGGTAATCTCAAAATGCACGAACGCCGAGGCAATACCAATGTGCAAATCGACATCCTCGCTTTCAAAATGCAACGTCGTTTCGGTGGAATCGTCTTTCAACACAAATTTCGGAATGGCACCGTCACGATGAACAAGCGGGGCGATGATTCCGAAGAGTTTGCCATTGTGCCGTAGTCTTGCCATTCGACCATCGGAAGCGATTTCAATGATCTTGTCGCCGACGGGTCTTTGAATCCACTCGGTTTCCCCTTCGGGATGGTACAGAAAGAGGGGACAGACAATATCGGGAAAACCGTGCGGATGAAGCGTGAGCACAACGGCGGCAAGATTCCCCACAGGTCTGATGGGAGCGAACATATCCTCCGTTTTACCAGGCTCAAGGGAGCGTTCTTCCGGTTGTTTACCGATGTGGTACTGTATCGGGATAACGATGTCGTTGGAAACGGTGAATTTGATTCCCTTCTCTCCTTTGAACAGATGGGGCACTGCATCCCGAATAGAGAGCGGCGCATGCGCCGTTCGGATCAGTTTGATCGACCGAACCTCCCAAGAGCCGTCAGGGGTGGAAAAACGCAGCATCATCCTTTCTAAAACATCCGGTACTCTAAAGACGAATTCATGCGTATTCCAGCCGCCGTCTTCGCGAAGCGGCACCGTAACTGAATGGGCTTCATCCCGGCGGGGCGACCCCTTGCTAAACCAATAGAGGGTTGCCTGCGATTCCGTTTCGGTACGGAGTTCAAGGATGAGTCTAAATTCACCGCCGCTGAAATTGACGGGACGTGTAACTTGAGGTTGTCCTTGATGAGCCTCGATGCAGAGTCGTTGTCCTTTGGTAACAATCCGACAATTTCGTTCGGCTTGCCAACCGTGGTCTTCTTGACGATCCTCGGCAAACGTTGTGTCGAGCAGAGTCTGTACCACCTCAATGGCAGGCGCAACACCGCCCCCGATCAAGAGAAACAAGCCAACCAGTAGAATCGTTCGCAACCACATCATGGTACACCTAGTATAACACATAAAAGAAGGGAAAGCCTGCTTTACGGGCTTTTTTTGCGAGAAATGAAAAGTGATTGATCGTTTCTCCTTTACCGGCACAGGTACTCGCATCTGGACTTTTAGCGATACTGGTGTTGCTGTTTGTTCTGCTACCTTTTCAGAACCCGCGGGAACCTTCGATTGAAAGGATGATAGAGCGGGATACATGCAATAGCAATTCTGGGGCTTGGGATGCTGCACCTTTTTCCAAATTTGGATGGGGCTACTGGACATATTGCCGGACAAGAAGTAGAATGGGCTCGCGTATGTTCAGGAGACGTGATGACCGGGCAGACGCAAATTGTCTTTCACCCCACCAGACGTTCATGTTTCGGACTCTTTTGATAGCCGTTTTTGTTTCCTGCCTTTTCGGGACGTTGCTTGGACTCGGCATTGCTCGTAGTTTTCTTGCGATCAACGGTTGGCAGTTGGAAGCCGAAACACAATCCTACGAAAAACTCGTTCAAATTGCGCACGAACTGGTGACCAATCCGAACGCCCAGGCATCCATTGAATATACAACCTATAATTTTGGGGTCAAGGACGTTAAATCTTCTGGTGCGCACGATTTTCTCATCACGAACGTCGGTACAGAAGACTTGATTTTGTTTGTGGACAAAACAACCTGTTCTTGCACGGGTATTGATATTACACCTTCCCATGTTCCGCCGGGAAAAACCGCAAAATGTCATTTAAGATACAATGCGGAGCGAGCAATGCCGGGCAAATTTTCTCAGGGGGGAACCGTCCGAACAAATGATCCCGATAACCGTGAGATTCTTCTACTCGTCGAAGGTATTTTTACAAACCCCGTCGTTGTACAGCCTCCTGCCGTCCATGTGCCGCGTGTTCCCTCCGGCACAACCCAAACGGCAACAGTTCGGTTTTATGGCTATGAAAATGAACCGCTCCAACTTTCCGCACCCACATGGACGGATCGCGAACATATTGATTTCCAATGGTCTTCCAGCAAAATACCTGAAACAGAGGGGACCGATACCACTTTGGCAGTAGCCAAGTGGGTGGTCGAAGGAACGATAACGATCAAGCCGGGCTTACCAGTAGGATCATTTCAGGATCGGTTTCAGGTACGAACGAATTATCCGAGTCTACCCAGCGTTACTTTTCCGGTAAGTGGGCAAATTACTGGTAATGTGTCGGTCAGTGGTCAATGGTACAACAGGGAGACGGGAGTTGCCCATTTGGGACAGACCATCAGGGGGAAGAGTATTTCTCGGGAAATTTCAGTACAAATTTCTGGACCATCAGCACAATCGACTTCCGTGGAAATCAAGACAGTGGAACCTGATTGGATTGGTACAACACTTACACCGCCGAGAGATGCGGGACCCCGCCGGATGTTCACGTTGACAGTTGAAATCCCGGAAAATGCCCCCACCGGGAGTTACGTTTTCGGAAGCGATGGTACGCAAGCACAGATAACACTGGAAACAAACGACGACAGCGTACCTGTCTTGAGGATCCCCTTACAGTTTGTCGTCGGGAACCAATAGCCTTACTGATCTCCTCTACGAAGAGTACCGCTTTCGGGTGCCGGACTTCCGTGCAACATCGTTTTTTTTTCGGTTGTCTGGGATGTGTCCGTCAATGACCTTGTCAAGTTGATCAAAATTTTCTTTCAAGCAGAGTTGCAAAATGACACTTTCAACCGTTCCCGATTCGGCAATCTCTGTCGAGTAGGTTTTCAGACACCGCAGCGCAAGTTTTGTCGTCAAGTTATAGTGCCGAGCCTCTCCTCGTTCTTCCACCCATTTGGGACCTTTGATGAGCAACATTCGGTCAAAACTCGACCAACAAGGTGCCAAATGTCGCAGAAGCGACAACAGCCGGGAAACCGCCCTAATGGTGAGCGTTGTAAAACGTCTTCCCTTTTCCGATAAAACGGTATCCGCCTTGGCATGATGTACCGGGATGTCAAGCCGCATTTCCTGAAGTATTTCGCTGACCGCTAGGGCTTTTTTTCCGGTCGAATCACAGAGTTCAACGCGAAGATCAGGGCGTAGAATCGCCAAGGGAATGCCCGGTACACCACCGCCGGTTCCCACGTCGAGGATTCGTTCGCCGGTTCTTAAAAAACCAGCAAGAGCCAACGAATCAACAATATCGCGGGCAACAAATTTTGCATAATTGGTATGCCGGGTCAAGTTAATACGCTCGTTCCAATCCCAGAGTAATCGGCAATACTCATCGAGTTTGCGCACCTGTATTTTGGGGAGCGAAATATGATGTTGTTCCAGTGTTTCGGCAAGGGTCTGTTCCACGGACACTACTATACCATAAACGGGAAAAAATTGAGAGTGTATCAACAAAATGAAAGGACTCGTCAAATGACAAGACCACCGTGATTATGCCGAGAGCATATAGGGTTTGCGGGTTCTCCACGGCGCAAGAGATTACATGAATCTATTCGATGCCGTATCACGATAAACGCCCTCAATCCGCCGTTGTTCTGCCCGTTGCCACGTCGAACTCTGCAATGCTCGGGATCAACATCGCCGCCGTGGTAAAACCAAACGCTCCGCATAAGGCAACGAAGACCAGCATATACTTACCCAGTAACATCGACGTAATGATATAGAAAACGGCTATCGGCAAACAGAACGATGCCGTAGCGATTGCCGATGACGGATTTCTCGCTCCCAATGTTACGTAAAGTCCAAGACCGCCACCAATCATAAATGCCGAGAAGGGCACCAACTGCGTTTCAAACGAACCGCTGAACGCCACCATAATCCAAATACAGGCGGCAATTCCCACGAACAGAAAAAAGATGGTGCCGAGACTTGTTGCCGTTGCCGCTCGAGTGTTTTCATATTGCATGCCAATATACACACCGACCATTGCCGAAAAAGCGTACAGTACAATCAGACAGACCGACAGAAAAAAGAAGCCCGTGCTGTCTATTGCCTCATGCCAGTACAGGTATGTACACAACCCTAATGGAAGTAGCACGATCCACTTCATATTGTAAAAGACCCCACCGAGTTTTCCGAAGACGTACTCCTTCGGCGTAATATCGCTTGCCAAAATCAGGTCGAATGTTCCGCCGTCCTTCTCCGAAGTCTGCGAAGTGATTGCCTGCGCATTGACTAGCACCAGCGACAGTAGGAACAGCGGCACCAGCGGACCGGCAAGTTGCGCCGCCTTGATAATATCGCCTTCTGCAACAACGGTATGGAGCGACCAACAACACATGACGAAGAATGCGAGATAGCCGAACTGAATGATCCAAATCCGTCGTCCATAAGCCTGTGTCATGATTTCCCGCCAGATGATGGGGTTGTTCCACGCATGGCGGATGCGAGAGGCATTATGCGCATGAGCGGTGGGCGTAAGCCCGCCGGTTCGCTGGCGGACGACTTTCTCAAGGGGAACCGGGGGGCTTATGCCCCCCGCTCTTTCTTCTGTCGTTATATGTTCTGCATCCCAAGCAACCTTATCAAAAGCCAATGACTCTTCCAAAGTCTGCTCTTTTTTATGCCACGTATCCACTTCCGCCGTTGCCGTTCGGGTTTCACGGGAAGGATTCCACACACGTACAAACGTTATTGCAATCGCATTGATGCCGATGACAAGCAAACCACAAACAATCAGGAACGATTGGATGGGACCGAGCAAACCGGCGGAAACGTCAATGGCGGGACGTGAGGCGGCAACGATGGCACTCCACGGCGAAAACATTGCCGCGTAGGGTCGAAGAGCGGGAACTCCTTCCCAGAGTCCGATCCAAAGCACCAAAAACAAAATTGTGGTGGCGATTGCCTGAAAGGTTTTGTCCCGCCAAAGGGCAATGCAACTGCCGAGACTGCCGCAAAGCAGCATAGCGAACAGGGTAACGAGCAATACGCGGACGATTTGGTAATACGACACGCCGCCGAGCATAGCGATTGCCATAAAAATCGGGATGGACACGGCAAGCATCGTGATGATGTTGAGCAGACTGGCGAGGAGTTTTCCGAGCACGAGTTCGCTGTTGGTCATTCGTGTCATGAGGAGGAGCGTGAGGGTGCCGCGTTCTTTTTCTTGTCCGACGGCACTGGCAGCGAGGGTGGCGGCAAAGAAAATGGCAAGCACGAGTTGCACGGGAGCGAGGAATTGGAAGAGCATCGTGCCGAATCGTGCGAAGTCGCCGGGATCGGTAATAAGTTGCGTCCCGCTGATGACGAGCCAAGCGGTGACGACGAGTAGCAAAAGCAGTCCGACATAAACGCTACGGAGGACGTATGTCCATTCCCGACGCGGGGCGATGGTAACTTCACGAGTGAAAACAGGACCGATGAGCATGGGGGATAGTATATCACAAATGGTGCGGAGCCTCAATCGTTAGATTGCGTGAATCACCAAATCCACGGTACGTTGTATCTGCGGACTCTCTCGTCCAAAGTGATGATCGTCAGATTATCTATGCTGTTTATCTATGCTGTACTCCCGCATTTCTTCAAGTGGTTCGTCAAAATCGTCTGCCATCCAAATTTCCATGCAACCGTACAACTCCGAACATGGGATTTTCTTTTGTTCCGCCCTCGGCTTGTCCATTTCAAACGGAATGGCACCCTTTTGGACAACATAGTCAATGCCAACGAAAACGGGTAAATTAGACATTCTGGGGACTCCTGGGTTAGGGTGAAATTAGTGAAAATGCTTCTCACAGTATAACTCACACTAGGGCAGTGCGCAAAAAATGTTCGCATAATCCAATGCCCACCGCTAGAAAACTCGGATGGAAATCGTAAACTTGTCGACGGACTGGTAAGGCGGCTAAACGATTGCGTCTCTCCGCTCTTGAATTTTACCCATTTTTGATATAATGAGCGGTTCTTTACGCAATTTACCCCTTATTTTCGACAAATTATGCCCAAGTACGCGCCATCGGATATTCGTAACATCGCCCTCTGTGGACACGGCGGATCAGG